>JGIcombinedJ30088_10005516_pt1 | contig 10860 bp, 13 predicted proteins | sample PinacodermPK_FD_30088 | JGI IMG/M metagenome (IMG submission 30088) | reverse complement strand
TTCTCTCTGCGCCTCCCGCACCAGGCCCGCCGTTAGCAGCAAGGTATGTGGCGTGGATCCGACCGCTCTCGATGTGGCGGCAGGTGAGATTCGCCCAGAATGTCGTGCGACAGGCAATCCGCGGCGCTAGGTTCGACCAAGCACCATAAAGGCCCGCCTCTGTGGTTACGGGCGGTTGCTTGAATTCGCTCTCGGTCAGGGCCTCGGGGTAGAGCACGGGATCCTCCGAACCCTGCGTGATTACTTCGCTGCGCACGGCACGAAGGAATTCCCCGTCGTCTCTGAGCACGCTCAAGAACTCTCGTTGCTCAGGGCCGCCCCTAGTCCGCAATAATTTCCGCCGGAAACGGCTGAAGCCAGCGTCGTCGAACTCCCGACACTTCTCGCGGTTCACGATCCCGCGCCCTCCGATTCCTTGGGAAGCATGTGAGGGTGCAACTTGGTGGCAACCCACTCCGGTCGAAAGTCGTCGTCACTCCAGTGGGGCAGGCCCTTGCTCTTGAGGTGGTCACCGAGGGCTCGAAGGTTGCGATAAGACTTCCATCCACCCTCGTCTTCGTTGTCGCCGCTATATTCGCTCTTGAGCAGAGCAAGGCATGCGCTGACAATGTGCGTCATCACATGCGCACGGATCCCATCCTTGCTTGGGAACTGAAGAAATCGGTGGAGGTCTGGACTGAGGTTGACCAGGAACTGGAATCCTCCCTCGGTCAAGGGGTCGACTTTGAACTCTCCATCCCCCAACGCCTTCTCCAGTTGTAGAGACAGCAGCTGGAGAATCGAGGACCGAAGCTGAACGACATGTCCCAGTGCGAGACGGCTTCCCCTTTCGATGGAGACGGTTTGTTGGTCCCAAATCCCGTGGACGCCATCTCGTTCCCTGGTCAGCAACAGATTGCAAGTGGCAACGCTGACGATCATCGGAGTGAACAGAGGCGGCTCACCGAGGTCGTTCTCGTCCCACCGGATCGAGTGTGCCTCTGCCTCCGACACATGGGTGCGGCGATACGAGGAGACGGGAGAGGAGATAGCGCAGACGTAGCGTGCCTTGCCCTCGCTGAGCAGGCGGGAGATCAGTGGAGCACCCTCGATCCGATGGCGTAGGACGAATGACGTCCGGTCGCTACCTGGCTCGAAGTGTACGCCATAGCGGCCATTGGGAAACGAAATGTTGCCAGCTTCCAATACTGGGAATTCGTGCGATCGGATGGCGTTAGAGGGCGAACTTGCTTCAGTCAAGATCTCACTCACGTTCCTGCCCTCCATCTGCAACCGTCGGCGAACGGAATACTTCTACCCGCAACGCTGGCTCCCGGCCAGGGAGAAACAGCAGGTCATCGGGCAGTTCGTAACGAACCTCGATGTCAAGCGAGGAATTGGCTGGCACATCTCCCAAGCGAACTCCTACAATCCTTCCGTCATGCCTAACTAGGTCTCGGCCGTTGAGATCTCGGCCGCTAACGGATACTTGGGTGAGGTAAACCGTTTCGATTTCGTCCCGCCGCAGGTTGTCGCAGGTTGCGTCGACGTTCTCGTCTACACACAGTCGCAACTCCGCGTCCTTGCACCCTTGCTTGCACTCCAACCGGATGCGTCGGCGGTTACTGCCTACTGGGATGGATGCTGCTTGAAACAGTGACCGCAGCACCGGTCGAGGCCGTTGGGTCTTGGGCGGAAGCGACTGTTCAGCCTTAGTTCTGCCGCCATTGCCCGATCCGGGACCAGGTAGGCGCTCGCCATAGGCATAGCCGGGATCCCGTCGAGTGACCGCCACGGGGCTTCCCCAGAAGGACCTTCGCGCATTGCCTTGCGTGCCGCCACCCCCGAAATCGAGTGCTAGGAAGTCGTCCGGGCTGTACGCGTCGCTGCCGACCTCTGGCACTTGGGACTTGATCCAGTCCCGAATCTCTTTAAACGCCGCTCGCAACTGGCCGGCCTCTTGCTTAGCCAGGCGCTGTCTGACATCGAGCTTGTCGTGCAGCGGTCCCTCCGCGTTTCGCACTAACTCGTGCAGTCGTCCCCCGGAGTGGGAGTCGATGAGCAAAAGGGCGTGGAAGGGCTTGCGATCTTGGAATGCATTGTAGAACCCGGGAATGTTCTTGCTGTCGGTGATCCACATGCCGTTCCTGCACAGATCGACGCGGGGCATTCCCGAGGAGCGATCCCGAATCCGGACCCCTACTTCACCGAGCTTGGTCTTGAAGATGTATCGTTGTCCGAATTGGAACGCGTCATACGCATCGAAGGCCCGGTTTCCGCTGAGGAACGCCTGAGACCGCTTCTCGTCACGATTCGCATCGAGAACAGACCTTAGTGTCATTTGATCAAGGGACTTCAGGTTCCCAGTGGTGCCTGGCCGCTGATCCTCAACCTGCACGACAAGCCGGCCTTCGTCGATTGCTTGGAAGAAATTGCATGCAGCCGCCTTGGACACCATGTCCCATAGTGGATCGCTTTCCCGGAAGTTGTTGAATCCGACGATTATGACCGCCGTCCCATGCCTAGCAGTCTGTTCGATATCGTCCAGATTCTCCGTGATCAGATCGGGCAAGGACGTTCCCATCGCGTATTCATAGGATCCAGCCCGGAACCCATTCACCAAGAAGCCGTCACCGGATGTCTGGTGCTCTTGGGTGCGATCGATCGACGAGGCGAGCACTGCGTGGCCTGCACCAATGCGCGATCCATCCGCGGTTACACCGCCGTAAAGGACATAGCGGAGATTGGATGCCGGGATTGCGACCGTGTGACCGTTGCCGAAGGTGCCTGTCGCAGTTCCGCCCTTCACGCTGACGCCATCACTAAGCAACGCTGTCATCTTGGTTGGGTCAAGGCCAATGCCGTTGTCGATTACCGACAGCACGTCCTGCTCGTTTCCGTTCACGGCAGCGAGAATCACCTGATAAACTCTCTCTGCTTGACTCGGCAGTTGTCCCCCACCCATGTCTTCTTGAGTCTTGGCGGCGGCGAAGAATGCCTTGCGATAAGACTTTATGCCGGGAATATCGCGCGTCTTGTGTTGTGTAAGGCGGAATAGAACGTTCGCAGTTGGCAGCTTGGCTTCAACCGCTGCGTCCAAGGAATTCTGGATCAGCTCCCGGACAACTGCGGCGGGCCGTAGATCACTGAAGCTCGCGATTCCAGCTGGAGTGAATCCACTGGGAGAACCCGGCCCGAATCGCAAATCAAGGAGGTCTTCCTGCATGGCATTACGTCGTGGCGGCGATGGCTCCCACCTTAGCGAGCGCGCCAGCCGCGATAGCGACTTCGTCGTCGGTTGTGAACCGTCCTAAGCTGACCCGAATGCCCGTCGACGCTGTCTCACGATCCAGACCGAGGGCTACAAGCACTCTCGAAGGCTCGGCCGTTCCAGATGAGCACGCGGAGCCAGTCGAGATCGCGATACGGTCTGAGACGATTTCAATTACTTCGTCTGCGGTGATCCCGGGAAATCCCATGCAAAGACTTCCCGGCAGGCGGTTCTGGAAGTCGCCAAAGAATCGTACGTCAGGACAGTCTCGCTGAACGCTTTCTCGGAGATGCAAGGCAAGTCTCGACATCCGGATGGCGTCTTCCTGCCATCTCTCCCAGGCGAGTTGGCAGGCAGTACCAAATCCTACTGCCAGCGGGGCGGCCACCGTTCCGGGTCTCAACCCATGCTCTTGTCCACCTCCGGTTGCTGTCGGCTCGATCGGCACGCCCGTCCGCACGTACAGAGCTCCGATGCCCTTCGGTCCATACACTTTGTGTGCCGAGAGGCTGAGCAAGTCGACACCCCACCTGTCGACGTCAATATCGATTCGTCCCGAGGCTTGTGTGGCGTCGGTGTGAAGCAGTGCCCCCTGGGCCCGGCACAGCGCGGCGATCTCAGGTAGGGGATGGAGAACCCCGATTTCGTTGTTGGCCGCCATCACCGATACCAGTACGGTACGGTCATCCAACGCTCCTTCAAGATCCACGAGGTCCAAGACGCCACGCGCATCTACGGGCAGGACGATCGCTTCATAACCAGTGCGTCCAAGATCCAGAACTGTCTCGAGCACAGCAGGATGTTCTGTAGCTACGGTGATGATTTTGTTCCGGTATGGTCCAGATGCCTTGACTGTCCCGCGAATTGCCAGATTGCATGACTCTGTGGCACCCGATGCGAACACAATCTCTTGGTCGTCCGCTCCGATCAATTCAGCCACTTGGCCCCGTGCGGCCCGTACCGCACCGGCGGCCTTCCAGCCGAACGAATGGTTGATCGAGTGAGGATTCCCAAAGTTATCCCCGAGATAGGGCAGCATCGCCTCTAGGACCGACGGGTCCAACGGAGTGGTCGCCTGGTAGTCCAAGTACGCTTGTCGCGAGTCCATGCGTCGGATCATTCCGTGCAGTCACACGGAAGAAGGGCGGCCGAATAGCGAGATAGATCGGTCTCACCGGCCTTTGCCAGCAGCTTGTACGAGAAATCGGTCTTGGTCCCAAAGAAGCCAATCGTCTTGCTCGCAGGATTGCCCGTGATCCTTCGGCCCTCGGCCACCAAGTCTCTCGCGTAGGTATTCTCCATGCGGATCCACCATGCGATGTCTGATGGAGTATCAAGGAGAGTTCCGAAGCCTGGCTCGTCGAAATGCTTCTCCTCATCCATTCTGTTCCGAACTGTCCGGAGATTCGCGGCTCCCTTGAGAAAGCAATAAACGCAGTTCGATAAGCTTCCTTCCTTGGGCAACGTCAGATCCCACTCCTGCTGTTCCCAGAATGCGTTGACTTCGTCTCTCGTCACGCTCATATCGGCGAGGGGCATGTACACGTGTTCCCCATCGTAGCCAGCCGAACCAGGTCCGGCGTTTCTGGCCTGGACCCGTTCCACACGGACCTGCTCATCCCCCCGTAGCCCGACAAACGCAACATACTCGACACCGCCCTTTCCGAACGAGGCCTGATCGCCGAATATCCGCCCCTCCAAGGCGGAGTTGCGAAACTTCTTCCACGCAGATGAGAAGTCGCTGTACTTCTGTTCGGGCCGAATATGGGGGCGGGACAAAGCATAGGATTTCTTCTGCGTGAAGATCTCTTTGGGAACCGCACCTTGGCCCCGACGATGCCGCCGGTACATTGCGTTCAGGTCCATCCGGGATTGCTCCCCGAAATGACCCAGTCGCGAAATCCCATCCTTACACGCCAACCAGTCCTTCAGGAACATGCGAGTCACCTCGAGCTTCATGTTCTTGGTGCAGATCCGACTGAATTGGTTGGGAACGTATCCTGACCAGGACAGGAGTTCCTCGAAGACTTCGCCACGCCAGTGAAACCCATCCCGGTTCTCCGCCGATTTCGGTCTGTCATTGACCAAGCGGTACGAAGGCAGTCGCGTCCACTCCCCGTTTCGGGAATCCTCGTATGTCTGGAACTCGACCCAGAAGAACGGAACTCCATAGCGGTTTGAGGCTTCCTTGCAATCCCTTGCAAACCGATACGTTCCGGGGTGCTCGGAGGCGGTGTTGTTGAAGACGATCACATCGCCCCGGTCTGGATCGAGGAGCCGGTTCTCCAGCAAGGCAAACAAGAGCATGCCACTGGAGCGCCCCCCTGAGAACTTCATCACATGCGGCAGTCCCTCATGAGCCTTCGCTCGATATCGGAGACTATAGTGCTCCGGACGAGCAATCGGCTCAGCGCGTTGCTGCCGATTCTCAATGACTAGCATCGGTACTTGGTGGACTCGTCTGGGACCCATCGTGCCTTCACCACGAGCCCTGTTCGGTACCGCGTCCATATCGATTGAAACGCAGGCAGATTCCGTGCTGGTACACACCAAACCAGCACTTGCGACCTCATCCTTGCGAGAGCGAATCTTCGTAATACGCAATTATATCGTAATCAGATTCGCGCCAACTGCGGGTAGAGCCGAACTCCAAGAGCGGGTTCGTTGCCATCTCGTAAGGAAGCCGGGGCAACTGTCCGTCCACTCCAAATGTAGTCGCCTGCGTCCCTGCTGTCCATCTTGGAATTCTGGTTGAGTAGGGCCGTTGGGATTGTGGTCCGCTGGAACGGTTCTTGCGGCTTCGCCAAGTGCCGCCTCAAGTGGGCTCCTCTCCCCTTACTCAGGGCCAGGCCCTTGCTGCGAAAGCCATAGACATGTCCCCCGGAAGTCCACCGCGTTCTCTCCTATACACCGCGCACGTCACGGCAAGTGCGACGGTATCTCCTCGAACGCCTCCTGATAGTAGCGAGGTTCGAACCCCTCTCCCTCTACTCGCTCCGCAGTCAGGTCGATGACACCCGGCCCGTACTTCTCGGCCAAGAAGCGCTCCCTGTAAAGGTGATAGGCAGCATCGCAGACCCTTGCTGTGTAGTAGGCGTTGAACCCGCCACCCACGGCTGCGCCCACGATCGGAACAGCTTGCGCAAGCTTGGCCTTGGTGAGGCGTATGCCTAGCGCCTTCGCGATCTGGCGGATGACGCTCGCAAGCGCTGCCTTCTCGATATGCTTCCACGCCTTCCCCTTGGCAGCCTCCGCAGCGATTCTGGCCAACTGAGCCATTACAGGCACCTTCGCCGTGGCACTGGGGCTTGACGCCAAACCCAGCACTTGCATCGCGAACAGGCGTTCGCGTTGGGAGGCAACATCGAATCCGTAGTACGTCGCGTACTCAACGATTGCGCGGAGGTTCAGGGTCACCAGCGCGGGGATGTCAGCGATTAAGCCGGGAACACCGATGGCACCAGTAGCCGCACCCTCCGTGAACGCCGCGCTCTTGTACTTGGCATCAAGCCAACCGACCACCTTGTCTACCTGTTCCAGATCGAGAGCGAAGAGATCAGCGTGCTGGCGGACATCGTATCCGGCCTTGCGGAACAGTTTGCAAGTAGCGTCCTGACTCACCGACCAAGCCGCAGCGTCGGCCAGGACCCCGACAATCCCCTCTAACGCCTGAGTAACCACGTCGGATAGACCGACCGCATCGGCAGCGCTACCCAGTAGACCGCCCAAGCGGTCGATGGGCCAACCAATCTGGCGCATGGTCTGGCCGAACCAACCTCGCTCAGGGTCCTTCCACTCGTGAATTCGTTCGAGTGCCTGGCGTTCGTAGTCCGAAGGTCTCCCGCTCATGCCCCTGTCGTCGTTGAAGTCGGCTCGATGGCCATACCTAGGAGGATCGAGTGGACGCAAATGACGAATGCGCTCCGGCACCCTGCAGAAACCTTCTGGATCATACCATTCCCGCCGCTCGCGACAGCGTGCCCTCCGCGTGGACGCGGCTTGTCCAAGTCGCCCACTTCAAATCCCGCAAGGAACTGAAGGCGCTAATCAGCAGGAACCACCGTAGCCCACGAGCACTGCTGTTGCCCGAGTTGCTGACGTTTAGCCGTTGTCCCGAGCGTCAGCGGCTGGGCTCGTCGGACAGCGCCCTCAAACGCACGTAGAATGCCTCGGTGAGCGGAGTGTCAAGCCACTCGACGGGTCAGTAGAAGGCTTCGGGAGGCCAGCAGCCCTAGTTCAGAAAGAAGGGTACAACGGGGGTATTGTGATCGACAGGTAGAGTAGAAAGATATATCTATCAATAACTTGCAAGGTGAACGCGAACGTCACAGCGACTGTCGGGAGGTCTTGCATGAGAAGCGGACAACGGTCCGCCCCGAATGGTTCGGGAGTGTCCGGTGAGCTGTGTGAGTGGTTGATATCGGAACGCTCAATCGTTCGCTGCGGCCGGCGCAACCCGGCCCAAGATCGAACATCGCCGCGATGGATATCCGCCGCGATGATCTCCCACTACTCAAGCAGGCGACGAGCCTCACAGCGCGGCACCGGCGAGTCGATCCTAGTCAGCACGCTTCACCAAGGTTGGCGACTATCGAATTCTGGCTTCATGGCCTGGAAATCAAATAGACGAGCCTCTTGCAAGATTAGCGAGATAGCCGTTTTTGGGGTCGAGGGGGTAGGGGCGCTGGCCGGGTGGAAACAAGCTCACTCTCTGTTGGATGATGGAAGTTCCACAACAAGCCATCTAGGCAACGGAGAGCGAACTTGTCCCGAGCAACCGTATCACAGTATTGGCTGACGTTCCAGCGCGAGCTGTTCCCGTGGCTGGCCGAGGAACTCGGCCCGCTGAGCGCTCGCCACAAGCGCTTGGTGCAGGTGTTGGAAATCGTGCGCGTGGAGGACTGGCTGCCGGGTCCGTGTGCGGGCGGGCGGGGGCGGCCACAGCAGCAGCGGGCCGCGCTGGCGCAGGGCTTGCTGGCCAAGGCGGTGTTCGACGTGCTGACCACGCGGGCGTTGGTGGAGCGGCTGGGGCACGACCGGCAACTGCGGCGGCTGGGAGCGGGCCGGGGCGCTGCCTAGCGAGGCGACCTTCTCGCGGGCATTCGCCGAATTCGCCGCCAGCGAGTTGCCCGGGCGGTTGCACGAGGCCTTAGTCGAGCGGAGCTTGCAGGGCCACTTGGCGGGGCACGTCTCGCGCGACTCGACGGCCATCGGGGAGCGCGAGCAGGCGGCCCGTAAGCCCAAGCAAATCAAGGCGAACACGTAAGCGCGGGCGGCCGCGCAAGGGCGAACAGCGGCCAGCGCCGGAGGTGCGTCGGCTGGAGCGCCAGAGGTCGCTGACGCTGGAGCAAATGCTGGCCGATCTGCCGACGGCCAGCGACGTCGGCGTGAAGCGCAACGCCAAGGGGCATCAGGAGAACTGGCAGGTGTACAAGTTGCACATTGACGCGATTGACGGGGGCCTGCCGGTGAGTTGCCTGCTGACCTCGGCCTCGCTGCATGACAGTCAGGCGGCGATCTCGCTGGCCAAGTTGACGGCGGGGCGCGTGCAGAACCTGTACGACCGGATGGACAGTGCCTACGATGCGGAGGAGATCCGGGCCTGCGGCCGCCAGTTGGGGCACGTGCCTTTGATCGATAGCAACCCGCGCCGGGACGCGCACAAGAAGGCAGAGTTGCAGCGGGAGGCGCTGGCGCTCCGCAGCATCGGTCAGCTCACGCCGCAAGCGTGGCGCTACCGCGAGCGCTCGACGGTGGAGCGGGTCAACGGGCGGCTCAAGGACGAGTTCGGAGGGCGGCACGTGCGGGTGCGCGGCCACGCCAAGGTGCTCTGCCACCTGATGATTGGCATCGTCGTGCTGACGGTCGACCAGTTGATGCGCCTGACGTTGTGAGCGCAACGTCGGAAACCAGCAATCAGCACGGGATCGCGTCGGCTGGCAAGGCCGGGACAGCAAAACTGCATCTGGCTCCGGGACAAATCCATCAGATTTCGCTCAACGACAGCCATCCCTTCGCGAATCCGCTACAAACAGCACCTGATCATGGCATAAACCTCCCACCTTGGACTCGGTTATGGCACACTCGCTCGAATTTTGCAAAAGCGTCTCACAAGAAGGAATTTATGTTGCATTCACCAATCCTGATTCCCTCGTTCGCTCCCTCTTTCTGAAACGGAATCCGTTGGACCGGAGAAAACGTGTCGAGACAAGCCGGCCCCGTTTTCCGTCGTCCGGGATGGTCCCCATCTCACAACTCGATCCCCATCTCCATTACGAACCGGCTGATAGGAGCGTCCTCGGTGGTCAGCATGATGACCTTCCGGCGCGCGCGGGTGAAGGCCACGTAGAACAGCCGACGCTCGGCCTCCAATGTCCGCGGACACGTCCGTTGCTGGCGCTCGTACCGTGCGCCGCCGTCCCGGCCCGTCAGAACACGAAGCTGCCCCAGATGAAGCAGTTGAGGACGAACAGGATCAGCGCGGAACCTGCGTTGCAGACGTTCAGGGACTTCCTGTTCGCCAGGAGGCGGACAACGGCGAAGACGAACGCCGCCGCCACGGCAAGAAACAGGGGAATCGTCACCAACTCCCGCACCACGCCCAGGAGGATCCAGTCGAGCTTGAAGACGTAGGAGTCGAGCACCAGGAAGGCGACGTACGCCGAGGCCAGGACGCTGAACGCGAGCACGGCCCTGTCTGTCTGCGTCACCTGCATTGCAAGCACCTCGCGTGGCGGGCCGCACCGGGACCTGCCATAAGCAATTGTGATGATACCAGCACCCTGCCGCCGGGCGCCCGGCCCCGCCGACGCGCCGGGACTGCGCGTGAGCCGGACATCGTCCGGTTTCCCATCCCTGCGTCCGGCATTCACGCCGCGCGAAACGCGGCGCGTTGGTTCCACAGACGGCATCGTCGGCCAGCACAGCATCCGCGCGTGCTCGCCGGCGTCAAGGCCCGTCGCTATGCTCCGTCCGCTTCGCGGCTCTCGGCCTTGACGCCGGCTCCGCGCGCGCTACAGACGGGCACTTGTCCGACGATGCCTCACCCCGGTCCCGCACAACTCGCCCGGCGACACCAGGCCATCGCGCCGGATCCACCAGATCCGGTCGATCGCGGGGAAACTGGACCCATCGGAGAACACGCGGAACACGACCTGACCGCAGCCTAGCACGGTGGCCACGACCCGCACTCGACCTGCTTCCACCGGCTGGCCGACTCCGAACCAGTCAGCCATGACGAGATCACGGACGGGCGTCAGGGGCAGTACGGATGCCTGGCGACGATTAGAATTGCCGGAAGCGCCTTTTGCAAAATTAGCGAGATAGGGGTTTTTTAGGGTTGAGGGGGCGGGGGCTCTGGGCGGATGGAAACAAGCTCACTCTCTGTTGGATGATGGAAGTTCCCCAACAAGCCATCTAGGCAACGGAGAGCGAACTTGCCCCTACGAGAAACCGTATCACAGGAGCCTTTTGCAAAATTAGCGAGATAGGGGTTTTTTAGGGTTGAGTGGGCAGGGGCTCTGGGCGGATGGAAACAAGCTCACTCTCTGTTGGATGATGGAAGTTCCGCAACAAGCCATCTAGGCAACGGAGAGCGAACTTGCCCCTAC
>JGIcombinedJ30088_10005515_pt1 | contig 10866 bp, 3 predicted proteins | sample PinacodermPK_FD_30088 | JGI IMG/M metagenome (IMG submission 30088) | reverse complement strand
CGCCCCCAAGGCCAAGCACATCATCTACCTGTTCCAGAGCGGCGGGCCCTCGCAACTCGACCTGTTCGACTACAAGCCGCGGCTGGAACAGCTTCACGGCACGGAACTGCCGGACTCGGTTCGCCGGGGCCAGCGGCTGACGGGAATGACGGCTTCCCAAACGTCGTTTCCTGTCCACAAGACCTGGTTCAAGTTCCGGCAGCACGGGGAGTCGGGAGCGTGGGTGAGCGAACTCCTGCCCCATACAGGGAGAATCGCTGACAAGCTCTCATTCATTCGCACAATGCACACCGAGGCGATCAATCACGATCCAGCGGTGACCTTCTTCCAGACAGGCGCGCAACTGGCCGGGCGGCCAAGCATCGGAGCATGGCTCGCGTACGGTCTAGGCAGCGAGAACGACGACTTGCCGACGTTTGTCGTGATGACTTCGCGAGGGTCAGGGAGAGTCGGGCAGGCGCTCTACACGCGACTGTGGGGCAGCGGGTTCCTGCCGAGCCGCTTCCAGGGTGTCAAGTTCCGATCGCAAGGCGATCCCGTGCTGTACCTGTCCAACCCGGAGGGGGTGAGCCGCGATCGCCGCCGGATGTTCCTTGACGATCTTTCAGCCCTCAACCGGATCCAGCAGGAGCAGTTCGCCGACCCCGAAATTGAGACACGCATCGCGCAGTACGAGATGGCTTTCCGCATGCAGGCGTCCGTGCCGGAGCTCATGGATCTCTCTGGAGAGCCGGAATCCATTTTCGAGCTATATGGGGAGTCCGCACGCGAGCCCGGTACGTACGCCCGCCATTGCTTGATCGCTCGCCGCCTGGTCGAGCGCGGCGTACGCTGTGTTCAGCTCTTCCATCGCGGGTGGGATCAGCACAGGTCGCTGCCGCAGCAGCTTCCGAAACAATGCTTCGACACGGACCAAGCCTCAGCGGCGCTCATTGAAGACCTGGACCGGCGCGGTCTGCTTGAGGAAACGCTTGTGGTTTGGGGCGGTGAGTTCGGGAGAACCGTCTATAGCCAGGGAAGGATGACCGAAACGACCTACGGCCGCGACCATCACCCGCGTTGCTTTACGATCTGGCTTGCGGGCGGCGGCGTACAGCCCGGACTCACGCATGGGGAGACAGATGATTTCTGTTACAACGTGGTCTCCGATCCCGTTCACGTCCACGACCTACACGCGACCTTACTGCACCAGCTGGGAGTTGACCATACGAAGCTGACCTATCGATACCAAGGCCGGCAGTTCCGCTTGACCGATATCGGGGGCGACCTCATTCGCGAGCTGATTGCCTAGCCCACCTTCAGCGGCCGGCATGGCGGATGGATGCCGAACGAGATCACGCATGCGACACTGCTTCTGGAAGTCGGTGAGGACGGCGTGGCGCATTGGTTCCGCTCTAGCCGTCCCGAATCCGGGGCAGCAGGCGCTCGATCGAAGCTTGGCAATGCGGTACCTGCAGCCGTTCGCAAAGCAAAAGTGCGGCGAAAGACCTACACCTGAGACGAATGTCCAGTCCTAGAGGCCTTCAATGTCTCGAATAGACCACGAACCATTTCCCGCCATCGAAAAGGTAGTACTCCTCGGCGAGCCGGAAGCCTACATCGGCCATCCACCCTGTCACCTGCTCCTGACTCATGTGCATCTCACGCTGATCCGGCCGCCTGTGTCCACGCTCTATGACCGCGATTCTGCCTTCCGATTTGATGTAGCGTGAGAGGTTCTTGAGGTAGCCTGAGCGGTCTTCGATATGGTGCAAGACGTCGTGAAAGAACGCCAGGTCGATGTCCTGAGTCGGGAGATTGGGGTCCGTAAACTCACCGAGCACGCTGGTGACGTTTGCCACGTCCTCGGTTCGGGCTCTATCCGCGATGTGGTCGACGAGAGCTTGGTCAACCTCCACGGCATAGACCTTGCCGCCGGGTGCAACGGCGCGCGCGAAAGGCAGGGTGAACGCCCCCGAGCCGGCACCGATGTCCGCGAGGAGATCTCCGGGCTTGAGCCGGAGCCTGGCGATGACGTCATCGATCCGGAGTTGCTTGACTCGTTCTGGTCGACTCAGGGTTTCGATCCACCGTTCGGCCGGTCGAGACCCCAGTTGCCAAGCAACGGCCCCGGACGCGCCCATCGAGCCGACGACAGTCACAACCGCCGCGATACGTGCCCAACCAAGCCGCATGCCGATTTCCACCCCCGGTCTGCATTTGCCCGTCTCCCGGCGACGGTGTCGTTTCCGTTCGCCACCGGCACGTTGAGACAGCTCCAACGCCGGGCCTAGTATGCCATATGCCACGAGCAGAGCCTTCCCGCCCGACAGTCCCTGAGCGGGCCGAGAGTTCGCTACCGACACTCGAACGCAAGCTGGGTTCGCTCGATGGCGCCGCGATCGTCGTTTCGAACGTGATTGGAGGTGGCATCTTCATCGTGCCTGCCATCGTGGCGCAGTTGGCTCCCGATCCATGGGCCATGCTTGGCGTTTGGCTGGTTGGCGGTGCACTGGCCCTCGCCGGGGCGCTGGCGTATGCGGAACTGGCCGCGTTGCGCCCGCAAGCGGGAGGCGAGTACGTCTACTTGAAGGAAGCTTACGGCCCCCTGGTCGGGTTTCTGAGCGGCTGGACGTCGTTCGTCGCCGGATTCTCCGGTGCCATGGCAGCCAGCGCGGTCGGGATGGCAGGTATCCTGGGCCGCTTCATCCCCGCCGCGGCGGACACGACGCCGATCTTCACGATTGCCCTTCCATTTGTCTCGTTCACATTTTCGCCACAAGCGGCGGTGGCGCTAACGGCTATCGCTGGATTGTCAGCCATTCACAGTTCGGGGCTGGGTCCCGGGCGGGTGGTTCATAACCTGCTGGCGGGTACGAAAGTCGCCGCGCTCGTCACTGTCGTCGCCCTCGGGTTCTCGATTGGGCGTGGAAGCGTGGCGCACTATGCGGGCGGGGAATCGCTGTCGATCGGGAACTGGGTGTTCGCGCTGATCCCGGTAATGTTCAGCTACTCGGGGTGGAATGCGGCGGCATATGTGAGCGAGGAGATCCGGAGCCCGGAGCGGAACGTTCCGCGAGCTCTGTTGCTCGGTACAGCACTTGTTGTCCTCATCTACTTGTCTCTGAACATGGTGTACCTGTATGCCATGCCGGTCGAAGATTTTCCCGACCAAGCGACCCGAATCGGCGATGTCGCGTTGGAACGGCTGTTCGGGTCCGGTACAGGTGGAGCGTGGGCCGCCGCGTCAGTTGTGATGATCGCGGCCAGCATCAGCGCGATGGTGCTGGCCGGGCCGCGTGTTTACTTCGCCATGGCCCGCGACGGACTGTTGTTCGACTCGGTCGCCCGGGTCCACTCCAGATTTCGAACGCCAGTCGTTGCAATCGCGGCACAGGCGGTCTGGAGCGGTGTTCTCGTCCTGACGGGCACGTTTGGCCAGCTCGTGGAGTATACGGGCTTCGCCATCGTGTTATTCGCGGGCGTCGCCGTATTTGCGGTGTTTGTGCTGCGGTGGAAGCACCCGTCAGAGGCCCGGCCATTTCGGGCCTGGGGTTACCCGTTCGCGCCGCTGTTCTTTGCAGTGGCGAGCCTGTTGATCGTTGCCAATGCTCTGCGGGAGAACCCCGCCACATCGGGAGCCGGCCTCCTCGTCATCGGGCTGGGGATTCCCGTCTATTTCTTGATGCGCGTTAGGGGCCGCAAGCGCTCCTAGGACGCTACAACGGTTCAGCCCTTCGACTTCCATCTGGAAGGACAGTCGGCGTGGCCGGCCTGCCAGTGTACTCGACGGACCGGCGGTTCTCCGAGTGACCGAGAAGGAACCGGCCGCAGGTGATGGCTATGGGGATGGTGGGAACGATCTAGGCGAGGGATAGAGTAAGAGCGATTTCCCTAGGTGTTCGATTGACGTCCGGGGAGGAAACCTCAGGGGCATCGAAACCGTTTGGAAGCCCGGGTCGAGGACACTGGTAACCCGATCGCCCGACGAGGCGAATCCGGAGAGGAATCCGGATGGGTCGAGTGGAGCCTCCGGGTTGCTATCGCCAATTCAATTCGTCACGATAGAATCCACTAGTGGGTTCGGAATCCGATGTTTTTGCTGGATCGCGTGGTGTTCTTCGTGGGAAGGGTCAGCGCATTCCTGTGTCTGCTGGTCGTACCTGCAACTGCGGCCGGCGCCGTAGCCGATCTCAGCGCGAAGATTGACTTCAACGGTCTTTGGAGCCACTCATGGGTGTTCGCCGAGGGGGATGCCCTCGAACTGGGTGTGCGGATCCAACGGCCCTCCGAGCTTCCCCCAAACGCCCGGATAAGAGTGGCATGGGTCGGGCCGGAACTGCCGCAGCACAAGTTCGATGGAGACCGGGGTGATCCCGGCGTGGAGGCGGTGTCAGGTTGGAACAAGGTTCTCCACGCCCTCGATCCGGATGTCCACATCGTGTACCGAGTCCCTCGCTCGGGCTCCTACACCCTACAGCTCGAGGCCGTGATGGACCGGCAGCAGCCGTTGGGGCCGATTCCGCACGACACCGGGCTCGCGCCCCTGGCAACCCCCCTGCCCGCCAAGACCCCGGCTGTCAGCGGTGTGGCCGTCTCGGTTGATCTAAGCGCGATCGAGACCCTCACCTCCGGCTCGCTGGTACTGGAGGCAGAGCCCAACAACGCGCCCGAGCAGGCAACCGACCTGTCCTTTCCGGACTATGAGGGCGAGCAAGTGTTGTACGTCATTGCCGGGGCCGATGAAATCGAGTACTACCACAACACCGAGACCGGGACGACACCCGACGACTGGTACCGCATCGAGTACCGGGGAGCCGAGGCGAGATTCCTTAGCGCCAATCTCCAGATCGTCGAACCGGTCGTCAGTGCCAGGATCCGCTTCTACAAGGAGGGTGTGCCGAGCGAGGAGGAGTTAGAGGAGCGTGACGTGCCCAACAGCTACGACTTCTCCAACTTCAATCCGATTCCATACGTTCATCCCCCGGCTGTCGTGGTTCCCGGTCCCGTGCCGGTGTACACCTACGAGGAAGGCCGCGCCCTGAACGAGCGCGCCCACCAACAAGACCGATCGTTCCGCACCTTTGTCACGAGGAAAGTGGAACCCGGCCAGACTTACTACCTGCGGGTCGAGGCGAACCAGCCGCACTACGAAATGCAGGTTCGCCTCTTCGATCCGGCCCCGTATGACGATCCCGTCGACGCCGTACGGCAGGGCATCTACTACCACCTCGCGGAGATTGACGCGTGGCTCATCCATAGGCCGCGGAACATAGCACTGCACCGACGTGTCCGCGATGCCACCGCGCTGTTCGGCGAGAACTGCATGAGCTGCCACACCCAGAGCGGCGTTTGGGGCGTTGCGGATGCCTTCCGCATGGGATATGGGCCGACTGGTGTGGAGCAGAACTACCGGCGGCTCGTCAATACGATGTACGAGTCCTTGCGGCTCACCAACAACCTCAAGGATGCCGCCGTCAACACGAGCGTGGCACCCAACGACCTAGGCGATGGACCAGCGGGAACGCGCGTCGCCGGCCGCAACATCGTCTTGCACGAACGGACATTCCCACCGAAGAAAGCNCANGCCCAGTGGCAGCAGCGGACGGCGAACTACGTGCTCCAGACCGCCGATCCGGCAGGCATCAACGCCGCCGGACGCGGTTCAAACTTCGGCCCCAACGTCGTGTTCAAGTTCGCCGCCGAGATCCTCGCACGGGCTTGGCACGAGACAGGCGAGCCACGCTACTTCTTCGGACTTGAGGAAAAGGGGCGCAAGATCCTGGCGACTGGCGACAACGTGCGTGTCACCGACGACTACGGCCACCGCGTTGAATTCTTCCGCCGTGTGTGGCCTGGCGATTACGTCGAGCGAGTCCGCGAGTTGACTAATTCGCCGCGCCGAGTCGCGGAAGCGGAACGGCTGCACGGGCAGCTCCGCGAAAGGGCCGAGACCGACGTCCGGCGCCTGCTCGCTCTCCAGCGAGAGGATGGCGGCTGGGGATTCAAGCCCGGCCAGCCCGACGGCAACGGCGGATGGGCCCGTCCGGACGACTTTAGCTATCCGGCGGCCACGGCAGTTGCGCTGATCGCACTGGAAGCCGCGGGGCGCGACGCGAGTAACCCGGCAGTTGCTAGGGGAGTGCAGTGGTTGTTGCGGAACCAGTACCCTTACGGGCTCTGGAACGCTGCGGCAGCGACCGGCTTCGTCACGAGCGCGTACGCAATCCGCGCTTTGAGCCGTCTGCATCCCGCGCCACCGGAACCGGCGGAGGCCAACATCCGGCTGGATTCCGCCGACACGCCGCTCGAGACGCTCGCGAAGGTACGCGCGGCTCAGGCCACTGGCGATGCGGGGTACATCCCCTTGTTCCGTGAGGCCGCGGGAAGCACGCATGCCAAGGTCCGGCTGTACGGCCTGCTCGGCCTCGGTGCCGTCCTGGCTTCCGACTCGGCTTCGACTCTCGTCGACCACTTGGACGATCCCGTCAAGGCATGCCGCGAGGCGGCCTTCTGGTCGTTGCGCCAATTGCTGCTCAACGGAGCAGGATGGGACGAAATCCTCGCAGCTTACCGCCATGGCAACGACAGGACGCGGCAGTCCGTGATNCAGGCTCTGGTCACGAGGGCTCATCTGCCCNATGCGGGCTTCGATGTCGATCTTTCCGAACTTGCGGGCACGCTGACCGCCGGAATGGTCGATCCGCACCCAGGTGTCAGGGCGTTCGCATTCAAGGCGGCGTGGCACTGGTGGGTGTGGAACCCGCCGATGCGGGAGCCCCTGAACCGCGCCTGGATCGACGCACTGCTGCGCGATGAACCGGAAGCGAACGTCGACATGGCGCTGCGGTACTCGACAATCTCGCTCTTTGTCGTGAACGGCCAGGTCAACAACATCACCGGCGGAAAGTATCTTGACCAGCAATACCCGGAACTGGCGACCCTCTACGCGGAGCTGGCTGCGTGGCGCGAATCCGCGCCGGAGGACCACAGGCGACTCCTCGATCGCCGGCTCACAGCGATGGCGGCATCTCACTACATGGAACGGGCCAACCAGCAGAGCCCCGGGCAATTCGCGTACAGCACGCCTGGTGCCACCGAACTATTCGGCAAGGCGGTGCTTGCCGTATACGAAAATGGGATCGATGAGGGCATTCCCTGGAGGTCGATCGCTCTAGAAGGGGCTCGCAACGTCGTCTACAAGCCCCTCCAGGACACGCTCCTGGACCTCTTGCTGACCTCCGACCCGGCTGTGGTTGCGATTGCGGCGCGTGCCCTGGCCAACCCCGGTGAACTCTCCATCCCGGCCCGGCCGGACGCCCTTGAGCCGTTGCTGCGCGTGCTCCGCCAGTTCTCCGTCGATGGTCGCGCGAAGGACGCTGAAGCGCTCGCCAGCTTCCTGGCGAGAGTCCGCTGGGATTTTGAGGGGGTTGGCGAGGAAGGCGAAGCGGCGTTCTACGAAATGCTCCTCAGCAGCGCGGACGACGGCCGCGCCGACTTCCGCGGGGTGGCGGATCCGGTGCTCGGCAGGCCGGCGCCATCATCCACCGCTCGCCTTGACGAAGATCCGACGGCGCCCTTCATCGCGAGGATCCTGGGGGAGAATCGCACGCTCCATCGCAAGCGGGCGTTCAAGCATCTTTCGAGCGATCCCCGGCTGTGGCTGGATTCGACCGAATGGATGCTGGCGTTCCGGGAGGGCCGGGAAACTCTCGAGGAGGCCGTGGAGGGAGCCGTCGAAGCCGAGGACCTGCGGGTCGCCGAACTAACGTTCGGCCGGACGACGGAGCAGATGATCCCAGGCGGTGTCGCCAGCAACAACAGTGTCCTGATCTGGGAAGAGGGCAAGGTCGGTGCCCACATCACCTTTGCCCTGGAGGTGCCGGCGGGCGGCCGGTACGAGGTGCTCGGCGCGTTTCTGTACGGGGCGTCGCACGGTATCGTCGAGATCGCATTCGATGGCGGTACGGTCCTGGAGCAGACCGACTTCTACCGTCCCGAGGTGACCTCGACGGGACCGATGTCGCTCGGTACGTTCGAGCTCACCGAAGGCCGGGCACTGTTCAAGGTCACCATGATGGGGACCAACGAGCCGGGCGAGCCGGAATACAAGTTTGGCCTGGACTATCTGAAGCTGGCGCCAGGCGGGGACGAAGAGTCTGCTCCGGCGTTGGGAAGCGCGGGAGACAAGATCGATCCGATTGCCGCCGCCAAAGCCGAGGTCGTGGCGATGTTCGTGCGATGGTTCTCCCCATCCACGCCGCAAGAGATCCGTGACCTCGCAGCCCGGCTGGCGAGTTCGCCCGCCTTGCGGCGCCATCCCGAAGTACGCAAGGCCATCGCGGCCCACGTCGAAAACGAGCCCGTTGCCAAGATCCGCACCAGACTGCAGCTGCTGCTCGCGAACGACGACCAACGGTACGGGGCAGAGCTGCGCGACCTGATCGCGAACGGGGGGAGCGATGCAATCGATTCCGAGGGGCGCCCGATCGAACCTACCCGGGAGTTTATCGCGGACATCCTGCACTTCCGCGACTATGTCTTCGCCGAGATGACCAGGATCAGCGATCGCGACGGGCGCGCCTGCATATCGTGCCACGGGGTTCCCGGCAGGGTGCCGACGCTGTACTTGCACCCGCCGGACGGCGCCGGTTTCATTGGCGCGAAGGAACTGCTGTCGAACTATCGCAAGTTGCAAGCCAGGGTGGATGTGGAGGATCCCGAGCGAAGCCTCGTCCTGCGCAAGCCGCTCAACGTCCAGACAGGCCAGGAGGAGGGACACCAGGGAGGTTTGCGGTACGAACCCGACGACGAGGGCTTCCTGGTGCTGCGTGATTGGGTGCTCAAACAAGCCGCGCTGCAGACCCCTGCGGAAACACCGTAGCTCTGTCCCTCGTCCTTCGCCGACTGGCTGGCAACGAATCTGAACTCACAAGGCTGAGGAGGCAATCACCCCGTCCTCGCGGCCCACGCACTCGCCCTTGGCTGTAAAGTCGCCATGGCCAATGTACGAGTTTACGGCGCAGAGCCTGGATTGAATCCCCGCCGCCCGTGAACCGTCGCTCGCTTAGCCGGCGAACCCGATTGAATGTTTCGGGCTGGCCGTAAGGCGGACTGACGCGCGGTCCCGCCCTTTTATGTTATAGAGGTGCCGGGGAAAGAGGGATGGCCACCGCTTGCCCGGACCCTCTCTGCCCAGTGCCGCAGGTGGCGTAAGCCACCGTTGCGGCAGGTATCAGATCCCTCCTTGCCTCAACGCAGGGAGGCCGCCGGTGGGGCCTGGCCAGGCCCCACCGGCGGCGACGGGTCGGACCGTTCTCCGCCTCGGATTGCAGGTCCGTGCGCTAGCTTGGTCGGCCCGTCGCAGCAGTTCCTGCGCGCCCTGAACGGAAGCGTGGTTGCGCCAGGACAAGTCCTGGAGAGGGGAATGCCTATGAGCTGAAACCTCTCGTAGCGAGCCAGCGGGTTCGACACCCGTCCGGCAAAGGTGCAGCCCACCAGCCGGGAGTGAGTGTTGCAGGCCGTTCGGTAACGAACGGCTTGAAGCGTACACAGCGGGCGGCGAAGCGGCGCTATTGAGCCTCGAAATCCGCAATGTCGGTGCCTTCAGCTTCCACGCACTGGGGGCAGCACCGCCAGCGCCGTCAATGGCGAGGCGCTGGGGGACCGGCCGGGGTCCGAGAACGTGCGCATAGCCGCGGGATGGCTCGTCAGGGAACCTGGGAGGCCCTGTCCTGTCCACGTGTGGAAAAACGGTCACAAGGGTACGCCGTACAAAGAACGTCCCCGGCCCGTCCCCGGCCTGCGGGGAGACGGGAGCGCGCAAGCGGACACAAACCCACAGCAGGTGACGCGCGGTACCGGCTGGCGAATCAATAAGCCGAAGGGATGCCGGGCAGGGAGTCGTAGTGCCTTGATAGTACCGACAGACGGCGGGGAACCGTCTCCAGCGGGACCCGTCCGAGGGAAGCGGGGCATCTGATGTGCAGAACCATGCGAGGGAAACGATGGAGGAGACACAGAGCTACACAAACACGTCCACGAAACAAGCATGGATAGCGGAGCAGGCGAAGGCGCACCCGGAGCGGGTGTTCACCTCGCTGCACCACCTGATCGACAGGGACTGGATGCGGGAGGCATACCGCCGCACGCGGAAGGACGGAGCGTCGGGGATCGACGGCGTAAGGGCCGCCGACTATGAGCGCGACTTGGAGGCCAATCTAACGGACCTGCTGGAGCGCATCAAGTCGGGCAGCTATCAGGCGCCGCCGGTCCGTCGGCACTACATCCCGAAGGCGGACGGCAGGATGCGGCCACTCGGCATCCCGACCCTCGAGGACAAGGTGGCGCAGCGGGCGATCGTGATGCTGCTGGAGCCGATCTACGAGGCGGATTTCCTACCGTGCTCGTACGGGTTCCGGCCCGGGCGGTCGGCTCACGACGCTCTCGACACACTGTACGAGAGCGTCGGCAAGCAGGGACAGGGATGGGTGATTGACGCGGATCTCGCGGGCTATTTCGATAGCATTCCCCATGCCGAGATCCGGGCGCTACTGGACCTGAGGATTAAGGACGGCGTCGTGAGGCGCATGATCAACAAGTGGCTTCGAGCTGGAGTTCTGGAAGCAGGCACCCTCTACAAGACGGATACTGGCACCCCGCAAGGCGGTGTGGCCTCGCCCCTAATCGCGAATCTAGTCCTGCATTATGTGCTGGATCAATGGTTCGTCGAGACCGTGCAGCCACGGCTGCGGGGGCACAGTCAGTTGGTGCGGTATGCCGATGACTGTGCGCCAAGAAGGCGTAGCGGAGGGCGCAAGCCCTCGGTGCAGCCATGCTGCACGAGAGATGAGGGGAGGCCCCTCGGAGCCGCCGTACAGGCGGAGG
>JGIcombinedJ30088_10005498_pt1 | contig 10889 bp, 13 predicted proteins | sample PinacodermPK_FD_30088 | JGI IMG/M metagenome (IMG submission 30088) | reverse complement strand
GACGGCTACCTGGCCCTCTACCACGATCAGGGGTTAATCCCCACCAAGCTGATTGCCTTCGACAAGGCGGTCAACACCACCCTGGGGCTGCCGTTTATCCGCACCTCACCGGATCACGGCACGGCGTTTCCATTGGCGGGTCAAGGGCTGGCCAGGGAAGGGAGCATGGTGGCCGCCCTGCTGGCGGCAGCCGAGTTGCAGCCACTGTCACCACTTCAGGACTGCTGACTCATCGTGACAGGAGACCACAGGCAACGGCAATTCCAAGAGCAACTGCTGTCCAGGTTCCGGCATTCATCTTCACCTTCACAGGGGTTTGAGGAGGATCAAGGGCTGGTCGAACTCTACGGGTGTGCCGTTCTCCACCAGAACCTCCACGACCTCACCGGCGATCTCCGCCTCGATTTCATTCATCAGCTTCATGGCTTCCAGGATGCAGAGGGTCTGCCCCACCTGAACCCTGTCACCCACCTCCACGAAGACAGGCTCCTCCGGAGCCGGAGCGCGATAAAAGGTTCCCACCATGGGGGCGCGCACCTCGATCAGGTCCGATCGACCGGGAGGCGCGCTTGCCCTGGGGGCTGGCGGGCTTGCTGTTGACGGGGCTACGGAAGGGATAGCCGCCGGGACTGCCTCGGGCTGGTCGCTCGGGTAGCGCCGCAGTTCCAGGCGAAAATCCTTGCCTTCCAGAACGAACTCCCGGATGTCGCTTTCGCCAAGCAGTGTGAGGAGGTCCTTGAGTTGAGTGTGATCAAGCTGCACGATCAATAAGAGCGGGTGAAACAAACAGAAAACAGGCCGTCGAAAGACCTACTCCCTGCTCAGGTAGGTGTCGTTGCGGGTGTCGATCCTGATCCGCTCGCCGGTGCTGATAAACAGAGGCACGTTCACCTGCGCCCCTGTTTCCAGGACGGCGGGTTTGCTGCCGCCGGTGGCGGTGTCCCCCTTGACGCCGGGATCCGTTTGGGCCACCGCAAGGACAACGGTGTTGGGTAGTTCCACCTCCAGTGGTTTTCCGTTCCAGGACAGAATATTCACGTCCATTCCCTCCTTCAGGTACTTGCATGGACCGCCAATCTGCCGGGCAGTGAGGCGCAGCTCTTCAAAAGACGTCATCTCCATGAACACAAAGTCGTCCCCCTCCTTGTAGGTGTGCTGAAAGCCGGACTTCTCCAGCACCGCCTGGGGCACCGTCTCTCCAGCTCGGAAGGTTTTCTCCACAACACTTCCGGATACAACCGCCTTGAGCTTGGTGCGCACAAAGGCCGACCCCTTGCCGGGTTTGACGTGGAGAAACTCGACGACACGCCAGACCTGGCCGTCCAGTTCAATGCTCGTGCCCGTACGGAAGTCGTTGCTGGAAATCATCCACCGCCTGCCTTGAAACACCTGGATTCTAAGAGGAGCCCGGCNTGGGCTCCATGTGGCAGAGTTCCTCAACAAGCGACCCATGACCCCGGCCACGGGGCCGGATCCCATGGCTTTTCCAGGCTTTACCCTTTGTCCTCCAGGCCTGCGCCGCCGCCTGTGGAGTGGGTGTTGGTCGCTGATCCTGGTCCNGATCCTGCTGATTCCCCTGCCCCGGCCCGCTGCCGCTGCCCTGCCGGCGGGNGATCCCGTCACCGATCCCGGCGCCCTGTTGCGGGATGCATTGCCCATGGATCAGCGGCAGTTGCGGGATGTACAGCACACCATGGAGGGCAGCAGCACCGATCTGCGCGCCAAACGATGGAGTCGCCTGACACAGCGGGCCCGGCGTCTGCAAAGCCTGCTGCACAAGGGAATCCCTGCCATTCAGGCGGATGCTCGACAGCGTGGCGTTGACCTTGAGGAACAACTTGAGCGTCTCGGGGAACTCCTCCCCCAACTGGAGCAAGCGGCAGTTCGTGGGGATCGCTCCGCCTTCCTGGCGATTCGTTCCCGGATCCTGCAGTTGATCGGTTGTATGGAAGCGGACCTGGTGCAAGGGTTCCCTTTCTCTATTCCCGAGGAGTACGATGCCTTGCCCCGGCTGCTGGGGCGGGCGCGTGTGCGGCTCCATACCACGGCCGGCGATCTTCTCACGGTGGTGGACGGCTACAGCGCCCCCTTGACCGCCGGAGCCTTTGTGGATCTGGTGCAGCGGGGTTTCTACAACGGTTTGGGCTTTAACCGGGCTGAAGCGTTTTATCTCCTGCAGACCGGTGATCCGGAGGGTGAGGCGGATGGATTCGTGGATCCGCAGACCCGTCAGTTGCGCACCGTCCCCCTGGAAATCCGCATTGCCAGTGAGGCACAGCCCTTGTACAACCTCACGTTCGAAGACCTGGGACTGTTCAAGGAGACTCCTGTGCTGCCCTTTTCCGCACGCGGCACCCTGGGCTGGGCCCACTCCGGTTCTGCAGTTGACGATGGGTCGTCCCAGTTTTTCGTCTTCCTGTTCGAGCCCGAGTTGACTCCCGCAGGATTCAACCTGATTGACGGGCGGTTTGCCGCCTTCGGCTATATGGTGGACGGCACGGACGTGCTGGATGAGTTGACGTCTACGGATCGGATCCTGGAAGCCACAGTGATCAGTGGCGCCGATAACCTGCACGCCCATGGGTAAGGTTCGTTCTCCTTCCTTGGCGGAGTTGGGGGAGAAGGAGTTGCTCAGGCGTCTGGGACGCTTTGCGCCACCGGGTCAGTTGGCGGACGACGCTGCCCTGGTGCCATCCACGCCAACTCCCCGCTGTGGCGTTGTCAGCAGTGACGTGCTGGTGGAGGACCGTCACTTTTCACAGACCACCACTCCGCCCGAGTCCGTGGGTTGGCGGGCCGTGATGGCCAATCTTTCCGATCTGGCAGCCATGGGTGCGGATCAGGTTGTGGGCGTCACCGTGGGTCTGGGTTGCCCGGGATCCCTTCCCTGGCACTGGTTGAAGTCTGTCTATGGGGGCATGGTCGAAGCCCTCGATCAGCATGGGGGACGTCTACTGGGAGGAGACTGTGTGGGGAGCCCCATGGTGACCCTGGCCATGACCGCCGTAGGAACCGTGGATCGGCAGCGTGTCATCCGTCGCCGTGGGGCACAGGCGGGAGATTGGCTGGTTTGCAGTGGCCCCCACGGCCTCAGCAGCTATGGCCTGTCTCTGACGCTGCACGGGGTGAGCCCGAGCCGGGGGGGCGTCTTCAGGCACAAGCTATTGCGGCTCATCGCTATCCTCGGGCCCGCCTGGACGTTCCCCCGCAACTCCGGGCCAGTCAGCCTCCCGGGACACCATGGCGTGTCGCTGGAACGGACAGCAGTGACGGCCTTGCCCAAGCCCTGCACCTGCTCTGCGGGGAGCAGGGTCTGGGCGCCCACGTGCATCGACTTCCCATTCCTGCAGCCCTGAAGGCCCTGCCCGATGCGGAACGCCACTGCCTCTGGGGCGGAGAGGATTTTGAACTGGTTCTGGCTCTGGAACCATCCTGGGCACAGGCGCTTCTGGAGCGTGACCCGGGTTTTTATCACGTGGGTACGGTCACTGCCGACGATCAACTGCTGCTGAAGGATGCCCAGGACGGACAGTTGCGTCCTTTCCCGTCAGGAAAGCCGTTCGACCATTTCAGTCAAACGAGCCCGATGGAAACCGGGACCCATGGCATCCCGGGCCCTCCATGGCGGGACAGACCACCCGTCAGGACACAAACCCCGGATTCAGGCGGCTGACTCCCACTTGTCGGCCACAATCTCCGCCAGATCCACCACCCGCTGGCTGTAGCCCCACTCGTTGTCGTACCAGGCGACAACCTTGATCATGTTGTCCCCCATGGTCATGGTCAGGGCCTCGTCAAAGATGGCCGACTCGCTTGTGCCGGCATAGTCACTGGAGACCAGAGGCAAATCCCCGTATTTGATGATGCCCGTCATGCCGTTTTGGGACGCCTCCCTGACCGCAGCATTGACCTCTTCCGTCGTTGTGGGGCGGGAAGACTCGAAAACCAGGTCCACAACGGACACGTTGGGGGTGGGAATCCGCATGGCAATGCCGCTGAGCTTGCCCTCCACGGCGGGATACACCAGAGCCACGGCCTTGGCGGCGCCGGTGGAGGTGGGGACGATGTTCATCGCTGCGGCCCGGGCTCGGCGCAGATCTCGATGGCTGGCATCAAGAATGCGTTGATCACCGGTGTAGCTGTGAATGGTGGTCATCAGGCCCTTGTTCAGGCCGAATTGCTGATCCAGCACCTTGACAAGGGGGGCCATGCAGTTGGTCGTGCAACTGGCGTTGCTGATGACGGTGTGGTCGCCATGGCGGTACTCGTGGTCGTTGACCCCAACCACGAAGGTTCCCACGCCTTTGCCCTTGCCGGGTGCCGTGATCAGCACCTTCCTGGCGCCAGCCTCCAGGTGCTTCCCGGCGCTTTCCCTGGTGACAAATACACCCGTGGACTCAATGACCAGATCGATGCCCCATTCCGCCCATGGCAGGTTCAAGGGGTTACGGTCGGAGTAGCACTTGATTGTCTTGCCGTTGACGACAATGGCGCCCTCCCTGGCAGAGACTTCCGCATCCCGGATGCGGCCAAGCATGGAGTCGTAGGTCAGAAGGTGGGCGTTGGTCCTGGGGTCGGAGGTGTCGTTAATGCCAACCACCTCAAGCCCTGTCCTGTCCCCACGACTTAACCAGCAACGCAGGAAGTTGCGGCCGATGCGGCCAAAGCCATTGATGGCAACTTTCAGTGTCATGAACAGGTGGGGCAGGGGAGGTGGATTCGGCAGTGGATCATACAGAAGGCCGTTGGCTTGTAAAAGCACACAATCGTCTCTCCGATCCTTCCGAATGCAAGGACGCCTCTGGCTTCTCTAGGGAGTCTGCGTTTAGCTTAGGGCTGTAGAGGCCGGACCATTGACACACACTCTTGATCCACGGCGACAGATTCACTTTGTAGGGATCGGGGGTGCTGGTATGTCGGCTCTCGCGGAAATCCTCATGGCCCGTGGTTTTCATGTCAGTGGTTCGGACATTTGCAGCTCCAGGTCTGTCGATGCTCTGCGCCGTGCCGGCGCCAGGATCACCCTCCAGCAGGGGCCCGGGGCAATCGATGCTCTGCGCAAAGACGCTCCCCTGCCTCCTCTGGTGGTGATCAGCTCTGCCATTAAAGACGACAATCCGGAGTTGGTGGCCATCCGCGCGGCAGGGAAGATGGACGTGATTCATCGCTCGGACCTGCTGGCCGACCTCCTTGCCGGTCATCCCCGATCCGTCGTTGTGGCTGGCGCCCATGGCAAAACCACCACCAGCACCATTCTCAGCACCGTTCTGATGGAAGTGGGCCTGGATCCCACGGTCGTCATCGGTGGCGTGGTGCCTTGGTTTGGTAGCAACGGCCGTCACGGTTGCGGCGACGTTGTGGTGGCGGAAGCGGATGAGTCCGACGGCACCCTCGTGAAATTCCGACCACGGATCGGAGTCATCACCAATCTTGAACTGGACCATACCGACCACTACCCCGATATCGACCATTTGCTCGACACCATGGCCACGTTTGGCAGAAACTGCCAGACTCTGCTCACCAACGGGGATTGTCCCCTCCTGAGTCAACGTCTTCCAGGGACGAGGCAATGGTCTCTTGACGGGACAAGTTCTGCCCACTACCGCTTCTCGGAGATCCGCTGCTCCGGCCAGACCAGCGAGGCTGTTGTCCATGCCGGTTCCGAGTGCCTTGGTCCGGTCGTCTTCCCCTTGACGGGCCTCCACAATCTGGCCAATCTGGCGGCAGCACTGGCGGCAGCACTGGAGTTGGGGATTCCCTTCCCGGCTCTGCAGAAGGCCTGTGAAGCCATTCGTGCTCCTGGTCGCCGGTTCGAGTTTCACAGTGTTGTGGATGGACGGTTGCTGGTGGACGACTATGCCCACCACCCCACCGAGGTGGCCGCAACCCTTGCCATGGCCAGGCTCATGGTGGGGGATGACCAATCCGCCCTACCACTGACGCCGAAGCGTGTGGTCGTTGCCTTCCAGCCCCATCGCTATAGCCGAACCAAAGACTTTCTTCAGGAATTTGCCCTGACTCTGACTGCTGCGGATGCGGTGTTGCTTCTCCCCATCTACAGCGCTGGGGAAGAGTCCNTCGCTGGAGTGACCCATGCGGCTCCTGGCCAGGGCCATTGCCGACGCTGGAGGAACGGTGCATTGCTTTGACAGCCTGGAGCACCTGGCGCAGGAATTTCATCGCCACACCCGGCCGGGTGATCTGATGCTGGCCATGGGAGCAGGCTCCGTTAATCGGTTACCAGGCTTGGTGCGTTCTGCGGTCCCCGTTGCGGCATAGACGATATGTTGCCTGTCTCCCTTCCCGCAACTGTTCTGCCGGACCAGCCACTGGCTGGTCTGACCAGTTGGAAGGTGGGGGGGGCCGCCGAATATCTGTCCCAGCCAGGAAGTGTTGCCCAGTTGGCCGCTGTGGTGCAGTGGGCCGCGGCCATGGGATTGACCGTTCATCCCATGGGAGCCGGCTCCAATCTGCTGGTGAGTGACGAAGGCGTGCAGGGACTTTCCCTTGGTCTGAGGCGTCTGCAGGGCGCCCAGCTTGATCCAGCGACGGGATTGATCGAGTGCTACGCCGGTGAACCTCTCCCGACCCTGGCCCGCAAGGCTGCGCGAGCCGGCCTCCAGGGCCTGGAATGGCTTGCCGGAATTCCAGGAACCGTTGGCGGAGCCGTTTCCATGAATGCGGGCTGTCAGGGGAGCTGTCTGGCGGAGCGACTGGTTGATGTCGAGTTGCTGGATCCCGGCACAGGCAGGACATGGCGTTTGAAAAAGCAGGACATGGCGTTTGGCTATCGCCATAGCCTGCTGCAGGAGATGGCGGCGGCCCGGACGCCATGGATCGTGGTTTCGGTTCGCCTGCGCACCAACCCTGGTCATCACCCCCAGCGCCTTTTGGAGACCATCAAAGCCAACCTCAGCCAGCGCAATAGAACGCAGCCCTGCAATTTGCCCAGTGGAGGTAGCGTGTTCCGTAATCCTCTCCCCATGAGAGCAGGGCGCCTCATCGACGTCCTGGGCCTGAAAGGTCAGCGACGGGGTGATGCGGAGATCTCGACCGTGCATGCCAATTTCATTGTCAACCGTGGTCGGGCCAAGGCCCGGCACATCCAGGCACTGATTCGTCTGGTGCAGGACAGTGTCAGGCGAGAAAACAACATCACGCTGCAGACGGAAATCAAGTGCCTTGGCCGATTCGACCAATCCTCCCCAAGTCCCGTAGGCTGATCGGAGTTTGGTCTGTCGTGATGGCCGGCTTCGGACTCCCCAATTTGTCCCAACTCACTGAAGCCTTCCGGAAGGCGCAGCAAATCCAGAAGGATGCGGTGAAGCTTCAGGAGGAGTTGGATGCCCTGGTGTTGGAAGGGTTTAGTGAAGATCGGCGTGTACGGGTCACCATCTCGGGTAACCAGGTTCCACAAGGGGTTTTTCTGGATCCCGGCTTGCTCAACGAGGAGCCGCAAGTGGTGGAAGCCGCTGTCCTGGAAGCCCTGCAGGCCGCCCACCTGAGTTCCACGGAAACCATGAAAGCCCGCATGGAAGAACTCACAGGGAGTTTCGGGAACCTCAACATGCCCAACCTGCTGGGGGGGTGACGCTGGCACTGCTCTCTTGCAGCGTCCCGCAGGGCTAGGGGGAGAGGCGGGTGACGAGGACCGTTGCGTCTTGTTCGGAGTTGATCTCCACATCCACCTGCTGTCCAGCGTCGAGAAACTGACGGACCACGCTCTTCAGGGGTTCACCGGAATCCAGCGTTACCCTCAGCCCTTCACCCACTGCCAGCTTCTCGAACGCCAACTGGCACCGCACTGCATTCAGAGGACAAGGAACGCCGCGCAGGTCCAGGCCGATGGTGTCCATGGTTTTCGAGAACAACTCTTTTAGAGAAAGCCGCCAAGCATGCTGCCCCTGGCTTGAATTTTTTTGTCCANCTGTTTCAGTAACGTACGGCCTTCCGTCGAGAGACCGGCGGGGATGTCCTTCTCCTTCACGGAAAATCTGCCCTTGGGAAGTCTCACCTTGACCATCAGCAGATGATCGCCTCGCGCTACAGGATTGCCCAGCTTGGGAACACCAAGGCCTGGCAGGGTGAGAACCGCACCCGGCTGCGTGCCGGCGGGTAGCTCGATGGACTGATCGCCCTCCACAGTGGGGACTGTGATTGTGTCGCCAAGAATGGCTTGCAGATAACTCACCTCGGCGGTGGAACGGATCGTGACGCCTTCACGCTGGAACCTGGGATCGGATGCCACCTGCAATTGCACAAACAGGTCTCCGGACGGACCGCCNCGCTCTCCTGCGTTCCCCTCGCCGGTAACCCGAAGCTGCTGGTCGGACTCNACGCCACGGGGAATGGTGATGCGGAGTTTTTTGGGCACCTGGGTAACGCCTTGGCCCTGACAAGCGCCACAGACATCCTCCGGCCTGATCGACTGCCCCCTACCGCCACAGGCAGGACAGGTNGTCACCTGGGAAATCACGCCAAAGGGCGTGCGGCTGGTGCGACGAATCTGACCTTGACCCCCACAGGTTTGGCAANTGCTCAGACGGCTGCCGGGTTTGAGACCACTACCCGAGCACATGGCACAGGTCTCCAGGTGGCGAATCGAAACCTCCCGGGTTGTACCAAAAACGGCTTCCTGGAAGGAAATGGTCAGGGTCAGGCGAAGGTCCTGACCCTGGGTTGGTCCTTGTCGTTGCCGTGATCCTCGGCCGGTTGCNGCCCCNCCCCCGAAAAAGCTTTCAAAGAGATCGGCAAAGCCCCCGATATCGCCCATGTCAGGCATCCCGCCGGCAGCTCCGCCCACACCGGCTTCCCCAAATTGGTCATAACGGGCCCGTTTTTCCGGGTCACTGAGCACTTCGTAGGCCCGGCCAATCTCCTTGAATCTTTCCTCGGCCCCTGGCTCCTTATTGACGTCAGGGTGGTACTGACGCGCCAAGCGCCGGTAGGCGCGTTTAAGGGTCTCCGGGTCGGCATCCCTGCTGACATTCAAAAGGTCGTAGTAGTCGGCCATGCAGAGGACTTCACTGCTTCAACAGTTGGATGTCCAGCTTAGGACTTTATGACGGTGGCCATCGAAAGCACACCCCACAGCCGTGCCGGGCATTAGCGTCTCTGCTGCTGCGTCAACGGATTCGGGGTTGTGATTCCCGTAGCCAACGCCAGCGCAACCTGAGCAGTTGGATCAAGCCAAGCCAGGCTGGAAGTCCGCCAATGGGGTTGTAATCCGGTAGGGCAGCAGTGGGAGCGTAGTCGGGACCCATCAGCCAGACGGGGATGGAAGGCTCCAGTCTCAGAAGTCCTGATTGCACCGCAAACCACCCTGCCACCAACCCACCGTGCAGACCCACGGCACCGGCCAACAGGTCGCCGTCTTTGCTGCGCTGCCCAGCCAGAACCAGCCCCAACACAAACATCCCTGGCAACAGCCCAAGGGGGATTGCCCATCCCTGGTCAAAGCGAGTGTGCAGCAAGCTGAACACCACAGCCTGGGCGACAGCAGCCTGGCGACGGTTCAGGCGCAACTGCAGCTCTCCCCAGAGCCAGCCACGAAACAGNAACTCCTCGGCAAAGCCGACCCCCACCAAAGCCACGGCATTGACGGTTTGGCCGACGGTGAGACCACCACCCCAACGGGCTTGACCCAGGACCAGCAGCAGCATGNTCAAGCCCAGCAGCANCAGGGCAGCATCCAGAAGGCCATGGGCCAAGGCCCGGATGGACTTGCCGAGGGGAGCGTTGAGACCCAGACGGCGCCAAGGATGACGACTCCCCCAGACACGACGCAGNCGCAGGGGCAGGCAGACGAGAAACAACAGGAAGGCCCCCAGCATGACCAGCAATTTCACCGTTTCGGGGTCGTCCACCCCTAGCCACAACAGGGGACGGGCAACCAACCAGGCCACAGCCAGCAACAGAGGCGCAAACAGCAAGGTGCCCAGCCAACGGGGACCCGGTTGAGCCTCCCGCCTCACGTTTCCGGTTCAATCGTGCTGGTGAGTCCCTTGCTCTTGAGCTGCTCGCTGTAAAATTCGGCGGGCTCCTGATCACAGACGATCACCAANCCCACACCCGTATTGTGGGCTGCCAACATCACAGCCACAGCGTCTTGCTCACTGAGTTGGGGAACCACCGTTTGCAGCGTTGCCACCACGTAATCCCGCGTATTTACAGGGTCGTTGTGGAGAAGAACGCGATAGAGGGGCTGCCGCTTGCGTGTCTGCTGGTCCTCACGCTCAAGGACAGTTGCGCCGCCTCGTTGTGAAGGCATTTCACGGGGCATGATCAACGCCGAGTCTCTGGACAGGATCGTCGTGCCCAACTTAGCGGACCGATGGGNTGATGGCGTTTCATCGCAGANTGCACCGGGCAATTCTGGCCATGGCAGCCTCCACCTGGGCACGACCGTTAAACGCTGAAAGGCGCAGGTAGCCCTCNCCGGCAGCGCCAAAACCAGCCCCGGGTGTGCCGACAACATGGGCCTCCTGGAGCAGTTGGTCAAAGAACTGCCAGGAACTCCTTGACTCCGGGGTCCTGACCCAGACATAGGGAGCGTGTTGACCACCGTAAACCGCCAGACCCAGGCTCCGGAGTTGCTGTCGGATGATGGCGGCGTTCTCCATGTAAAAGGTCACCAACCGAGTCACCTGGGCTTGGCCGGCAGAAGAATAGACAGCCTCGGCGCCCCGTTGCACCACGTAGCCCACGCCGTTAAACNTGGTGCTCTGGCGACGGCTCCAGAGCTGCCAGAGGGATACGGCATCTCCGTTACTGGTGCGGCCGGTCAGNGCTTTGGGCACCACGGTAAAGGCACAGCGCGTTCCCGTGAAGCCGGCATTCTTGGAGAAGGAACGGAACTCGACGGCACAGTCCCGGGCCCCTTCCACTTC
>JGIcombinedJ30088_10005493_pt1 | contig 10895 bp, 10 predicted proteins | sample PinacodermPK_FD_30088 | JGI IMG/M metagenome (IMG submission 30088) | reverse complement strand
GGCGGCGGGCAAGCCAGTCGAGCGCGAGCAGGCAGCCCTGCGTGGTCTCGTGGCGGCCGGAGCCGAAGGCGGGGCCGGCTTCGACACAAAGGACGAAGCGTTGGCGGGGTGGAGCCTGGTGCGCGCCCACGATCGTCAAACGCCCGATCCTGACCGGCGGAAAGGAGGCCAGGGACTGCGCCTGCCAATCGGTAGCACCCACCCGCTCGATGGCCGCGTCGTCGGCCGCGCCGGCTGTCCGGAGCAGCGCCATCAGGCGCGCGGGCCTCGCGTCCTGCGCCATCAGGGCGGATCCAAACATCGTGACTCGCAGCACGTCCGACGGCGTCTCCTGGGCCGGGTGCGCAGCGGCGACGGTCTCGGCCACCACGGCGTCGGCATGCTCGTCCAGCGCAGCCTCCAGCGCCTCGAATGCGGCCCGGTCGAGCGTCACCTGGAGCCGCCAGCCCGGCGCCTCGGAGCGATCTTCGCTCACGGCCGCCCCCGACACAGCCGNTTTCCGGCTAAGATGGGGCTTCCGCAACGCACGGACGGAGGCCCCCGATGCCTGACATGCCGGATTGGCAACGCTTCTTGAGCGCGGATGACAGGGAGACCATCGAGCGCGGCCGCTGGGCCAAACGCGTCGGCTTCGGCGCTCGCCCGGCCGTCATCCTCATCGACGTGCAACACTACATGGTGGGGGAGGAGGGCAACCACGNCCTCGCCGCCTATCCCTACAGCTGCGCCGCCGGCTGGGCCGCCGTTTGGCAGACCAAGCGCATCGTCGGTGCGGCCCGCGCCGCCCAGGCACCGGTGATATACACCCGCTTCGCCATCGACCGCACGGTCGGCGATGCCGGGCTCTTCGATGCTAAGATCGGCGCGGAGGCGGGCGAGAACGTCTACTTCGAGGGCACCCATGGCAGCGCGATCGTGAACGCGGTGGCGCCTGAGCCCGGCGACCTGGTCTTCACCAAGAAGAAGCCGAGCTCCTTCCATGGCACGCCCCTCCTGCCCTACCTGATCGACCGCGCCATCGACACGCTGATCGTCACCGGCGGCGCCACCTGCAACTGCGTCCGCGCCACGGTCTTCGACGCCTTCTCCTACAACTACCGCACCATCGTACCGGCAGACGCAGTGTTCGACCGCCTGCCGATCAGCCATGCGATCAACCTGTTTGACATGAATCGCTGCTCGGCCGACGTGACCGACACCGAGGCCGTGCTTGCCTATTTCGCTGAGCTAGCCCAGCGCGCGGCCTAAACGCCGCCGACGGCACCTGCTATAGTGCGGGCGGGAGATCGGCGGCGGACGGCTAACTCGCCAACCCGGTCAGGTCCGGAAGGAAGCAGCCGTAACGAGCTTCAAGCCGGGTCGCCTGCCGGTCTCCTGCCGCCAACCCCTCGCGCCGCCCCCGCAAGACGCGGATTGAAGGACGCCATGCACCAATGAGCGAGGACGCCGCCGCCTATCGCGTGCTCGCGCGCAAATACAGGCCGGCGAGCTTCGCCGGGCTGATCGGCCAGGACGCCCTGGTGCGCACGCTGAGCAACGCGATCGCGATGGACCGCTTGGCCCACGCCTATCTGCTGACAGGCGTGCGCGGGGTGGGCAAGACCTCGACCGCGCGGATCATCGCCCGCGCCCTCAATTGCATCGGCGAGGATGGGACGGGAGGTCCGACTCCCGAGCCGTGCGGCACGTGCGATCACTGCATCTCCATTGTCGAGGATCGCCACGTCGACGTGATCGAGATGGATGCCGCCTCACGCACCGGCATCGACGACGTGCGCGAGCTGATCGAGAGCGTGCGCTACCGCCCGGTCTCGGCGCGCTACAAGGTCTACATCATCGATGAAGTGCACATGCTCTCGAAGCAGGCTTTCAACGCCCTGCTCAAGACGCTCGAAGAGCCACCGCCCCACGTCAAATTCGTGTTCGCGACGACCGAGGTGCGGCGCCTGCCGGTGACGGTACTCTCGCGCTGCCAGCGCTTCGACCTGCGCCGGGTGGATATGGAGGTGCTGATCGAGCACTTCTCGGGCATCGCGGTAGCCGAGGGGGCGGAGGTGGAGCTGGCAGCGCTTGCGCTGATCGCCCGGGCTGCAGATGGCTCGGTGCGCGACGGCCTCTCCGTGCTCGACCAGGCGATGGCGCACGAGGGCACGCGTATCACTGAAGAGGCGGTGCGGGCCATGCTGGGCCTCGCCGACCGGACCCGGCTGTTCGACTTGTTCGATATGCTGATGAAGGGCGCGGTCAAGGACGCGCTGGACTGCTTCTCCGAGCTTCACAACGCGGGCGCAGAGCCGCAGGCGATCTTGCAGGATCTGCTGGAGCTCTGCCATTGGCTGACGCGACTGAAGCATGTTCCGGCCGCGGCGCAGGATCCCGCGGTGCCCGAGGCCGAGCGCACGCGCGGGCGCGCCATGGCCGAGGCGCTGGCGGTGCCGTCGCTCACCCAGACTTGGCAGATGCTGCTCAAGGGGCTGGAGGAGGCCAACCGTGCGGCGCGGCCCGCGCTCGCGGCTGAGATGACGTTGGTGCGGATCGCCTATGCCGCCGACCTGCCGAGTCCGGCCGATGCGCTCCGCGCCATCGGCACTGGCGGCAACGGGGCGCAGCCGAAAGACGCGGTCGCGGCACCACCCGCCTCTTTCCCGACTCCTGCTCCAAGCGGTGTGACAAGCGCCAAGATTACTGCAGAGCCTGCGGTGGCGCCTGAATCGGCGCCCGAGCCGGCGCCCCAACCAGCGCCGGTAGCCACGTCCGCCTCGCACGAGAGGCCCAAATCCTTGCGCGAAATCGCAGCTCTCGCCGAGGAGCGGCGAGAGCCGATCCTGAGCGCGTGGCTCAGGACCGAGGTCCGACCCATCCGCGTCGCCGCAGGCGCGGTTGAGATCAACTGCGGGCGTTCGCCGGACGGCAAGATGCTCACCCTGCTTCAGGAACGGCTCGAGCAATGGACCGGCGAGCGCTGGATGATCGCGCTGAGCGAAGACGGCGGCGAGCCCACCCTCGACGAGCAGGATCGAGCCGCGCAGGAAGCTGCCGACCGGGCGGCAATGGACCATCCCCTGGTGCGGCAGGTTCTCGACGCCTTCCCCGGCGCGCGCGTGCGCAAGGTGCACCGGCCGGCGCCAGATAGCGGAAATGACGGAGATGCCTCCCCATGAAGAATATCGGCAAGATGCTGAAGCAGGCGCAGGAAATGCAGACCAAAATGGCCGAGCTTCAGGAGAGTCTCGGCGCGCTCGAGGTCGAGGGAACGGCGGGCGGTGGCCTGGTGCGGGTGACGCTCACGGGCAAGGGTGAAATGCGCCGCCTCTCCATCGACCCGGCGCTGGTGAGTGGCGACGAGGTGGAGGTGCTCGAAGACCTGATCGTCGCCGCCTTCAACGACGGCAAGGCCAGGGTCGAGCAGCTCGTTCAGGAACGGATGGCCGAGGTCACCGGCGGCCTCAAGCTGCCGCCGGGCCTCGATCTCGGCTTGTGAGGGTGCGCCGCAGCCTTTCCTTCGCTGGCGACAGGCGATGACGAGTCCGGCGATAGAACGGCTGGTCGGGCATCTCGGCAAGCTCCCCGGTCTCGGACCGCGATCGGCGCGCCGCGCCGCGCTGCATCTGCTGGAGCGGCGTGAATCGCATCTGGAGCCGCTGCTCGCTGCACTCCGCAGCGCGGCCGAGAGTGTCCGACCATGCGGTATCTGCGGCAATCTCGATGCGCAGGACCCCTGCGCGATCTGCGCGGATCCCGAGCGCGACCGCACGGCAATCTGCGTCGTCGAACAGGTCGCGGATCTCTGGGCGCTGGAGCGCACGCTGATGTTCCGCGGCCGCTACCACGTGCTGGGCGGGCTCTTGTCGGCGCTTGACGGCATCGGGCCGGAAGATCTCGCCATTTCCGGGCTCGTCGCCCGCGCCGGGGCGCCCGACGTCAGCGAGATCATCCTCGCCACCAGCGCCACCGTGGACGGGCAGACCACGGCGCACTACTTGTCCGACCGGCTTGCCGAGAGCGGCGTCGCGATCTCCCGCCTCGCCCACGGCCTGCCGGTCGGTGGCGAGCTCGACTATCTCGACGACGGCACCCTTGGCACCGCGCTCAAGGCACGCCAGCGTCTCCTCTGAGTCGTCGCGAATGCGCGCTGGATTGTCCGGTGCACGCCCTCTATGGTCGCGCCCCGGCCGCTAGCGGGGCAGTCGGTGAGAGCGTTGGAGGGGGCCGTGGCAGACGAGGCGAAGAGCGCAGGCCGATTGGAAAGCGTACTGCGTGCGGGCGAGTTCGCCATTACGGCGGAAATGGGGCCGCCTGACTCGGTCGATCCGGCCGACGTTCTGGCCCACGCCGGCTGCCTCAAGGGCCTCGCCGATGCCGTCAACGTGCTCGACGGTGCCGGCGCACGCGCGCATCTCTCGCCGTTGGCCACCGCCGCAATCCTGGTCCGCGAAGGCATCGAGCCGGTGCTTCAGTTCACCATGCGCGACCGCAACCGGCTCGCGCTGCAGGCCGACGTGCTGGGGGCGGCGGCGCTCGGCGTGCACAGCCTGCTCTGTCTCACTGGCGATTCGGTTGACGCCGGCGATCAGCCGGAGACCAAGCCGGTCTTTGACCTAAAATCCAACGAGTTCATGGCGTTGGTCCGAACCATGCGGGACGAGGCCGAGCTACCGGGCGGGCGCAGCCTCGCCTCGGCGCCCCGGTTGCTGATCGGCGGCGCCGATGCGCCCCGCGAACCGAAGGCGGGCGATACGCCCACCAGCCTTCAGGCCAAGATCGAGGCGGGGGCGGACTTCTTCCAGACCCAGTTTTGCTTCGACATGGCGATGCTGAAGCGCTACCTCGCCTGGCTCGAGGACTTCGGCATTCCCGAACGCACGTCGATCATCGTCGGCATCGGGCCCATAAGATCGGCGCGTTCAGCGCGCTGGATGAACGAGAATCTCTTCGGCGTGCACATCCCGGATGCCGTCATCGCCCGCCTCGACGGCGCCAAGGATCCGCAGGCCGAGGGGATCCGCATCTGCGTCGAGCTGATTGAGGAGCTACAACGAATCGAGGGCGTCGCTGGCGCGCACCTCATGGCGCCACGCGGCGAGCAGGCGATCGCCGAGGTCATCGCTCAGTCGGGGCTTCGCAGCGCCGGCGGTGCCTGAACGCTCCCGCGAGGGCGTCTAACTCCCTAGAACAGTTGCCGGATGCCGACTTCCAGGAAGTGAATGCGCAGGTCGGTTTCGGATCCCACCGTCGCCATGTCGTTTGAGCCGCTGAACGACAGGCCCTCAACCATTTGCAGTCGGTAGCCGATCTGGAGCGTGGTCGTGTCCGACAGCGCATAGCCGACCCCCGCACCGATTTGGTACGCGAGCGCGGTGTCGGTCGAGGAGAGCGTGGGCACGAAACCGTCGGGGATATCGACATAGGGCACCATACTCGGCGGTATCCCTTGCTGTTGAGCCTGGGCCTGAGCCAGCGCATTTGCCACTGCCTCCGCCACCGCGCCGGTGTCGTAATCCAGGCCGCCTCGGTCGACTCGAATGAAACCGAGGCCACCGCCGATGTAAGGGGTCCAGTTGTCGCCGGTGTCGAAGTCGAACCAGACGTTCACCATGGCACCGAGCTGGTCGGCCGACCCCGTGACTGGGATCGGCAGTTCGTCAGGAAGGGTGAACGAGAGCGCCGGCACGGTAATGCTGCTGTGCGTGAGCTTGCTCACCTTGGCCCTGGCGAAGAAGATCTCGCCCTCGACGCGGAGGCCCGACTCCAGATGACGGCCGAGAACGCCGCCCAGCTTGAAGCCTGTGTCGTGTTCCGTCCTGACCGTCGCGCTGTAGCCCACTGTTTGCTGAACCGGTCCCTGCGGCCCGAGCTGCGTCTGCTGGAAAGACCCGGTGGAGATCGAATCCGTGTCGTCGATAAACATGAGGGGAAGGTTCGCCCCGATGTACCAGCTGCCTTCCTGCGCTTGCGCAGCCGATGCCCCGCCGAATGCCAGACCGGCGGCCACCGCCACAGCAGCGATCCATCGTGATCCGAGGGGGATGCTCTTCATTTGTCGTTCTCCCTTGCAGCGCTTCCCTGCACTGCCAGCCTACGGCTGGGGGAGGCATGGCGCAATTCGGCGCAACGGCTTGTGTGCGCATCGGGTTCCCGCGATGACCAAGGTCCGCAGGCGCCGTCAGTGCTCTGTCCGGTCTGTTGGATCGGGCGCCACCAAGGTTCGGAGGCGTGACATTTGTGCCACAAAGCTGGAGAAATACGCCAGTGTGACACCATTTTGTCATGTGCGCTCGGCACCGGGGCTGGCGAATTCTCTACATGTTGAGTAATGTGCGCCCAGTGTTGGGGCGCTCGGCACCGGCAACACAATAAACTGAGGTGTCGCATGTCGGGTGCGCGAATCGATCGGGAGGATCGTATGAGAAAGGTACTTTTGAGCACGACGGCACTCGTGGCCGCGGGCCTCCTCGTGACCAGCGTCGCGTACGCCGACGATGAGGAGATGATGGAAGGCCCGGTTACGGTCGGCGTGGCCGGCTACACGACCGGTGCCATCGGCTTCGCGAGCGATGGTGATGACAGCACGCGTGGCCACGCAATCAGTTACGTGTACGAGATAGGCGTTTCCGGGTCCACGACCCTGGACAACGGCATCACGGTGGCCGTCAGCGGGCAGATCGGCAGATCCGCCGGGGCCGATGAAGGTATGGACGAGATTCATACCACCTTGAGCGGCTCTTTCGGTTCGCTCAGGCTCGGCAGGACTGAGAGCGCAGCCTTCAATACCACGTTGGCGGCTCCGGGCTACGGCATCGGCGGCATGCTCGGTGTCAACTATTACTGGTTCAGCACCGGGGGCGGCGGCGTAAACACTTATAGCGGGCTCGGTGCTGAGGACGCCCTCAAGGTGGTCTACACTACGCCCAACTTCAATGGCCTGACCGTTGGAATGAGCTACGCTCCCGAGGATGCCGATACCAATTTCACGGGTCGGGACGCGACCAATGGACTGGGTGGGCACACCGCGGTCGGTATGTCCTATTCGACCGAATTCATGGGAGGTGGCTCTCTGAGCCTTTCTGCCGCCTATGAAACCGCCAACGACGAAACCGGTGGTGACGACCCCAGTGCCATGAAATTCGGAGTAAACATCGGTATCGACCAGATCTCGTTCGGCGGCAGCATGTTTGACGTCGACGGGGGGGCCACGCAGTACGATGTTGGGGCCTCCTGGAGCGAAGGGGCGACCGAGCTTGGCCTCCAGTACGCCAACAATGATGCTGGTAATGCCTCCATGGCTGCTGGCCACCTGACCTACACCCTCGGCCCGGGCATCCTGGTCGGGGCGCAGATCGCTGCCATTGCAGCGGACGGGACGGACGACGTGACCCAGTTCATGCTCGGCACGGCGGTCTTCTTCTAATCGACCATCAACGCCAATCGGCGAAAAGGGGAGCACTTGGTGCTCCCCTTTTTTGTGCCCGGTGCGATTGACTGCGCGGAGACGCAAGCTCACCGACCGGTTGTTCAATCGCGGAAGGTGATCAACGAGGCGAAAGGGTTCCGGCGCCTCTGGCTTAGCCAGCGCTCGAATCGAGGGCGTAGCCGGCGGAGCGGACGGTTCGAATCAGGTCTGGGCGGCGGTCGGCGTTGAGCGCCTGGCGCAGGCGGCGCACGTGTACGTCGACCGTCCGGCTCTCGATGAAGATGTCCGGGCCCCAGACCGAATCGAGCAGCTGCTCGCGCGAGAAGACGCGGCCGGGGTGCTCCATCAGATGCCGCAGCAGCCGGAACTCGGTCGGCCCCAGGTGGATCGATTCGTCCCCCCGCATCACCCTGTGGGCGGCGAGGTCCATCTTGAGGTCGGCGTAGTGCAGCACCTCGTCGCCGAGCGCGGGCCGCATGCGCCTCAATATCGCGCGGATACGGGCCAAGAGCTCCGCCGGCGAAAACGGCTTGACCACGTAGTCGTCGGCGCCGCCGTCGAGGCCGCGCACCCGATCCGCCTCCTCGCCGCGTGCGGTCAGCATGACGATCGGTAGTGGCTGCGGGTCCGGCCTGCGCCTGATGCGGCGGCAGACCTCGATACCCGAGAGGGTCGGCAGCATCCAATCCAGCACCATCAGGTCGGGGCGCCGCTCGTCGACCATGAGCAGTGCCTCCTCGCCGTCCACGGCCTCGCCCACCTCGAAGCCGCCCTTCTCCAGGTTGTAGCGGAGCAGCGTGAGCAGCGCCGCCTCGTCTTCGACGACCAGAATGTAGGGCTTCATGGCGCCGTCTCCGTCTCGTCGCCCTCCTGGTGGAAGGAGGTCATGTCGCCCTTGGGCCGCTCTTCCTCCACCGGGGTGCCAGTCACCACGTAGTTCACGGTCTCGGCAATATTGGTCGCGTGGTCGCCGATCCGCTCGATATTCTTGGCGATGAAGAGCAGGTGCGCGCAGGTGGTGATGCGGCGCGGATCCTCCATCATGTAAGTAAGCAGNTCGCGGAAGAGGCTGTTGTAGGATTCGTCCACATCCTCGTCGCGCCGCCAGACCGCCATCGCCCGCTCCACATCGCGGTCCCTGAAGGAATCGAGCACATCCTTGATCATGCCCTGGGCGATGCCCGCCATCCGCGAGATCGTGTGGGTGAGGCGGACGGGGTCGATGTCCTGGATGGCGATGGAGCGCTTGGCGACGTTGGCGGCGTAGTCTCCCATCCGCTCCAGGTCGCTCGCCACCTTGAGAGAGGCGGTAATCACCCGCAGATCCACGGCGACCGGCTGGCGCAACGCCAGAATGCGCACCGCCAGCTGGTCGATCTCGGCCTCCAGCGCGTCCACGCGCCGGTCTTCGGTGATGACGCGGGCGGCTGCGTCGTCATCGCGGCGGACCAGCGAGGCGATCGAGGCGGCGAGCTGCTGCTCGACGATCCCGCCCATTTCCAGGATCGCGTTGTTCATGCGATCCAGCTCATCGTCGTAGGCCTTGACCGTGTGCTCGGCAACCATCGGTCGCTCTCCTTGTCCTCGGCCCCACCCGTGCCTAGCCGAAGCGCCCGGTTATGTAGTCCTGCGTCCGCTGATCGTGCGGATTGGTGAAAATCTGCTCGGTCGCCTCGAACTCCACCAGCTCGCCCAGGTGGAAGAACGCCGTGAACTGGGAGACTCTGGCGGCCTGCTGCATGTTGTGGGTGACGATGGCGATCGTGTAGTGCTCACGAAGCTCGTCGATCAGCTCCTCCACCTTCGCCGTGGCGATGGGGTCCAGCGCCGAGCAGGGCTCGTCCATCAGGATGACCTCGGGGCTGATGGCGATGGCGCGGGCGATGCAGAGCCGCTGCTGCTGCCCGCCGGAAAGGCTGGTGCCCGGCTGCTGCAGCCGGTCGGAGACCTCGTCGAAGAGGCCGGCGCGCCGCAAGCTCTTCTCCACGATGTCGTTGAGCTCCCGGCCCTTTCTGGCCAGCCCGTGGATGCGTGGGCCATAGGCCACGTTCTCGTAAATCGACTTCGGGAAGGGATTGGGCTTCTGAAACACCATGCCGACACGCGCCCTGAGCTGCACCACGTCGATATCGCGGCCGTAGATGTCCCGGTCGTCCAGCGTGATCGAGCCGGTCACGCGGCAGATGTCGATGATGTCGTTCATGCGGTTGAGGCAGCGCAGGAAGGTGGACTTGCCACAACCTGAAGGGCCGATCAGCGCGGTCACCTTGTTCAGTGCCAGATCGATATCGACATCGAAGAGCGCCTGCTTGTCTGCATAGAAGACGTTGACGTCGCGGGCGCGCATCCTGATGGGCGCCGGTGCCTCGGCTCCAACGTCGGCGTCGGGCGCAGCAGCGGGTGCACCGTCCTCTTCAATCATCAGTGAAACCATCATGTCGGTGTCGTCCGTCACGATACCACCCCTGTCCGCCTACCAGCGGATCTCGAATTTGCGCCTGAGATAGATCGCCACCGCGTTCATCAGAATCAGGAACGCCAGCAGCACCAGAATCGCCGCTGAGACCTTCTCCACGAAGCCGCGCTCCGGGCTGTCGGCCCAGAGGAAAATCTGCACCGGCAGCGCCGTCGCCGGGTCGAAGGGGCCGCCGGGAATATCGACGATGAAAGCCACCATCCCGATCATGAGCAGCGGCGCGGTCTCGCCCAGCGCCCTGGCCATACCGATGATCGTGCCCGTAAGGATGCCGGGCGTTGCCAGCGGCAGCACGTGGTGGAAGACGACCTGAATCGGCGACGCGCCAACACCGTAGGCACCCTCGCGGATCGACGGCGGCACCGCCTTGAGTGCGGAGCGGGCCGCGATGATGATCGTCGGCAGCGTCATCAGGGTGAGTGTGAGTCCGCCCACGATGGGCGCAGAACGCGGCAAGTGGAACAGGTTGATGAACACCGCAAGCCCCAGCAGGCCGAACACGATGGAGGGCACCGCCGCGAGATTGTTGATGTTGACCTCGATGATGTCGGTGATGCGGTTCTTGGGAGCGAACTCCTCCAGATAGATCGCCGCAGTCACGCCGATGGGAAAGGTCAGCACCAGCGTGACCAGTAGCATGTAAAACGAGCCCGCGATGGCGCCGCCGATGCCGGCGATCTCAGGCTCCCGCGAATCCGCGTTGACGAAGAACTCGCCGTTGAACCCCGTCTCCACGAAGCCGGCAGCGTCAAACGTGTCGATCCAGGCAAGTTGCTGGTCGTCAAGCCGCCGCTCGTCCTCCGGCACATCACGGCGCGCGCTCCCCTTGATCAGCATGTCGACATCGCTGGACGCGGTGAGCCAGACGCGCCGCGTCGTGCCGACGATCGAGGGATCGTCCACCAGTAGCTCGCGCAGCTCGAAGCGCGCCCCGGTGCTGACCAGCTTGAGCAGCTTGCGCCGCTCCTTCCGCGCCGTCACCTCGGGGAAGGCGGCGAAGACGGATTC
>JGIcombinedJ30088_10005484_pt1 | contig 10907 bp, 3 predicted proteins | sample PinacodermPK_FD_30088 | JGI IMG/M metagenome (IMG submission 30088) | reverse complement strand
CGCGTCCGAGCCGGCAGAGCGAATCGGCATGGCGGCCAGCAGGTGGGGGAAGGNCCCGACCGCGTCCTCGGCCACGAACGCCGGAGCCTGGCCGAGGACGATGGCGTCGTAGACGGCATCGGGCGTGCGGGTCGGCAGCAGGCCGGATGCGAAGAGATCCCGTTCGCTCGTCGCGGCCAGGCGCGGTCCCTCGAAGATGCTGATGTCCTGGTCGATCACCTGGCTCACGAATACGAGCGCGTCGTCGTCGATCACCGAGAGCGGCCGGTCGGCCGGCTGCTGCAGCTCCTCGACGACCCGCTGCGCCACCGCGGCGGTGCGCGCCGCTCCCGCCTCCACGTCGCGCCGCAACTGGGCCGACACGTAGTTGCGTATCACGAACGCAAGGACGAGCACGGGAATGACCGCCACCGCCACGAAGGCGAGGAACAGCCGCCGATAGAAGCTGGTCCTCACCTCGCGCAGCAGGTCGCGCCCGAAGCCCTGGCCGGCTCGCGTGAGCGGGCCGGCGCACAGCAGCGCCCCTATCCACCCCAGGAACCCGAGCCCGCCGAGCGCCGCAATCTCGGCGAGCCGAACGAAATGGTCGCCGGGTGTGGACACCGGGTAGCCGAGCGCGAAGATGCCCACACGGTTGTTGACGACGTAGACGTGGTAGTCGCGCCCGGCGGAGGCCCGGCGGGTCCAGAACGGGTCCCGTGAGGTGTAGATCCGCCCGAACATGGAGTCGTCGAGCGTCCAGGCCGCCGCTCCGGAGGCGTACAGGAGGCTCAGGTCCCACCCGTAGGTCGCGAGCTCGACGTCCCGACCCGGTCCCCCGCGGGCCGCGGCGTCGCGGTCGGCGCCGAGCAGGGCCGCGTACGTGCCGCGCGAAGCGCTGAAGGGCCGCGGCTCGTAGTCGAGCGCGACGTGGACGACTATCGATCCCTGCAGATTGGGCCCGGCACCGGCGGCGTCCTCCGGGGATGCGCAGATCGCGCGCTCCGCGTGCAGGTGCTTCCGTTCGCGCGATCCGAAGGGCAGCACCTCTCCGAACACGTCCCACGAGCAGGTGGACCCGAGGAATCCGAGGGCCGGTGCGGCGTAGTCGGGAATGTTCAGGGCGAAGCGGCTGAGTAGCGACCCGTCGGCCGCGTAGAGCTCGACCGCGGACGTCAGGCGCTGTCGCGCGAGCTCCGTCTGCCGCCAGAGCCGAAACGCCCGGTCCGGGTCCGGCCGGCCGCCGGTCGCGCCCCGTGCGACCGGCGCCCGGCCGGCTGCGGCCGGGAACCGGCGCCGACCGACGAGCTCCGGCTCGGCAACCCTGTCGATCTGGTCGAGCGCCAGCGCCAGCGAGGCACGCAGCGCCCGGGGCTGGCCGGCCGCCTGCAACGCGTACTCCCCTTCGATCAACTCGCGCTTGGCGGTGGTGCCGTAGTGCAGCACGGACGGGTAGGAGAGCAATGCGGGCCCGAGAAACGCGACCAGCAACAACAGCATCCGTCCGGTCTGCGACGCGCGGCGGAGCGACGGCCGCAGCGGAGCGGCCAGCAGAGCGGCCCCGGCGCAGCCGGCCAGGAGCGTCGCGAACGGGCCGCCCGGCAAGTCCGTGACGGTGACCACCACGACAGCCGGAAGCGCCCAACCCAGCAGGCGCAGCGCCCGTGACGGCGAGCGGCGACCCCAGCGCGCCTCCGCCAGGAGCAGGACGGCCACCCCCATCCAGATCGTCGCCACCGCGGCCAGCACGAGGCCCAGCAACAGGCCGAAGCGTCCGGAATCGAGCGGCTGCAGCGAGGGGCGCAGCACGTCGACGACGGTGCCGCGCACCGTGTCCTCCAGCAGGAGCTGGTACGTGGCGATGAGCCCCACCGCGACGGTACCGCCGCCGATCCGCGCGAGCCACGCCATCGGCGCCGCCGCCCACCGGCGCCGCCACACGACGCGGGCGACCCCGACGAAGCGCACTGCGGCAGCGGACGCCACGGTCGACAGCAGGGCCAACAGGAAGAGATCTGCAGGCGATCGCAGCAGATCGCCGGCACCCGCCGACGCGTAGACATCCGGGGAGAAGAGGCGCCAGCGATCCGCGCCCGGCGCACCCGCCATCCAGGACGCCGCGGCGCCGAGCGAAAGGGTCAGCGCGGCGGCAGCGACCCCGCGCGCCACGACGTCAGCCGGCGCCCGCCCCGGAAATCGCGCCAGCTCGGGAAGCGCAGCCAGCAGGAGGAGCAACCCCGCGATGCCGAGAGCGACGCTGCGTACCGTGCTTCGCCACGCAGTCCGTGCTGCGGCGACGTCGGCGCTCGTGAGCTCCGCCTCGAGCAGGATGCGACCGTCGCCGGAGCGGACGAAGAAGGCATCTTCGTTCGCCGAGACGTCCCCCGCGTCGTCGGCCGACCGCAGCCGGACGGTCGTGACCGACCCGTCGAATCGAAAGGTGTCGGTTGCGGCGTCGAGACCGGCGGCGGAGGAGAGCACCCATTCCGCCGCCACGGCGCCTCGCGGCCAGCCGCCGGTCTCCTCGAGCCGATCGCCGAGCGCTGCGATCGGCTCGACGTAGATCAGTCGCAGACCGAGCGGGCCGGATGCCGTGAAGAACGCCCGTCCCCCCACGACCCGGGCCCGGCGTATCTCGGAGGGCCGCCCGGCCCAGGCCAGCGCCGTGCCGCGCTCGTCGTACACGGTGAGCGCCGCGGCCGGTGATGCGGCCGCCGCGCGAGCCCGCTCGAACAGGGTCCGCAGCGCAGCCCGGTCACCGGCGAGCGCGGGCTCGACGGCCGGTGCGGCAGCCAGCTCCACCGCCATCCGGCGCAGCGTCTCCGCGGTGGCGGCGAACCGATCCTGCACCCGGCGCTCGATGCGCTCGCGGGCCTCCGACGCCGGGCCGAAACGTACCCGCTCGATCAGCCAACCGCTCGCGGCGACCGTGATTGCGGCCACCGCGGCGAGTCCGACCACGCGATGCCACCGGGTGCCGGCGACGGCCATCTCAGTCGCGGGGCGGCGCCGGCTCGTCGGGCGGCGGCGCGTGGGGCTCTACCGCGGCGACCGGCACCCCGGCCTCGTCCGCCGGCTCCGTCGCGGCGCCGGGAGCGCCGCCGGAAGGTACCGGCTCAAGCGCGTCCGGCTGCTGCGGAGGCGGAGGGCGCGGCGGTGCAAGGAACACCGCGTCGACCGGCAACACCTCGTCCAGCGCCAGCCGCGCCGGTTCCGGCAGCAAGGGGGGTGGCGGGAAGCCGAGGCTTCCGCGGGGAGGCCCGTTGCCTGCCGCGAGCCCGGCGATGCGGCCGTCGGCCGTGAGCACGACGAGACGGGTGCCGCTCGCCGGCAGGCCCGGCATCAGGAACGGGCGCGCAGCCAGCTCGCCCGTAGCGTTGTAGACCCCTGCGCTCTCGCCGCTGCGGGGGTCGAAGAGCTGCACCTCGGGGGAGACGCCCGCCACCAGCAGCGCCGGCCCGACGAGCGCCGGCCCGTCGGTCGGCCGCAGCGGCAGCGGCTCACGCCACCGCTGCACGCCGCTGCGGCGGTCGAGCGCACGGACGACGTTGTCGGCCGCGACGAAGTAGACACGCTCGGCATCGATGCGCGGCGCGCCGACGATGTCGCCCCCCGTGCGCCAGCGCCACTCGATGGCCCCGTCGTCGAAACCCAGGCGATAGAAGAAGTTGTCCGTGGAGCCGACGAACAGCGCGTCGAGCGCCAGCACCTCGCGGGGCCGGCCGCCGATGCTGCGGGTCCAGACCGGGTCGCCGCTGGCGAGCTCCAGCACGACGATACGACCGTCCTCCAGAGGCAGGTAGAGGCGTTGCCCCGCGATCGACGGCCGGGTGCGCAGAACGGCGCCGAGGCGACGGCGCCAGAGCTCCGCGCCGTCGGCCGCGCGCAAGGCAACGACGTCGCCGCTCTCGAGGCCCACCACGAGCCAACCGTTGCGCCAGACCGGCGGCGCGCTCACCGGGACGTCGGCGGTGAAGCGCCACGCCGCCCTGCCGTCGCTTGCGGCGAGGGCGGCGACGCGCCGGTCGTACGCGACGACGACCAGGTCGTCGGCGGCGGCCGGCGCCCAGTCGACGGGCTGGCCCACGCACCACAGAATGCGGCCGTCCTCGAGGGCGATCGACGCGACCGTACCGTCGCGAAGGGGCACGTACGCCGCGTCCTCGGCGTAGGCGGGCGCGTGCGACGGGCCGCCTCCGAGGTCGGTCGACCACACCAGGTCGAGCGGCAGGATCGGGGATGGCGCAGGGCCCTCCTGCGCGCCCACCGCGACACCGGCGACAGCGAGCACCGCCAGCAGGGCCGCTCCGCGGCGCACAGGAATGGGCCGCTCGCGCACCTCGCTATAATAGCTGCTCGTCGGGCGCCGGTTCGCGCGATCCGATCCCCGCCGGCCACCGGCGAATCCTGGACTACGTGGCCCATCAAACGATCCTGGTCCTCGACTTCGGGTCGCAGTATACGCAGCTGATCGCGCGGCGCCTGCGCGAGCTCTCCGTCTACTCCGAGATCCTTCCGTTCGGCACGACGGCCGAAACGGTTCGCGCGCGACGGCCGTCCGGCATCATCCTCTCGGGCGGGCCCGCGAGCCTGTCCGAGCCCGGCGCGCCGCGCTGCGACCCGGCGTTGTTCGCGTGCGGCGTCCCGGTGCTCGGCATCTGCTACGGCATGCAGGCGATGGCGGCGGCGCTCGGCGGCGTCGTGACGGGCGCGCCGGAACGGGAGTACGGGCACGCGACGGTGTCGACCCATGGCGAGAGCGACCTGCTGCGCGGCCTGCCGGAGACGCTGCAGGTCTGGGCCAGTCACGGCGATCTCGTGACGGTCGCGCCCCCCGGATTCGCCGTCCTCGGCACCAGCCCCAACGCGCCGGTAGCGGTGATGGCCGACCCCGGCCGCGCCCTCCACGGCGTCCTCTTCCATCCCGAGGTCGTGCACACGACGCACGGAACGGCACTCCTGCGAAATTTCGCCAGCGACATCTGCGGGTGCACGGGGGACTGGACGATGGCGTCCTTCGTGGACGACGCCACGTCGCGCATCCGCGAGCAGGTCGGGCCGCAGGGGCGCGTGGTCTGCGGGGTGAGCGGCGGCGTCGACTCCACGGTGGCCGCGCTGCTCGCCCACCGGGCGATAGGCGACCGTCTGACCTGCATCTTCGTCGACAACGGCCTCCTGCGCCTCGACGAGGGAGCGCAGGTTCAGGCCCGGTTCGCGGACCGGCTGAGCCTGCCCCTGGTCTCGGAAGAGGCCTCGGACCGGTTTCTCCACGCGCTTGCCGGCGTGGTCGATCCGGAGCGCAAGCGGAAGATCATCGGCGCCACGTTCATCGACGTGTTCGAGGCCGTGGCCGGCCGCCTGGGCGAGTTCGACTTCCTTGCCCAGGGGACGCTCTATCCGGACGTCATCGAGAGCGTGTCGGTCGTCGGCCCGTCCGCCGCCATCAAGAGCCACCACAACGTCGGCGGACTCCCCGAGCGCCTGCGCTTCCAGCTCGTCGAGCCGCTGCGCGAGCTCTTCAAGGACGAGGTGCGCGAGCTCGGGCGCGAGCTCGGCCTCGAGGACACCTTCGTCTGGCGACAGCCGTTTCCGGGGCCGGGGCTCGCCGTGCGAATCCTCGGCGAGGTGACGCGCGAGCGACTCGACCTGCTGCGCCGGGCCGACGCGATCGTGGCCGACGAGATCCGCAGGAGCGGCCTCTACCGTCAGACCTGGCAGTCGTTCGCGGTCCTCCTGCCGGTGCACAGCGTCGGCGTCATGGGGGACGAGCGCACCTACGAGGCCACGGTGGCCATCCGGGCGGTCGACAGCCGTGACGGCATGACGGCCGACTGGGCGCGGCTGCCGCACGCCGTCCTGGCCGCCATGTCCTCGCGGATCGTCAACGAGGTGAGCGGGGTGAACCGCGTGGTCTACGACATCAGCTCGAAGCCGCCGGCCACGATCGAATGGGAATAGCGCGGGAGCAGCAAACGATGGGCAACGCCGCCGAGTTCGTGCACCTGCACCTGCACACGGAGTTCTCGCTCCTCGACGGTGCGTGCCGCATCGGCGAGATGCTGGACCAGGTAAAGGCGCTCGGGATGCCCGCGGTGGCAATCACCGAGCACGGCAACCTCTTCTCCGCGATCACGTTCCACGACGAGGCGCGGGCACGCGGGATCAAGCCGATCCTCGGATGCGAGGTGTACGTCGCCAACGGAAGCCGCCTGAGCCGCAGCGGCGTCCCCGGAGAGACCGCCAACCACCTCGTGCTGCTCGCGGCCGATCGGGCGGGCTACCACAACCTCATCAAGCTCGTCTCCGCCGGGTACACGGAAGGTTTCTACTCCAAGCCGCGCATCGACAAGGAGCTTCTGGCCGGACACGCCGACGGACTCATCGGGCTCAGCAGTTGCCTCAAGGGAGAGGTCGCCACCAACCTCTGCCGGGATCGAGCGGATCGGGCGCGGGAGACCGCGGCATCGTTCCGGGACATCCTCGGCCCGGACAATTTCTTCCTCGAGATGCAGTACCACGGCATCGACGACCAGCGGGTCGTCAACCGCGGGCTGTCTCCCATCGCCACCGATCTCGGGCTGCCGCTCGTCTGTACGAACGACGTGCACTACCTGCGGCAGGCGGACCACCACCCCCACGACATCCTCCTCTGCATAGGCACGGGGAAGAACGTCAGCGACGAGAAGCGCCTGCGCTACCACGGGGATCAGTTCTACCTGAAGACGCCGGACGAGATGGCCGCGGTGTTCGGCGACTTTCCGGAGGCCCTGCGCAACACGCTGGCGATCGCGGAGCGCTGCGACGTCGACCTCTCGGGCACTACCCACCACCTGCCGAACTTCGACGTCCCGGAGCCGTTCACGTCGCCCGACGAGTACTTCGCGCACGTGGCGCGCGAGGGCTTTGCGGAACGCCGCGCGCGCCTGGCGGATCTCGAGGCGCGGGGCGACCTGAAGCACGGCCTGGAAAAGTACGAGGAGCGCCTGGACTACGAGATCCGGATGATCCAGCGCATGGGGTACGCCGGCTACTTCCTCATCGTCTGGGATTTCATCCGCTACGCGCGGGAGCGGGACGTGCCGGTGGGTCCGGGCCGCGGTTCGGCCGCGGGCAGCCTCGTCGCCTACTGCCTGCGCATCACCGATATCGATCCGCTGGAGTTCGACCTGATCTTCGAGCGCTTCCTCAATCCGGAGCGCGTTTCGCTGCCGGACATCGACATCGACTTCTGCGAGCGTCGGCGCGGGGAGATCATCGAGTACGTCACGCGGAAGTACGGCCGCGAGAACGTCGCCCAGATCATCACGTTCGGCACCATGAAGGCTCGCGCGGTCGTACGCGATGTGGGCCGGACGCTGGGGATGAGCTACGCCGACGCGGACCGGGTGGCCAAGCAGATCCCGCCCACCCTCGATATGACCCTCGACAAGGCGCTCGAGGAGAACCCGACCCTCAAGAGCCTCGAGCGCGACAACGCCGAGGTTCGCGAGCTGCTCGAAGTGGCCAGGCGGCTCGAGGGCGTGACCCGGCATGCTTCGGTTCACGCCGCCGGCGTGGTCATCGCGCCGGATGCGATCACCGAGTTCGCCCCGCTCTACAAGAGCTCGAAGGACGAGATCACGACGCAGTGGGCGATGAAGGAGGTCGAGCGCGTCGGCCTCCTCAAGATGGACTTCCTCGGACTGAGCACGCTGACCCTGCTGCAGGACGCGGTCGACCATATCGAGCGGTCGCTCGGGGAGACGATCCGACTCGATGCGCTGCCGCTCGACGACGCCAGGACCTTTCGACTCTTCAGCGAGGGGCAGACGCTGGGGATCTTCCAGTTCGAGAGCTCCGGCATGCGGGAGACGTTGCGCAAGGCGAAGCCGCAGCGGTTCGACGACCTCATCGCGCTCAATGCCCTGTACCGTCCGGGACCGCTCCGGGCCGGCGTCATCGACGATTTCATCGGCCGCAAGGACGGCAAGGTCGGTATCGAGTACCTGGCCCCGTCGCTCGAGCCGATCCTGCGCGAGACGTACGGCGTCATCGCCTACCAGGAGCAGGTCATGCGCATCGCGAGCGACCTGGCCGGGTTCACGATGGGGGAGGCCGACGTGCTGCGCAAGGCAATGGGGAAGAAGAACGCCGCCGCCATGCAGGCCGAGCGGGAGAAGTTCGTGGCCGGCGCGACGGCGCGCGATCTGCCCGAGGCGACCGCCACCCGGATCTTCGACCTGATGGAGTTCTTCGCCGGCTACGGCTTCAACAAGAGCCACTCGACCGCCTACGCGCTGCTGGCGTACCACACGGCGTACCTCAAGGCGAACTACCCGGCGTACTTCATGGCCGCGCTCCTGACGATCGAGCGGCAGAACACCGACAAGCTGGGCCTCTATCTCGGCGAGTGCCGCGACCTCGGCGTCGGCATCCTCCCGCCGGACATCAACGAGAGCGAGCTGGCGTTCACGGTCACGCCGCGCGGCGTCCGCTTCGGGCTCGGGGCGATCAAGAACGTCGGCGACGGCGCCATCGAGGCAATCCTGGCCTCCCGCCGAGCCGGCGGCCGCATCGCCTCCCTCGACCGGCTGTGCGAGGAGGTCGATCTCAAGGTCGTCAACCGGCGCGCGCTCGAGAGCCTCGTCAAGGCCGGGGCCTGCGACTCCCTGCTCGGCCCGCCGGCCGCGGAGGAGGACGCGGGGGCCTCGTCGCGCCTGCGACCGGCACAACTGCTGGCGATTCTGGACTCGGCGGTCGAGCAGGGCAACCGCCGGCAGCGCGACCGCGACCTCGGACAGCACCAGCTCTTCGGGGACGCGTACGAGGCCGCCGCCGGCGAGGCGAGCACCCGTCTGCCCGACGTGGCCCCGTGGACGGAGGGGCAGAAGCTGGCCTTCGAGAAGGAGACCCTCGGCCTGTACCTGAGCGGCCACCCGATCGACCGGTTCCATCACGACCTCGAGCGCGCCGGCGTGCGCCGGATCGAGGCGCTCGAGAGCCCGTCCGCCTCGGTCCGCGTCGGCGGCGTCATCAGCCAGTGCCGCCGCCTGCGGACGAAGAAGGGGGACCCGATGGCCGTGATCACGCTCGAGGATCGCGCCGGCCGCATGGAAGCGGTCGTCTTCCCCGACGCCTTCCAACGCTACGGAGCCCTGCTCGACATCGACCGGCTCGTGGTCGTCTCCGGCAAGCTGGAGCTGGACGAGGAGGTGCCGCGGATGATGGCCTCCGAGGTGCACGCAATGGAGGCCGTGCTCGGCGACGTCGGCCGCCCGCTCGCGATCCGGCTCGCCTCGCCGCCGGCGGATCGGGCGACGATGGAAGCGCTCGCGGAGGTGCTCGGCCGCCACGACGGCACGGGCCGGGTGGCCCTGGAGATCGAATTGCGCAACCAGGTGCCGCCCGTTCGCGTTCGGGCGCGATTGCGCCGGGCGCGCGTTCGACCGTCGGATTCGCTCCTCGAGGACATCGAGCGCGTGTGCGGAAAGGGAGCCGTGTCGTGGTAGCCGGGGCGGTCGGGGACGCGGCCGGCCCTACCCGCCCGGCGACCGTCTGGACCCTCGGGGACCCCGACCCCGCGGCCTCCGAGCGCATCCGGCGGGAGCTGGCCCTTCATCCCGCAGTGGCGCGCCTGCTGGTGCAGCGGGGCATCGCCGAGCCCGACGACGCGCGGCGCTTTCTCCGCCCGTCCCTCGCCGACCTGCACGATCCGTCGCTCCTGGCGGATCTCGAGCCGGCCGTGGAGCGCCTCCTCCGGGCGGTGGCGAACCGCGAGCGGATCGTCGTGCACGGCGACTACGACGTCGACGGCGTCAGCGCGACCGTGATGGTGCGCCGCGCGCTGGGGTTGCTCGGCGGAGAGGTCGACCACTACATCCCGGAACGCCTGACGGACGGCTACGGGCTGCTGCCGCAGACGGTCGAGCGCCTCCACGCGCGCGGCGTCCGCGTGATCGTCTCCGTCGATTGCGGGATCCGGAGCTCCGAGGCGGCCGAACGTGCCCGCGCGCTCGGGGNCGACCTCATCATCACCGACCATCACGAGCCGGGCGCCACGCTGCCGGCGGCGCTTGCCGTCGTCAACCCGCGCCGCGCCGACTGTCCCTACCCCGACAAGCACCTTGCGGGGGCGGGCGTCGCCTTCAAGCTGGTGCAGGCGTTGTGCCGACGCACCGGACGCACCGGGTGGCTGCCCGCCTTCGCCAAGCTTGCCGCCATCGGCACGGTCGCCGACGCCGTGCCGCTGCGCGGGGAGAACCGGGTCATCGCGCGGGTCGGGCTCGACGGTCTGACCGCGGGGCCGAATTCGGTCGGGCTGCAGGCCCTGCTCGATGCGAGCGGACTCGCGGGGCGGCGCGTCGAGAGCGAGGACGTGGCCTTCCGGGTGGCGCCTCGAATCAACGCGGCCGGCCGCATGCGGTCGGCCGACCTGGCCGCCCGGTTGCTGCTGACCAGCGGCCGGCAGCAGGCAGCCCTGGCCCGGCAACTCGCCGAGGAGCTCGACGGCGAGAACGTCCGTCGCCGGGCCGAGGAGGCCGTGATCGCCGCTGCGGCGCAGCGCGCCGTCGGCGAGGACCAGCAGGCGGGCGACGCGCGCCTGCTGGTCGTGTGGGGCGAGGGCTGGCACCGCGGCGTCATCGGCATCGTGGCGTCGAAGCTGGTCGAGACCTTCGCCCGACCGGCCATCGTGCTGTCGGTCGACGGCGCGACGGCCCGCGGCTCGGGGCGCAGCGTACCGGGGTTCGATCTTCTGGCCGCCCTCGAGCAGTGCGCGGAGCTGTGCACCCGGTTCGGGGGGCACCGGCAGGCCGCGGGCCTGGAGCTTCCGGCGGATCGCCTCCCGGAACTGCGGCGCCGGCTCGGCGCGTACGCGCGCGCCCGGCTCGGGACCGGGGAGCTCGTCCACCGGCTCGAGATCGACGGCACCTTGACGCTGACGGACATCC
>JGIcombinedJ30088_10005476_pt1 | contig 10913 bp, 13 predicted proteins | sample PinacodermPK_FD_30088 | JGI IMG/M metagenome (IMG submission 30088) | reverse complement strand
CGCATCGAAAGACAGGAGCTGTTGATGCCGCAGCTTCTGGAACTGCCGGTGACCGAGGCTCTGGTCCTCGAGGAGCAACTCGGCGCCCTCGAACGGGCCGGTTTTACGCTGGAGGCCTTCGGGCGGAATACTTTCTCCCTGAGGGCGGTGCCGGCGCTCCTGGCGGAAGGCGACTACCGCGACGCCGTGCGCGCCATGATCAGCGAGCTGGCCGAGACGGGCGGGACCGCGGAGTTGCACCAGGGNTTCCAGGAGCGTCTCATGAGCATCGCGTGCCATGGCGTGATCCGGGCCAACCGGGCGCTNGAGATGGAGGAAATGAAGGCACTCCTCAACGAACTCGACGAGACCGAGTTCGCCACCCAGTGTCCCCATGGCCGGCCCGTCATGGTCCAGTTCAGCCGCGGCCAGTTGGAGCGCATGTTTCGGCGCGCCTAGGAGCCTGTCGGTTTTGTTCGCCCTTCGACTTCGCTCCGCGAAGCCTGTCCTGAGCTTGTCGAAGGGCTCAGGGCGAACGGAATCTTTCTTCAGTATTCCCCAACTTGACCGTTCGCCCTGAGCGTAGCGAAGCGAAGTCGAAGGGCGCCGACCCATGTCGCAGGGAGTTTTCGACAACCCGCCGGAGCCTCGCATGGCCGCCATGAATCCCAAACCCAGGATCCTGCTGCTGGTGGGCCCCACCGGGGTCGGCAAGACCGACCTGGCGCTGGCGCTGGCGGAACGGTTCGACGCCGAGATCGTGAGCGCCGACTCGATGCAGGTGTACCGCTACATGGACATCGGGACGGCGAAGCCGACGCCGGCCCAGCAACGGCGCCGGCCGCACCATCTGCTCGACGTGGTCGATCCCGACGAGAGCTTCCATGCGGCGCTCTTCCGGGAACGGGCGCTGGCAGCCATGGAGAAGGTGCGGGGACGGGGCCGGAACGTGCTGGTGGCCGGCGGCACCGGCCTGTACGTGAAGGCGCTGACCCGGGGCCTGTTCGCCGGGCCGGGCCGGGATGCGGCACTCCGGGCCGACCTTGAGCAAGCCATTGCGGAACACGGTTTGGAGCCTCTTTTCGAACGCTTGAGGCGGGTGGATCCAGCCGCCGCCGACCGCATACACTGCCGTGACCGCACCCGTATCGTCCGGGCCCTGGAGGTGTTTCACGGCACCGGGAAGCCGCTGAGTCAGTGGCAGCGCGCGCACGGATTCGGCGACCGGCCCTTCGACGTGCTGGGGGTGGGGTTGGAAAGGCCGCGGGGGGAACTGTACGAACGCCTCGACCGCCGTTGCGAGCGGATGATGGCGCACGGTTTGTTGGAGGAGGTCCGGAGCCTGCTGGAGCGGGGCTATGTCCCGACCCTGCGCAGCATGCAGAGCGTTGGCTACCGTCAGGCGGTTCAGTGCCTGGCGGGGCACTTGAGCGAGAGCGAGGCGCTGTCGTCAATGCAGCAGGCCACCCGCCGGCTCGCGAAACGGCAGCTCACCTGGTTCCGCGCCGACCCGAGCGTGCATTGGCTGCACCCGGACCGGATCGACACCCTCGGCGAGTTGTGCAAGCGCTTTCTGGAGGGCGACGCAGTTGACTAGGTTCGGGTTTGATGTTAGCAGCCGTGGACATGACCGGATCCACGAAATGCGTCCGCCATCGCGATGATCTCGCCGGTCCGCGGCCGCGGCCGGCCGGAGGGCCCTTTTCCTGATGAAATCGGCCGATTTCGTGGAGGCCCGGCGAAGGCTCGAGGCCAAGCCCCAATCCACCGGCGAAAAGCTCACCACCCTGGCACAGGCCGTCCAAAGGGTCCAGGACGGCGACCACATTGCCATCGGAGGGTGCCTCTTCTCCCGCAGCCCGCTGGCGGCGTTGCTGGAGGTGCTGCGGCAGCGGCGACGCGGCCTGACCCTGTCGCGCAACCTGATGTGCTACGAGGGCGAGCTGTTCATGGCGGCTGAGGCGGTGGACGGGCTGATGACGAGTTGGTTCGACATCGCACTGCCCTGGGGACTCTCCATCAAGCTGCGCGAGGAAGTGGAAGGCGGGCGCATCCGGTTCGAGGAGTGGAGCCACCTGGGACTCGGACTGCGCTACCGCGCCGGCGCCATGGGCGTTCCNTTCCTCCCCACCCTGACCATGCTGGGGTCGGACCTGATGGGCGTCACCGACACCAGGACCATGCAATGCCCGTTCACCGGGGAGACCCTGTGCCTCGTGCCGGGCCTCTTCCCGGAGGTGGCGCTGATCCACGTGCACCGGGCCGACCGCTTCGGCAATTGTCAGATCGACGGCTACCCGCACATGGACGTGGATATCGCCAAGGCCGCCGCCACCGTTATCGTCACCGCCGAGGAGATCATCGACGAGGAGGAGGTCCGCCGCCGGCCCGACCGCACGGTGATTCCCGGGCTCGTGGTGGACGCGGTGGTGGAGGTGCCCTACGGCTCCTTCCCCCACGAGTGCTACGGCCTGTACGAGGCCGACTTCGCCCACTTCGAGGCCTACACCGATGCGGTCAAGGCCCACGGAACCGGCGCCATCAACGACTATCTCGACCGTTACGTGTACGGCGTAACGGGTCACGAGGCCTACCTGGCGCTGTTCGGCGAAGAGGCCCTGGCGCGGCAGCGGCGATGCGCCGAGGAACTGCTGGGGCCGCGATGACGTACTCCGCCACCGAACTTCTGGCGGTGGTTGCCGCCCGCCAGCTCGCGGGCGTGACTTCCGTATTCGCCGGCGTGGGCGTGCCGCTGGTGTCGGCGGTGCTGGCGCAGAAGACCCAGGCGCCCGACCTCGTCATCGTCGTGGAAGGGGGCAGCATGGGCCCCCGGATGGTGCCGGGACGTTTGCCGTACTCGACCAACGAGATGCGCACGGCGCCCCGGGCCCAGATGCTGCCGGGCATCACCGACACGTTCCTGTTCGCCCAGCGGGGGTTCCTCGACGTGGGGTTCGTCGGCGGCGCCCAGATCGACCGTCACGGGAACCTCAACTCCAGCGTCATCGGCAGCTACGAGCGGCCCAAGGTCCGGCTGCCGGGGAGCGGCGGCGCCAACGACATCATCTCCCTGTGCCGCAAGGTCATGGTGGTGACCATGCACGAGCGGCGGCGGTTCGTGCCGAAAGTGGATTTCGTGACCAGTCCGGGATTTCTGGAGGGCGGCGACTCGCGCCGCAAGGCGGGGCTCCTGTTCGGCACCGTGAGCCGCATCGTCACCCATCTGGGCACGCTGGTGTTCGACGCCGAGACGCGGCGGCTGAGGCTCGAGAGCCTCCATCCGGGAGTCACCGTACAGGAAGTGCAGGACAATACCGGGTTCGAGCTGCCGGTGCCCGACAACCCGCCGGTGACCGAGCCGCCCAGCGAGGAAGAGTTGGAGACGCTCCGGAGCATTGATCCGGAGAGGAAATTTCTCGGGTAGGTCTCGGGTAGACTTGCCCGATCGACTTGACGGAGCCTGAATACATGCCGGTACAGTTTGGAGTCGCCATTCGCAATTTCGTCGGTCCGGGCGAAACCCCGGACGTAGAGGGGTTGTTAACCTACGCGGAGCGCGCCGAGGAGCTGGGTTTCGAATCGCTCTGGGCCTGGGACCATGTCCTTTTGGGGGTGGACCCGAGCTTTCCGGTGCTGGACTCGCTCACCATCCTCACCGCCATTGCGGTCCGGACCCGACGCGTGCGTCTCGGTACCGGGGTCATGGTGTTGCCGCTACGCAACCCGGTGGTGACGGCCAAGGTGCTGGGCAGCCTGGACCAGATCTCCAACGGCCGCCTGCTGCTGGGGGCCGCCTCGGGCTGGTACGCCCGGGAGTTCGACGCCGTCGGCATCTCGTTCAAGGACCGGGGCCGCATCTTCGAGCGCAATCTCGATCTGCTGGTGCGGCTGTGGACCGAGGATATGGTCACCGAGCAGGTGGACGAGCTGAACCTGCGCTCGGCGGTGCTCCTCCCCAAGCCGGTCCAGAAGCCCCATCCGCCGATCCTGATCGGGGGCTACATCGACCGGGTGCTGCGCCGCGCGGGCCGCAAGGGAGACGGCTGGCTGACCTATTTCTACACGCCCGAGGGTTTCGCCAAGAGTTGGGCCAAGGTCCTGGCCGCCGCCGAAAAGGCCGGACGCGACCCCTCGAAGCTGACCTCGACCAACCAGCTCGCCATCTACGTGGGGCCCTCCAAGGAAGCGGCGGACGAGCCCATGCGGCACTGGCTCTCCACCGAGTGGGACATCGCCAAGTGGAGCGACTCCACCATCGAGCACGCCATCCGCGGTACCGCCGAGCAGTGCGCGGAGCAGCTCCAGGCCCACGTCGACGCCGGTGTGGACCGGATCATCCTGATCCCCTACCGGTACCAGCCGGAGCAGTTGGAGATGATCGCCTCGGATGTGATTCCCAGGCTGACCTGATCAGGAGCACGATGCATGCGGTTTGACTACTTCGAGCCGACGTCGCTGGATGAAGCGAGCGGCCTGCTGCGGGAAGGGAAGGGCGCCCGCAAAGCGCTTGCCGGCGGCACCGATGTCGTCATACAGTTGCGCCGTCGCGTGGTCCGCACCGACGGTTTGGTGAACCTGAAGCGGATACCGGAGCTCTCCGGCTGGACCTGCGAGCCCGGCCGGGGCCTGCGACTCGGAGCTTGTACGCCCATGCGCGACCTGGAGACGTCGGCCGCGGTGGGGGACCGTTTTCCCTCCATCCGCGAAGCGCTTCAAGTGGTGGGGTCGTTACAGTTGCGGAACCTAGCCAGCGTGGGCGGCAACCTGTGCAATGCCTCGCCGTCGGCGGACACGGCGCCGCCGCTGATGGCCCTGGGGGCCATGGCGAGCCTGTGGACCGAAAGGTCCCGGCGGGAGACCGTCTCGGTGGAGAACTTCTTCGAGGGACCCGGGGCGTCGGTCCTGGGGCCCGGCGGACTGCTCCTGGCGGTGGAGGTGCCGGAGCCGGAGCCGTTTGCGGGCGATGCTTTCGAGCGGTTCACGCCGCGGTCGGCCATGGATATCGCCATTGCCAGCGCGGCGGCGGCCGTGACCCTGGACGCGGCCGGCCAAAGGGTGCGGGCGGTGCGCATTGCCCTGGGCGCGGTGGCGCCCACCCCGATCCGGGCGTTCCGGGCCGAGGATCTGGTGCGGGAAAAGGAGCCGAACCCGAAGCTTCTCGAGTGGGCCGGTGCCGCGGCCATGGAGGAGTGCCGCCCCATTGACGACATCCGTGGAACGGCGGCCTACCGCAAGGAATTGATACGGATCCTGGTGCAACGCGTTTTGCGTCAGGCGGTGGAACGGGCCCGGGCCGGCGGAACGGAAACGGTATGAAACAACGGTATGCGCTCCGGGTGAACGGCGGGACCCGGGAAACCGAAGCGGAGCCCCATGAGTCCCTGCTGGACGTGTTGCGGGAGAACCTCCGCCTGACCGGCAGCAAGAAGGGGTGCAACGAGGCCGAGTGCGGCTCCTGCACGGTGCTGCTGGACGGCAGGCCGGTGGTGTCGTGTCTGGTGCTGGTGCCGGACGCGGTGACAAGGAGATCGTCACCATCGAAGCCCTCGGGGAGGTCGGAAACCCCCACCCGGTGCAACGGCAGATGGTGGAGCAGGGCGGCGTCCAGTGCGGTTACTGCACCCCGGGAATGATCATGAGCGCCTACGCGCTGCTCCAGGAAAACCCGGACCCCACGGACGAGGAGATCCGCTTCGCCATTTCCGGGAACATCTGCCGCTGTACCGGATACGGCAAGATCGTCAAGGCCGTGCGCGCGGCTGCGGTCGAGCTCGGCAACGAGGGAACATGAGCGAAGACACCTCCCAGGAAACCGCCGGCCCGTACCACTGGATCGGCAAGAACGTCACCAAGCCCGACGCGCTGGAGAAGGCGTTGGGGGCCACCGAGTACGTCGGCGACATGGTGGTGCCCGGTATGCTTCACGCCAAGATCCTGTGGGCCGGGACTCCCCACGCGGTGATCCGGAACATCGACACCCGGGAGGCCGCCAAGGTGACGGGCGTGGCCGCCGTGTTGACCGCGTCGGACGTGCCTGGCACCAACCGTTACGGCCTCGCCGTGCTCGACCAGCGGGCGCTGGCCGACGACAAGGTGCGGTCCGCGGGTGACGCCCTGGCGCTGGTGGCGGCGGAGGACGAGGAGGCGGCCGAGGAAGCGGTGTCGAGGATCAAGGTCGACGTCGAGCCGTTGCGCCCGATCCTCACCTACAAGGATGCGCTGGACCCGGACGCGCCNTCGGTCCATGAGGGCGGCAANGTGTTCCAGCANACGACGGTGCGCAAGGGCGACCTGGAGCAGGGCATCCGTGAGTCGCACGTGATCGTGGAGGACTCCTACCACACCCACCGGATGGACCACGTGCCGATGGAGCCGGAGGCGGGGCTGGCCTATCTCGATCCCTCGGGCGTGCTCAATATCCTGGTGGGGACCCAGTATCCCTACCGCGACCGCCGCCAGATCGCGCCGGCCCTGAATCTCGCCATGAACAAGGTGCGGGTGATCCAGGCGCCCATCGGCGGCGGCTTCGGCCGCAAGGACGACATCACCGCCGAGATCCACGTGGGCCTGCTGGCGATGAAGACGCGCCGGCCGGTGCGGCTGGTCTACACCCGGGAGGAGTCCCTCATCGCCAACACCAAGCGCCACCCCATGGCCATGAGTTTCCGCACCGGCGCCAGCGCCGACGGCAAGCTGACCTTTCTGGACGGCGACATCTACGGCGATACCGGCGCGGGCGTCTCCCTCGGCGCCTACGTCATCAAGAAGGCGGGTATCCACGCCACCGGTCCCTACGACGTNCCCCACATCCGGGTGGACACCTACACGCTCTATACGAACAATCTCGTCTCCGGCGCCATGCGNGGCTTCGGGGTGATGCAGGCGGCGGTGGCCCATGAATCGCAGATGGACCAACTGGCCCATCGCCTGGGCATGTCGCCGGTGGAATTTCGGTTGAAGAACTGTCTCAAGCCGGGGCTCGCCTCCTCCACCGGCCAATTGATGAACGAGGGCTGCGGCATCGAGGCGACGCTGCAACGAATCAAGGACTACATGAGCGCTCACGATCTGCGCTTCAAGCGGCCTCAGGCGGCTTCGTGAGGCTGGTAGGCTAGACGGCCATGGCGATCAGAAAAGGCCTGGGCATCGGCTCCATGTACTACGGCATCGGCTACGGCTTCAGCCGGGCCGACATCGGCTCGGCCGAGATCGAGATGGCCGAGGACGGCACCACCACGGTCTACTCCGGGGCGTGCGATATGGGCCAGGGAGTCATGACCGTGGTCACCCAGGTGGCCGCGGAGGAGTTGGGCATCGAGCCCGACCAGATTCGCGTGGTGGCGGCCGATACCGGCAGCACGCCGGACGCCGGGCCGACCTCGGGCAGCCGCGCCACCTTCGTCCAGGGCGTGGCGGTGCAGCGGGCGGCGGGGGAGTTGCGGGAACAGATCCTCGACATGGCGTCGCGCATGCTGGAATGCCCGAAGGAGCACCTCCAGGTACGCCGGGGGCAAGTGTGCGAGATCGAGACCGACCGGCCGCTGGTGTCCGTGGGCAAGGTGGCGCATCAACTTCACTTCCACGGCCGGCGGGCGGCCGCCTGGGGTTGGCACGACAACACCACGGATGACGTGGACCCGGAGACCTCCCAGGGGGACGCCTATGCCACTTACGGCTGGGCCACCCAGTTGGCGGAGGTGGAGGTGGATACCGAGACCGGGCGCATCCGACTCACCAAGCTGGTTTCCGCCACCGACGCCGGCAAGGCCATCAACCCGGTGGCGGTGGAGGGGCAGATCGAGGGCGGCGCCGCCATGGGCCTGGGCTACGGCCTTTACGAGCAGCACATTCTGGAAAACGGCATACCGCGCACGTCGTCGCTGGCATTCTATCTCGTGCCCACATCCATGGACGTGCCGGACATCGAGTGCGAGATCGTCGAGGTGCCGGATCCCAAGGGGCCTTTCGGGGCCAAGGGTGTGGCCGAACCGGCCACCATCCCCACCACCCCGGCGATCCTGAACGCCATCTACGACGCCATCGGCATTCGCATCACCGAGACCCCCATCACNCCGGAGCGGGTNTTCTNCGCCATCCAGGAGGCCAAGGCCCGGGGCGAGTTCAGCGACGACTGAGCAGGCAAGAGGAGGGAAGCAAATTGGGTCAAAGGGTCGGACTGCTCATTCCTTCATCGAANACGGTCATGGAAGTGGACTTCTACCGGCACCTGCCGGCGTCGGCCACGGTCCACCCCGGACGGATGTACATGGAAGCCACCACGGTCAAGGGCGAGGAAGAGATGCTCGACGAGTATTGCCTGCCCACGGCCGGCGACGTGGCCACGGCCAAGCCCGACCTGGTGGTGTTCGGTTGCACCAGCGCCGGGGCGCTGCGGGGCAACGACTACGACGCCGAGCTGTGCCGCCGCATCTCGGACGTCACCGGCAAGCCCACCGTCAGCGTCATCGAATCGGTGCGGCGCAAGCTCGCGTCGCTGAAGGTCAGGCGGGTAGCGGTGTTGACGCCCTATATCGAGGACCTCAACGTCCGCATCAAGGCCAGCGTGGAGGATGACGGCATCGAGGTGGCCTCGATCCACGGCATGGGAATCAGCGTNAACTTCAACCTGGCCCTGGTGGAGCCGCCCGAGATNCTNGCCTTCGCCCGGGAGAAGCTGGGCGCGCATCCGCCGGTGGATGCGCTGTTCATCTCCTGCACCAACTATCAGGCGGTGGCGACGCTGCCGCGCCTGAAGGAGGCCTACGACCTGCCCATCGTCACCAGCAACCAGGCCGCCCTGGAAGCCGTGGGCCGGGCGCTTGACCTGGACCTCGTGGGCATGGGATGACCGCGGGCCACGNCCGCAACGGTGCCGGCACGGGTAGGGGCGACCGGCGGTCNCGCCCGGGATCGGCAGCGCGNAAGGANCGCATCANGATGGAGGAACCCCCATGGAATTCATGAAACTCGACGGCGCCGTGGACCTGCACGTGCACTCCTATCCGTGCGTGTTCCAGCGGCGGGTGGATGACCGGGAGGCGGTGAAGGCCGCCTCGGAGGCGGGAATGGCGGCCATCGTGCTGAAATGCCATCACGAGAGCACGGTCAGCCGCGCCTATCTCATTCAGAAGGAGTTTCCCGACATCAAGGTCTTCGGCGGGGTGGTGATGAACCAGTTCGTCGGCGGCATCAACCCGGCGGCGGCCGAGGTCGGGCTGCGGCTCGGGGCCAAGGAGATCTGGATGCCCACCATCGACGCGGCGCACCACGTGGAGATCCACGGCGCCCGGGGCAGCTACGACACCCAGACCAGCGGGTCGGACTTCGTCTGGGGCGACCCCATCTCCGCGGTCAAGGACGGCAAGGTGGTGGACGAGGCCCTNGTGGTGCTGGAGCTCATCGCCAAGCACGACGCCATCCTGGGNACCGCGCACCTGTCCCTCGCCGAGATCGAGCTGCTGGTGAAGGCGGCCCACGAAAGGGGGGTGAAGAAAATCCTGATCACCCANCCCTACTTCCGCGTGCCCGCGGGNATGAACCTCGANTTNCTGAAGCAGATGATGCGCTACGGCGCCATCGGCGAGTTCGGCTACTGNACCATTTCGCCNATGTGGGCCTACGTGAACCTGGAATTCACCAAGGGCATCATGGATTCCATGGGCTTCGACAACTGCGTGGTCATGAGCGATACCGGCCAGTCCCACAACCCGCTGCCGCCGGAGGCGCTNTGGCTCTACGCCCAGGGCCTGTACGAGAAGGGGGTCTCGCCCAGGAACGTGGANAAGCTCATTATCGACAACCCCAGGGCGATGCTGGGGCTCTGACNGACGGCCGGAAAGGACAGCCATGACGGATTGGGCATCCCGGGGACGGATCGCGGAGGANATTACCCAGGCGGCNGGACTGACGCCGCTGCTGCGGCTCGGCAAGGTCGCGGTGGGACCGCAGACNCTGTGCGGCAAGCTCGAGTTCATGAACCCGTCGTCGAGCCTCAAGGACCGGATCCTGCGCCGCATGGTCAGGAGCGCGGAGGAACGGGGGGATCTCCGGCCCGGCATGACCATCCTGGAAGCCTCCACCGGCAGCACCGGCATCGCCACCTCGATGATCGGCGCGGTGTGCGGCTACCCGGTGGTGGTGGTGATGCCCGAGGGCATGAGCGAGGAGCGCAAGGCCTCCATGCGCGCCTACGGCGCCGAACTGGTGCTGACCCCCGGGGCGGAGAGCGACGTGGATCTGTGNCTGGACAAGGTGGAGGAGCTCAAGCGCGCCAACCCCGACCTTTACTGGGAGCCCGGCCAGTTTTCCAACCGGGACAACATCGCGGCCCACTACGAGACCACGGGTCCGGAGATCTGGCAGCAGACCGATGGCGAGGTGGACGTGTTCGTGGCGTCCCAGGGCAGCGGCGGGACCGTTTCCGGGGTCGGCAAGTATCTCAAGGAGCAGAACCCCAACGCCAGGATCTACGCCGTGGAGCCCGCCGAATGTCCGATCCTGTCGGGCGGGACCTGGGGACCCCACGCCATCGAGGGCATCGGCGACGGTTTCATCCCCGAGAATTTGGACCTGGACTACGTGGACGGGGTGGTGACGGTTTCCTCCGAGGATTCCATCGCNATGGCCCGGCGCCTGGCACGGGAAGAGGGGGTCCTGTGCGGAATCTCGTCCGGCTGCAACGTGTCGGCGGCCAACAAGCTGTCGGCGGCGTTGCCGTCCACCAGGATGATCGTGACCATGATCAACGACACCGGCATGCGTTATTTCTCTACGCCGCTCTTCGGCAACGAGGAGACCGTCGAGATCCCCGACCGCGAGCATCCCATTCGNGAAGAGGACAAGGCCAACCTGGCGCGCCGGAACCTTCACATCGTGCGCTAGTGAACTCTGTTGTCCAGAACGGCGTCCTTCAACTCCGCACCGGTGACGCTACG
>JGIcombinedJ30088_10005464_pt1 | contig 10927 bp, 5 predicted proteins | sample PinacodermPK_FD_30088 | JGI IMG/M metagenome (IMG submission 30088) | reverse complement strand
CGCTCGCGGAGCGCCTGTTGCTGGTCGGCTAGATCTTGGGCGCGTTGCTGTTGTTGTTCGCGGGAAGCGGCGTCCTTGTGTTCTTGGCGATCCCTTGCGAGTTGTTGACTCTCATCAGCCAGACGCTCCTGATCGTCCGCGGCCTGCCGCAGGGCATCGGCATGATCCTGATCGTCTTGCTGGGAATCGCCCTGCTGGTCGCCCTCGCGTTGTCGGGGCTCCTGGCTGGCTTGCTCACGCAGTTCCTTGATCAAGCGGCGCGTCAACTCCAAGTTGTGAGCCGAATCGGTCCGGCCGCTATCCGCTCGTAAGGCATCTGAATAGGCGCGCGAAGCCCGCACCAAGTGATCCATCGCCTGCCGGGGTTTTGACTGTGCCACCTCTTCGGCTTGGCGGTAGAGGGCATTGCCCAAGCTGTGCAACCCCGCCGATTCGATGTGCGGCACGTCGCGTTGCAGGCTCTGTCGCACCGCCGACAAATAGGCTTCGGCGGCATCGGCGAACTGGCCACTGCGGTACAGAGCCGCTGCCCGGTTCAGCGACGCGTAAGGTGAGCCGGGATCCTGCTCGAGAGCTTGGTCGTAGGCCTTCAGCGCATCGTCGTAAACCTCTGAGCGATAGGACTCGTTCCCGTCATTGACCAAGCCGCGCACCGATGCCGCCGAGCCAATTGCGGGCAGGGACAAGACGGCTAGCAGGTACGGCGCAAGGCTTGGCGCTCGGCGCGCGCCGCGCTCGCGCAGCGCTATCTCGAGCGCTAGTAGCAGAACGCACACGAACAGGAAGATCTGGAACTTTTCCTCCACCCTCTCCAAGACTTGGGAGCCGACCTCTTGGCCCTCTGCGGAAGCAATCAGCCGTTGGTACACCTCGCCCAGATCGATAGCTCCGGTAGCGACATTGAGATAGACGCCCCCAGGGGTAGCATCGGCCATCTTGCGCAGAGTGGCGGCGTCCAGCCGGGACCACACCTCTTGGCCCTCGTGCTGCAGAAATGACCTAGAGACGGCGACGCTTGACCCGCCGCTCGCTTGGTCTTGCGCCACCGGGATACGCTGGCCCACCCGCTCGTCGCCGAGCCCGATGGCGATCAAACGCACGCCCTGCTCGGCGGCCTGTGCCGCGGCTTCAACGGCGAAGCTTTCGTGATCCTCCCCGTCCGTGATCAGCACAATGTCACGGTAGTTGCTGCGCTGCTCGTCGAAAACGTCGCTGAGGACCTTGCGAATGCCGTCGCCGATCAGCGTGCCTCCCCGCGAGACGCTGAAAGGAGAGACATCAGCCAAGGCCATGCGGAAAAATCCATAATCCAGTGTGAGCGGGCACTTGACCACCGTTGAGCCCGCGAATACGGCCAAGGCCACGCGATCCCCCTCCAGTTCCTCGACCGTGTCGCGAATGGCCAACTTAGCCCGTTCCAAGCGATTTGGCGGCAGATCCTGCGCGAGCATGCTCCGAGACACGTCCAGCAGGAAGACGACATCCCTGCCCCGCTGGACGACCTCCTCCTGCATCTGGTCCCAAGCTGGGCGCGCCAGCGCGAGAACCAGGCATCCGAGCGCCGCCAGCAGCAACGCGGCCTTGAGCACTCGTCGGGCTGGGTCGGCCAGCGCGGCGCCACCGGAGCGCAATAGCAGACCGGCCTCGACAAAACGCAGCAATGCGTCCCTGCGGCGGCGGGCCGCGTAGAGCATCAGCGCCAACAGGGCCGGCAGCAACCAAAGCCCGTGCAGCATGACCACGTCGCCAAAGCGAAAGTCGCTCACGGATTCGTCCTCAACCATGTTTGACGTAGCAACGTCTCGATGGATAGCAAAACGAGACCGGCTAGCGCCCATGGCACGAAAGCTTCCCGGTACTCTAAGTAGCGCACCGTCTCGATGTCGCTCTTTTCCAAGGCATCGATCTCCGCATGGACGGCCTGCAGTGCCTCGGAACTGGTGGCAAGCCAGTACTCGCCGCCTGTCAACTCCGCGATGCCGCGCAAGGCACGGTCATCAAACCCGGGGCGCAGCGGTGCGCTGAGCCGGCCAAACGGCGTCTGCAAGCCTCGTTCGTCGCCGACGCCGACCGCGTAGACCTTAATGCCCCACTGCTTGCACAGCTCTCCCGCATCGCGCACGCTGCGGTCCCCGGCGTTGTTCTCACCATCGGTCAGCAAGATGATGATCTTGCTCTTGATCTCGTAATCGTGCGCAGCCTCGCCGATTTGCTCGAGGGACTCCTCGGCACGCTGAAGCCTGGCTGCCGCGAGCGCGACGGCATCCCCGATCGCCGTACCGTCCTCACGGCGGTCGACTACCAGTTGCACACTGTCCAAGAGTTGAATCAGGGTTGTGTGCGATAGCGTTAGCGGGCAAACCGAATCCGCGTACTGCGCGAAGGCCGTCATGCCTATCAGGTCGTTCGGCCGACCGCCCATCTCGCCTAAGTTAGGGTCGATGAATTCCCTGAAGACCTGCTTGACTGCTTCCAGGCGCGTCACGTTGCGACCGGCATAGCGAATCCGCTCGCCCATGCTGGACGAGCGGTCCACCACCATCGCTATCGCGATGCCTTGCGAAATGTCGCGCACACGCTCGGTGCCGTGCTGCGGCCGCGCAAGCGCCACGACCAAGGCTGCGAGCGCGAGCGCCCGCAGCAACAGCGGCAAGCGACCCAGCTTGGAGCGCCACGTGGCCGCTATCGCCCCAGCCGTAGCCGTCGACGAGAAACGTAAGCGGACGCGCTCCCGGAATCGCCAGGCGACCAAGGCCGCCAAGGGCAAGAGCAGGAGCAACATCCAAGGCGACTCGAACCTAAACATGGCCCGGCTTGAACCTCCATTCTCGCATTCTTGGCAGCCTCTGCGCGTTCGGGGCGTACCATCCCGGCCCAAAAAGGGAAGGAGGGGATCGAAGCTCTTGCACCTCAAGTTCGAGATCGACGGCTCGGGGCACTCGGCCCGCACGGCTCGCGGCACCACTAGAGCCTTCGCGGGATAGCAGGCAGGACTTCGGCTTCAAGATTTCTTGGAAATCAGCACTTGACATTGCTCCGGCAACAAGGCTACACTGTCAGAGACACGAACTTGATAGCAGCAGCATCAAGTTTCATGAGCAGCGGGTCTTACTGATCCGCGCGCCATCCCAACGTACACACTGAATCGGTAGGAGGATTCAATCAGTATGAGCTTGAGACCCTTGCACGACCGCATCCTCGTCGAGCGGCTTGACGAGGCGGAACAGCAGTCGAGTGGCGGGATCATCATCCCGGACTCGGCCAAGGAAAAGCCGCAGCAGGGGAAGGTCGTCGCAGTCGGCAACGGCAAGAAGAAAGACGACGGCACGGTGGTGGCGCTCGACGTCAAGGTCGGCGACACGATTTTGTTCGGCAAGTACTCCGGAAGCGAGGTCAATGTCGAGGACAACGAGTATCTGATCATGCGCGAGGACGAAGCCCTCGCCATCATCAGCTAGCACGGAANCGAAAAGGAGCTAAAGCAACATGGCTGGAAAGAACATCNCCTACGGCGAAGATTGCCGCCAGGCAATCCTAAGCGGCGTNAACAAACTCGCCGACACCGTTCGAGTGACNCTGGGNCCGAAGGGCCGCAACGTGGTCCTNGAGAAGAAGTTCGGCGGGCCGAACGTCACGAAGGACGGCGTGACAGTCGCCAAGGAGATCGAGCTGCAGGACAAGCTCGAGAACCTCGGTGCGCAAATGGTGCGTGAAGTCGCGTCGAAGACTTCAGATGTCGCAGGTGACGGCACGACCACCGCGACGATCCTGGCCCAATCAATCTACCGCGACGGCCTCAAGAGCGTGGCTGCCGGGGCCAACCCGATGGCCATCAAGCGCGGCATCGAACAGGCCACCAAGGCCCTGTGCGACAAGCTGCACAGCATTGCCAAGCCCGTCGAAGGCGACGCAGTTGCGCAAGTCGCCGCGATCTCCGCCAACAGCGACATGGCCATTGGCGAGATCATCGCCATGGCCATGGAAAAGGTTGGCAAGGACGGCGTAATCACCGTCGAGGAAGGCAAGACCATCGACACCGAGCTGGATGTCGTCGAGGGCATGCAGTTCGACCGCGGCTACGCCTCCCCCTACTTCGTTACCGACCAGGACTCGATGGAGTGCGTGCTGGAAAACGCCCTGATCCTGATCCACGAGAAGAAGATCAGCAGCATGAAGGACCTGCTGCCGGTGCTGGAGACCGTCTCGCGCCAAGGCCGCCCGCTGCTGATCATCTCCGAGGAGACCGAGGGCGAGGCGCTGGCCACGCTGGTGGTCAACAAGCTGCGCGGCACGTTGAACGTGGCGGCGGTGAAGGCGCCGGGCTTCGGCGACCGGCGCAAGGCCATGCTGGAGGACATCGCGATCCTGACCGGCGGGCGGGCGCTGATGGAGGAGACCGGCATCAAGCTGGAAGGGGTGCAGGTGGAAGACCTGGGCCAGGCCAGCCGGGTGGTGATCGACAAGGACAACACGACGATCGTGGAAGGCGCGGGCAGCAGCGAGGCGATCCAAGGGCGGGTCAAGCAGTTGCGGGCGCAGATCGAGGAGACGACGTCGGACTACGACCGGGAGAAGCTGCAAGAGCGGCTGGCGAAGCTGGTCGGNGGCGTGGCGGTGATCAAAGTCGGCGCNGCGACCGAGACNGAGATGAAGGAGAAGAAGGCGCGCGTGGANGANGCCATGCACGCCACCCGGGCGGCTGTCGAGGAAGGCATCGTGCCGGGCGGCGGCGTCGCNCTGCTGCGGGCNGCGNCGGTCCTANACGGACTGACGGGCTCCAACGAGGACGAGCAAATCGGCATCAACATCGTCGGGCGCTCCATCGAGTCCCCGCTGCGCTGGATCGCCCAGAACGCGGGCCAAGAGGGAGCTATCGTCGCCGAGCGCGTGCGCAACGGCGAGAGCGACACATTTGGCTACAACGCGTCGACGGACGCCTACGAGGACTTGGTCGCGGCCGGCGTCATCGACCCGGTCAAGGTCACGCGGACTGCGCTGCAGAACGCAGCCTCGATCGCCAGCCTGATGCTGACAACCGAGGCCACTGTCCACGAGATTCCCGAGAAGACCCCGCCTCCCCCGCCTGACCCGCACGGCGGCGGCGAGTTCTAGCCATTTTTCAACCGTCGCCCCGCCTGCACGGGCGGGGCCACATCCGAGGCTTGGGATCCCAAGCTAACCCGCCCCCGCTGGCCATTGCGCTGGCGGGGGCTTTGCATTTTCGTCGGTGCGATCACGCGTTCGCTACGCTGAAAGTGTGAGACCAGTCACCGGATGGCGCCTCGCCGCCAAGATGGCGTGGCGCGACTTGGGCGCGGCCAAGGTTAAGTTCCTGTTCGCAGTGCTGGCCGTAAGCGTGGGGGTGGCGGCTCTGAGCGGAGTGCGCGGCTACTGCGCGGCCTTCCAAGAGATGCTCCTCAGCGACGCCCGCATGCTGCTCGCAGGAGACCTCAGCGTCCGGCTCAGCCGCGCACCCGACGCTGAAGAGCAGGCAGCTCTCGATGCGCTGACTCTTCAGGGAGCCGTGGTCACACCGGTCACCGAATTGATGACCATGGTTGCAGGCGGCCCGCAAGGACGCCCTCTGCCCGTCAACGTGAAGGCAGTCGACACTGCGGCCTACCCGTTCTATGGCGAAGTCGAACTCTCGACTGACCAAGCGCTCACGGAAGCCCTCGATCAGGATGCCCTCCTGGCATCACAAGACCTGCTCCTCAGGCTGCGAGCCGAAGTCGGTGACACCGTCCGTCTTGGCAGTGCTGACTTCCGCATCGCGTCGATACTGCTCGTCGAGCCAGATCGCATGACAGGTGCGGTGAACTTTGGCCCGCGCGCAATGGTCTCGCAAAGCGGCCTCGAGCGCACCGGCTTGGTGCAGTTCGGCAGCCGCGTTTCACACCGCTTCTTGCTCAAGCTGCCAACAGAGGGCCTGACCGTCGATCAAGCTAGAGACGCGATCAGCACAGGCATTCCCGAGGCTCGGATTACTGATTTTCGGGAAACCAACCCGCGCATCCAGCGCGGCTTGGATCGAACCACCGGCTTTCTAAGCTTGGTCAGCCTGCTAGCGATGGCGATCGGAGGCCTTGGTGTCGCGATGGTGGTCTATTCGCACCTGCAGCAGAGGCTGGACACGATCGCAATCATGAAGTGCTACGGGGCAACCTCAGCCGTGATCATACGAGTCTTCATGCTGCAAGCGCTGGCGCTTGGAGTGTTTGGAAGCGCGGTCGGCGTAGCCCTTGGCTTCCTGCTGCAGGGTGTGGCGCCGTCCTTCGTGGCTGACTACTTCCCACAGGCTCCGGCATTCGCCTGGCAGACCTGGCCCGCCTTGCAGGCTTCCTTGATCGGCGTTCTGACAGTCGTAATGTTCTCGCTGCCGACACTGCTGGCAATCCGCAAGATCGCGCCGGCCCTGATCTTCCGTCGGGATGTATCCAGCCAGTCCGAGCGTAGCCGCGCGGACCGGAAGCAGGAGCGCCTGCGCCAGTTCGGCACAGTGGCGTTCATGCTGGGCGGTGTCGGGCTGTTGGCAATGTGGCTGGGAGACTCGGTCCGGCTGGGCGGATGGTTCATTGGGGGCTTGGGTGTCAGCCTGGCCGCCCTAGCGGTGACCGCCGGGGCGTTGATGCGCGTGCTGAAGTCGGCACCAGCCCGGCTTCCCTTTCGGCTTCCGGTAGCGCTCCGCCATGGCATCGCAAACCTGCACCGGCCCGGGATGCACGCGGATGTCATTCTGGTAGCGCTTGGCATTGGCGTGACGTTCACGCTCACAATCTATCTGCTGCAGACCACAGTCCTGTCTCAACTGGCCTTGAGCGCTCCGCCGGGCATGCCGAACGTGTACTTGAGCAACATCACGGCCGACGAGAGTGCCGCAGTCGAAGCGTTCCTGCGCAAGCAGCCCGGCATCGAAGGCGAAGTCACGCTCGTACCGCGGATTTCGGCACGGCTCGAGGGAATCGATGGTGGCCAACCGGGCGGCGGCGGGCCAAGACAGCCGGGAGAACAGGGTTCGCGTGAACGAAGCCGTCGCGGCCGACGCACGATCGACATCACGTGGGCCGACCAGCCGCCGATAGGCTTTGAAATCGTACAGGGCCGGTGGTGGGATGCGAGCGAGACAAGAAACGTCGCATCCGTCAGGGATCATGTCGCGGAGTACAGGCAGATCAAGCTCGGTTCGCAGATCCAGTGGCAAGCAGGTGGCCAGGAGGTCGTCGCCACAGTCGTCGCAATCCACGATTACGAGGGCGAACCCGACTGGGTTTACGACTTTGTGTTGAGCAGAAGCGCCTTGGAGGGCATGCCTGCCACCTATATCGGCGGAGTCCGCGTACTGCCCGAGTACAGCTTAGAGGTTACGAGGGCGGCGTTTGAGGCATTTCCGTCAGTGCTCTTCGTCAACGCGGTGGACTTTTTCGAGACCGTGCAGGAGGTCGTCGACCAGATCGCATTCGTAATCCGCTTCGTGTCCGGCTTTGCCATCGTGGCGGGGGTGATCATCTTGGTCTCGAGCGTGGCCGCGACGCGCTTTCGGAGACTGCGCGAAGTCGCCGTACTCAAGACACTGGGAGCCACGCGTAACAGGGTGGCCCGTATCTTCTCGGTGGAGTTCCTGGTCTTGGGGAGCGTGGCGGGCTTGGCCGGAAGCATCCTAGCCGTGTCGTACTCGGCCTTGCTGACGAGGGACATCTTGGACTTAGACGCCGTGATCGAATGGCCCGCGATCATCGTGACGGTGGCATCAGCAGCATTGATCGCCACCACGGCTGGCTGGGGCGCGAGTTTGCGAATCCTGGGCAGCAAGCCGCTGGAGATCTTGAGGGATGAGTAGGCGGGTCGACGGAGTTTGCACCGAATCCGTCGTCAGCACCAAGATCGCAGGGCGGTAGCGAGTCGGATGTGACTGCCGGCCCTCAAGAGGCTGGTCCAAGCCGAACCCCGCCGTCACCGGGGCCGACCTTTCGGCGAAGCAGCCAGCCCTGCGCCTACTCGTCCGGTTCGGTGACCACCAAGATCTGATTGGCGGGGACTTGCTCGAACCGTTGGACGACCCCGCTCGGCCACTCGATTTCCACTAGGTCCACTTGCTCCCAGCGACCCAGTCCAAAATGGATGCGATGGTCGCTGGACGATAGGTAGCTGCCCGCGCCCGAGGCCACCGCGTGCTGCTCTCCGACGGACTCCAGCACGATCCGCGCTCGGGATCCGATTCCATCCGCGTTGCTCCGTGTTCCCTGCAGATCGACGATCAGCCAATTGCCTCCGTTCCCTTCGTTGCGCAGCACGACGGCTGGCTGGTCCTTGCAGTTCACTGCGATGTCGAGGAACCCGTTGTTGTCGAGGTCTGCAATCGCGGCCCCGCGCGCGGCGCGGGGCACTAAGAACGCATCGCCGCTGCTGGCCGAGACGTCCTCGAAGCCATTGGCAGTGCCCCTCATCATGACGAGCGGCTCCATGTAGCTGACATCGGGCTGGGTGAGTTCGATGTTGTCCATCACGTGTCCCTGCGCGACGAAGATGTCCCTGTTCCCGTCGTTGTCATAGTCGAGGAATTTCGTGCCCCACCCCGAGTGCAGCGACGAGATTCCGCTCACTCCAGTCTGGCCCGATACGTATTCGAAGAGCTCGCCGTCGTTGCGGAACAGGGCGTACCGCTGGTGCGCTAGGGCGTTGATGAATACGTCCGGTCGCCCGTCGTTGTCATAGTCGGCAAAATCCGTCCCCATGCCAGCAAACGTCCGCCCATTCTCGTCATAGGCCATGCCCGACAGGAGCGCGAGTTCCTCAAAACTGCGGCCCTCCAGATTGCGGAAGAGCTGTTGCGGGAACGAATCGTTCGCGACGAGCACGTCATACCAGCCGTCGCGGTCGTAGTCGTTGAATGCGATGCCTAGCCCTTTGCCAAGGACGCTCCCGAATCCGCTCGCATCAGTCACGTCGGTGAAGGTGCCATCTCCGTTGTTGCGATACACCAAGTGCGAAATTGGCGCGAAATGCTTGGGATGGCAGTAGGAACGGTGCCCCGCCTTGCGTTCGCCACACCAGGGATTTTCCGCGAACGACCACTCGACATAGCGGCTGACGAACAGGTCGAGGTGCCCATCGCGGTCGTAGTCCAGGAACCCAGCGCCTGCCGACCATCCGCCGCCATGCACGCCGGCCCGTTCTGTCGCGTCCTCGAAGGACCCGTCACCTAGATTGCGATAGAGGATGTTGTTGCCGAAGTTTGCGACAAAGAGATCGGCACGCCCGTCATTGTCGTAGTCGCCCGATGCGACGCCTTGCCCGAAATGATCGCCGCGGACTCCAGCTTCTTCGGTCACGTCCGTGAATTTCCAGTGGCCTTCATTGCGGTAGAGTCGATTCCAGTACCGCGGGTCGGACTTATCAGGGCGCTGCCCGTCCTCCATTGGATCGCTGATTGCGGCACCGTTCACAAAATAGAGGTCGAGAAGGCCGTCAGCGTTGTAGTCGAACGCCGCCACTCCCCCGACCATCGACTCCAACAGGTACTTCTGGGACGTGCTCGAGGAATTGTTGAGAAAGTCCACTCCCGACACCTCGGTCACGTCCGAGAAGACCGGCAATACTTGTTCGGGCTGCTGGGCTAATGCCTGGAGAACCATCAGGAGCCAGCAACCGCGTCGTCCGCAACGGTGAGCACGCTTTAGCACTCGCATCGGTCGAGTTGCAACGTTGCGCAAGCTGTTCAAGCTAGTACGACCAGCCCTTGAGTGCTTCGAATCTTGGTGTAGGACGGGCATCGGCGGCGCATCGATACCAATATGCCCCACTTTCGTTGGGTGTGTCCTCCACTGTCACGCGCCCCCGTCCAGCAGATGCCCAGCTCGCGAGCCTGCTCTTGGATGTTCAACCAAGGCCGCGAACGACTTCTTTCCGGAGGTCGCCTACCAAGAATTGACGCAAGCCTGAAAGCGCGGCCCGCTGGCACCGCGACTGGCCGCTGACCCGAAAAATGTGCTCCTCCGCCTCGACTCGGGGCAAGCGGCCGGACTCGCACTTGGCATGCCTTGCAATTTCTGACAAGCGAATTTGCCCATTCTGCCGATAGTTCGACCCCTGAGACCAGCAGCAATTTGCACCCGCTCGCCCTTGTTGTAGGCGTCTTGTCGGCCGCTTCGCACCGTCGATACGCACCGTGGCGGGCTCGTATCACTCACCAGGCACTGCCGCCGGGCAACCAAACCACGCCCAGCGGCAGCGCCCAGCCGTGCGTCGAACTGACCTTATGCGGGTTGCATGACGGCTGGCACCTCAGCTGGAAGATTACAGCCATTTGAGCGTGAGTTCTAGCGCCAGCACCGCAAGCGAGCACCGTTCCGTGCGGCCTGAAGCAGGTGCGGACGCGCCGGCCGCCCGAGGCCGCTGGGCAAGAATTCCGCTCGCCAGCCGTCACCCAGTCCCGCCGGGCTGCCGTCGGGGACGGCAGTCGCTTGGCGAGACGCGCTGAAGCCGTCCCCACGGGTCTGCCGCTGCACGCGCTATCGAAAGGGAGTGGTCCCTTCCAGCGCAAGAACCAAGCCGGGATGCGTGAGAGACCTCTGAAACAGCCCCTTTCCCGGGAATTTCTTGCTCTCGGTTCGTGAAAAACGGCGGAACCAATGCTAGGCTCGGACTGCAATCTCGCCAAGCAAGGTGTCAGCGGGACGCTTGCTTGGTGGGGGCAGATGGAGGACCTGCATGATGCATAAACAGTCGCTGATCGTCGCTGCAGCAGTGTGCCTGGCACTTAGCCTGGCCATGCCGCTCGCGGCGCAGAGAGCCGATAGGGCCATTATCACGGGAGTCGTGATTGACCCCACCGGGGCCTTGATCCCCGGGGCATCAGTCACGATCCGAGACGAAGGAACGGGCGTCTCGACGGAGTTGGAATCCAACAGCGCCGGAGCCTACAACTCGC
>JGIcombinedJ30088_10005463_pt1 | contig 10929 bp, 8 predicted proteins | sample PinacodermPK_FD_30088 | JGI IMG/M metagenome (IMG submission 30088) | reverse complement strand
ATGTCATCAATCCGTGGGGGAAATGGAATCCTGAAGATTTTGAGGTGGAAGACTTCGCGATGGGGACTGTTCGCTTTGAGGGCGGGTTGACGGTGACCTTGGAAACGGCGTGGGCATCGCATATCGAGAACATCGGCGGGACGTTCTTCATGGGAGACTTAGCCGGTGCAACCTATGAACCGCTTCAGGTTTATCTGGATAAAAAAGATGAGATGGTGAATTACGCGCCAAAATTGCTCACAGGATTACCGAGTGAATTTGAATCGTTCCACACGGCTATCCGAGACGGATTGTCGTCCCCTGTCCCTGCTGAAGAGGTGTTGAACATTGCGAAAATCTTCGATGCGCTCTATGAATCGGCAAGGATAGGTCGTTCTGTCCCGATTTTTTAATTTACCTGAGGCGGAAGCACCTCATCAGGCATTCGGGGTTAGAAACCCCTCCTACAAGTTTATGCTACAAAATGCGTTCACTCTGACAACCTTAACTCTCGTAACTTGCACGCACAACCGTTTTGATGCCGCCGCGGATGTTAAAATCACCGACAACTTCCACCTTCCGCGGTTGGCAGGCTTCAACAAAGTCCTCCAACACCTTATTCACGACGTGTTCATGAAAGATACCGACATCTCGATAGGAAAGGAAGTACTCCTTCAACGATTTCAGTTCAACACAGTGCTGGTCCGGCACATAAGTGATACAGAGCGTCGCAAAATCGGGTAGCCCCGTTTTAGGACACACAGCAGTGAACTCCAAGTTCGTAATTTCGATTGTGTAATCTCGGTGGCTATACTGATTTTCCCATGTCTCAATTGCCGGTGTTTCCAGTTGACGGATATGGGTTTGTAAATCATCATAGCCAGTCTGTTGACTCATTTAGTGTTTAACTCCACCTTTCCCTAATTGATAGGTGTTTCTGAAGCAGCCCTTATCAATTAGGGGAATAGTTGTCAGTCACAAGGAGTTTCTCACATGAGGATAGCCTCTTTAACTGACTGCTGACTGCTGATTGCCGACCGCTACTTGAGAATTACCATTCGGCGGGTGCGTTGGAAATCGCCAGCGGTAAATGTGTAGAAATAGATGCCACTTGCGACCTTCGTGCCATAAGCGTCCCTTCCATCCCAGTACGCCGCTTTCTCTTGGCTCCGATACCTGCCCGGTTCCTGTAACCCAATATTCAATTGACGCACAAGTCCCCCACGGACATCGTAAATTTTCAGAATAACTTCTGCCGCCTCCACCAGATCGTAGGGAAACCACGTCTCTGGATTAAAGGGATTCGGATAATTCTGGAGAATTGTTGTCTGTTTGATATATCCGAGCGTCGAGAGTGCATGCGATGTCGGATCCACGGAGAAAGGGACAGCCTCAGAGCGGAATCCGAGATCAATTGGGTTAAAGATAAACGCGGACCCTGAGTTATCACCGGCATTGTCGCTACCTGAGGCACCGACGATAGCAAACGAGCCTTTGATTGCAACAGCTGCTCCAAACAGATCCGATTGGTTTGTGCCAGCGGCTTCAATTCGGCGTTTCTCTACCCAAGACAACCCATCGCGCAAAAAGGAGTAAGCCGCGCCTCTGTCTATTAGTATTGTGGGATCATCATGCGGATCCTGCAAGGGATGGTTATCCTTCCATGCCCCGACGATTGCGGTATCTTCGTGAATTGCGACGGCTGAACCGAATTCATCACCAGTATCGCCATCGGAGGCGGTTAACTTTGCCTGTTGGACCCAAGAATCCCGCGTCTCCACAAAAATATAAGCGGCTCCGAGGTCGTCAAGATTGCGATCCTCTGTAGGTGATCCGATGATAGCGGCTCCGTTCGTTAAATCGATAGAGTAACCGAATCCGTCACCGATGCCAATATCATTTGGCAGAAGCAGCAGGTCTTGTATCCATGTGCCTCCATTGCGCGTAAAGAGATAGACTGCGCCTGAATCGGGTCCCGCTGCGTCGCTCTGGTGGGCACCGATGAGGACATTATCGTCATAGACAGAAACAGCAAAACCGAATATATCCCCCGGCACAGCACCTTGGTGGACGAGTTTCGCCTGTTGCGTCCAAGATGTTCCGTTTCGGACAAAGACGTATGCGGCACCGGAATCCGCGCCAACCTCATCTTTTCCATAGGCACCAACGACAGCAGTATTCCCATGTACCGCGACAGATGATCCGAACCGATCAAACATTCCGGTGTCGCCCCCGATGAATCTCGCCTGTTGAATCCACTCCTCGCCGGCTTGCACGAAAATGTATGCCGCGCCGGATTCGGGGCCTGCCTCATCAACCCCAGGTGCCCCAACAAGGACGGTTGTGCCATCCATTGCCACAGCATTTCCGAACAGATCCCCAGCCTTTGCATCGTCAGTGGTAAGTTTTTTGCGTTGTAGCCAAAGCGTGCCGGCGCGCTCAAAAATGTACGCCGCCCCTGCGTTAGGTGCGATGTCGTCATCCTGCTGTGCGCCAGAGATAGCCAAGTTGCCGCTTATAGCAACAGATATGCCGAACTGATCTTCTGAAGCGGTTTCACCATCACTGAGTTTACCGCTCTCTACCCACGTTTGATCTTCTCTTTGCTCAAAAATATATGTAGCACCGGAGGACAACCCACCAGCGTTCTGCAGTGGTGCGCCGGCGATCACTTCATTCTCACCAAGCGCGACAGCGAATCCGAGCTTGTCACCGCCACTCCTATCACCCGAGACCAACTTCGTGTGTTGATTCCAAAATGGGGGTTCATTTTGCGTAAAGACATAAGCGGCACCGACGACCTCTTCACCGACATTGGCTCCTGTCGCGCCAATGACAGCGGTTTCTCCTTTGATGTCAACAGAAACACCGAAAGAGGTCGCGCCATCATGGTCAGTCGGAATCATACGAATACGAATACGGTTTCTTTTTTGCGTCCATTCGATCCCTTCGCGCTTATAGATGTAAGCAGCGCCAGTACCTCTGTTTTTAGGTGAACTCACAATGGCAAAATCCCCATCAACATCGACTGCGTATCCAAAGTTATCTTCTGATTCGGTGTTGTTTCCGATAAGTTTCGCCTGAGGTGCCCATCCGGACGGGTTCCTGACGAAAACATAAGCAGCACCGGCATCAATCCCGGCTTCATCATCCCGAGTCGCGCCAACAATAGCAGTATCTCCATCGATCCCAACGGAGAACCCGAAGTATGCGAAGTTAGAGGCATCCGGCGCAGTGAGTTTGGCTGTCTGATTCCAAATCTCTCCGTTCCTCTCAAAAACGTAGACGGAACCGCCATCTGCCAAAGGTTCGTTTGAACGGTGGGTTCCAATGAGGACGGTAGCTTCATCGATCGCTACCGAGATACCGAAATAGTCGCCACGCGTTTCCTCAGGTGAGACGAGCTTGGCTTGCTCTATCCATTCAGTCCCCTGCCGTCGAAAGATATACGCGGCACCTGAGTTTCTTCCGGCTCCATCGCTTCTCGGTGCACCAGTGACGAGGTAATCGCCACTCACCGCGAGCGTCGTGCCGAATCGGTCTCCCGCCTGGGCATCGCTGGCGAACAGTTTTTGATGTTGAACCCACCCGGTTTCGGTACGAATAAAGACCTGAAGCGAGCCCGTGTCTCTGCCGAAATCGGTATCATCATTCGGAACACCTACCACTGCATAATCACCGCTAATACCGACACTCGCACCGAAATGATCCTGGATCACAGCAGCACTCGTGTTGAGTTGCACTCGGTCAGCACTGATTTGCATGAACGCCCCAACCCCAAAGAACAAAATTAGTATGGCTATCTGTAATTTTCTCAATTCTCTTCTCCTCGGTATTGAACATTACCTGACGTACTGAGCCGACAAAAACAGGTGTGAGTTAAGGTAAACTGTTTTGATTGGTAACGTTTTTCCTTGAATTCTGTTGTAATGAGCCTTCCCTGTACTTAATTAGTGACACAATTTACTGACGAAAAGGGTGCATAATTTCAGAAAAGATGACCGATAACTGTTGAACAGGGATGCTGGTCAACGTTAATCTGATATGCTGAGTCTACAGATCGTCTTTCCTTTATCATCGCCGTACCATAGCGCTGTGCCATCCCAAGTGAGCCCGTGCGGTTCGCTTGGACATGGGACACTATTGAGCACCTCACCCGATTCGGGGTGGATTCGGTAAGCGATATGGTCGTTCGTATCGGCGTTCCAAAGTGCCTCGCCATCCCATGCCAACCCGTGCGCTCGACCTCCTGGGGTCTGAAGTTCAGTAAGGATTTCACCGGTCTCCGGACACTGTTTGATGAACCGCCCCGTGTTCATATCAACACTCCAGAGATGCTCGCCATCCCATGCCAACCCGTGTGGTCCTTCCCCAGGCGATGAAAATGTTGTCACGACTTCCAGTTCAGGAATCGTGAGTTTGTAGAAAGTTTGTTGCCATATACTGTTATACCAGAGATGCTCACCGTCCCATTCTATGCCAGCACCGCCGGGGTAGGAAGGCGTAAGCGTTAGTTCAACTTCGCCGGTTTCAGGATTGATTTTGTGGATAGGTCCAACCCCTTCCACACTCCAGAGTGATGTTCCTTGCCATGCCAGTCCATTTGTGCCAGCACCAGGGGCTCGGATTTGATGTCCAGTTGTTTCACGCATTTTTTTTCTCTCTCCCGGATAGTTGCTCTGTCTCTAAGAGCGCGTCCTGAATTTCAGTGATAACGTCTTGCTCGGTTTCAACCGTGAGTCGGGTTCGCAATATTCGTTTGGCGGTTTCGCCTCCAATTCTTCCCAATGCCCAAGCGGCATGCCCCCGAACTAAAGATTCATCATCGGCTAATGCGTCTTTGAGCACCGGGACAGCACGCTGTGCTCCCCAATTGCCGATAGCAACGAGGACGTTCCGCAAGAACCCTCGACGTTTCGCGCGTTTGATAGGACTNCCCTTGAACCGTCGGCTAAATTCCTGCTGTGTCATACTGACAAGCGAGAGCAATTTGGGGGCAAGGTTTCCATCGCGCGGCTGAAACGCCGGTTCGGTTGTCGGTACCGCTTTACTGTTCCACGGACAGACCTCTTGGCAAATGTCGCAGCCAAAAATTAAGTTCCCGATTTTGGGACGAAGTGCCTTCGGAATATCCTCCTTCAGTTCAATTGTCAAATAGGAAATACAGAGTCGGGAATCAAGAACATTCGGCTCAATAATTGCGTCTGTCGGGCACGCTTCAATACAAAGTGTGCAAGTGCCACAACTCCCGCGAAGGTCTGGTGTATCGGATTCTAACGCGGTATCGACGAGTATCTCCGCGAGAAAATACCAAGAACCGGAACGCCAGTGAATCAGGTTCGTATTCTTCCCGATCCACCCGATGCCTGCTTTCTGTGCGTACTCCCTTTCAATAATAGGTGCGGTATCAACGCATACACGGGTCTTCAATTCGCTTTCAGTGGTCTGTTTGATAAAAGTAACAAGTTCTAAAAGGCGTTCACGAATAAGTTCGTGATAATCATCACCCCACGCGTAGCGCGATATCTGTCCTCGTCCCGGATCTTGTGAAAGTGCCTCCGGCGGGTCGAGTGTATAATAGTTCATCGCGAGGCTAATAACAGATTTCGCCCCTGCGAGAAGTCGACGGACATCTGTCTTAAGGAGGAGATGCTTTTCGAGATAGCGCATCTTCCCGGCGTACCCGTTCTCTATCCACTGCTGATACCGTGCGATCGTTTCACTGTGCGCCGCGGGTGTGATGCCGACGAGTTCAAATCCGAGTTCGCTTGCGCGCGCCTGAATCTGTCTTTTAATTTTTCCTTGCGGTTCAGTGAGGTGGATTTGATACATAGAGTGCCTCTCCGTAGAGCCGCCCTCNACTACGTTACGGGCTACTGTTTAGTTTTATCTTTATTTTTCTACCCAAAGCAGCAGCCTACAACAACGGCGCAGGGTTTTGCTTGGGTGTTTCTGCAGGTTTAAGGAACGCCCTTGATAGTTGAAACGGACGTTATTCCTCCGCAAGATACAATTAAAAAATTAAAAAGTCCCGCGTGGATAGGATCCGAGGACATTGACGTGCCGGCACAATTCTTCAAGTTGCTCAATTGCCGTGATGACGCTTTCTTCAGCAATATGACCCTCCATCTCAGTAAAGAAGACATATTCCCACGGTTTGGCTCGCGACGGCAAAGATTCTAAATAACTCAGATTCAATTGCGCTTGTTCTAAAATACCCAAGGCTTGGTATAGCGCGCCAACCTTGTCCGGAATTGCGAAAAACAGCGAAGTCCGATCATGCCCGCTTGGATCTGGGATATGCTTTCCGATCACAAAGAAGCGGGTTGTGTTATCAGGTTCATCCATAATGGCGTTTGCAACGATTGGAACCTCATAAATTTCGCTTGCGAGTTCACTTGCAATGGCGGCTGCTGACGGCTCTTGTGCGGCGCGCTGCGCCGCCTCAGATGTACTAACAACCTCAATCTGCTCAGTGCCAGCGAGATGCTGCCTTAGCCATGTCTTACATTGCGCGAAAGGTTGCGGATGTGAGTAGACACACCGAATTTCTGCGAGCGGTGACCTTGATAAAAGGTGATGTTTTATCGGTTGGAATGTCTCTGCACAAATCCACAACGGCGTACGCTGGAAGCGTTCCAAAACATCACGAACAGTGCCTTGCGCTGAATTTTCAATAGCCACCACACCGTAGTCCGCTCTACCAGATTCAACCTCATTAAAAATGTCAATCTGTGGGTGGACAGGGATAAACTCAGTGGACGCACCGAAATGAGATAGAGCCGCCAAGTGCCCGAAACTGCCAACCGGTCCAAGGAAGGCTACGCGCTCCGTATCCTGCAAGGAGCGGGATGCAGATAAAATCTCGGTCCAGATCGCCTCAAGTGCAGCTTCAGGGAACTTGCCTTGATTTCCTTTCTTCAAACGTTCAATAATCTGCTTCTGCCGGTGCGGAACATAGACCTCTGCAATGCCTGTTTTTGCTTTCACTGCACCGACCTGCTTGGAAATCTCAGCCCGTTTCTGTAGCAGTCCTAAAATTTGGTCGTCAATCTCGTTNATCTGGTTCCGGTACTCTTTTAATTCCAAAAAATAGATCTCCGTTTTAATAGTTATCAGTTATCAGTTATCAGTTATCAGTTACAAGAGGGTGTGTTCGCTTGGGATTTTTAATAGGGATTTTTGATAGGGCGTTTGCCTTTCTTTTTCCCTTGTTAAACGAAAACCTCTTACCGACAACTGACAACCGACAACCGACAGCCATTAAGCTAACTATCTAATTTCTGCATAGCGGCAATCATTTCCTCGTCTGAGGGGTTATTTTTCACCATCTCAGTGAACGCCTCAGCACTTATCTTGTGTTCCTCCAGGAACATCTTATCTTGCGGTCACGGGTAGATATATTCACCGAGGATACCCTGCAGTTTTGCGCTGGCTTTATCACTGATCCTGGCTAACCATGGAATATCCCCAACGATCATGTCCCGGTGCCGTGGTTTCCAATCAAGAGCCATCTGTTTCACCTCCTTTTTTAGGGGTTATCAGTTGTCGGTACGGTTTTTCTTCAAAAAACCTTTCGGTCGTCGGTTAAGAGGTGTTTTTGCTTGGGTGTTTCCCCTCGTTTAACAACACCTCTTGTAACCGATAACCGACAACTATTCCGGTATATTTCCTTCAAGTTGGCGTAAAGTTTCCTCTAAAAGTCGCTGATACCGCCCATATTCTGCCCAATTACCACTGCGTCGCGCATCCTGCCCCGCATTGAAATAACGGTTTGCTTGTTCAATGAGACCTGGCAATGAGGTCTGGTCTATCCCAGTANCAGTCGCGCCAATGGTGTCAGTTGTCGTTGTCGCTGTGGTGGCCTGGAACCCTGTTCCCTGCCCGAACATCTTGACGAGTGCCTCCTCAAGAGTTTCACCCCATACGACTTCGTTTCCATATCCGATGACGACTCGCCGTAATTCGGGAATAGCGGTTTTTTCATCTTCGGATTGTATATAGATAGGCTCAACATAGAGTAGCGAGTTGTTCACCGGCAGAATCAACAGATTTCCGCGTAAGACGCGGGACCCTTGCGTGTTCCAGAGGCTAATCTGCTGTGAAATCTCCGGTTCTTGGCTAATAAAGTTCTCCACCTGCATCGGTCCTGCGACCTGTTTCCCTTTCGGGAATCGGTAAACAAGAAGCTGCCCATATTGGGGCAAGTCGCATCGCGCAGCGAGCCATGCAGTAAGATTTGGTTTGTTGAGCGGCGTGAAAGGCAACATCAATATGAATTCCGATTGCTCCTGCCCCGGCAGTCTGATGATGACATAATAGGGTTCAACCGGTTGTCCATTTGTCGCGGAACTTTGGGGGACCTGCTGCTGTGCGAAAGGACTCCGTGGTTGNGGAGGCGCGGCTGTCTGTCGCGTTTGGGCATCTGTATTGTCATAAAGTTCTCTGCCGATCTCCCATTTATCTTCACCTGCGTAAAAGGTCACTGGGTCTTTCATGTGGTAATCCTGATAGACGCGGGCTTGAATAAGGAACATAGATGTCGGGTATCGGATATGCGCTTTGAGCTCATCCGGCATCGCCTCAAACGGCTTGAAAAGATCTGGGAAGATCTTTCGATAACATTCCGCGATTGGGTCCTGCTCCCGTTCCATAACGTAAAAATCGACAGTGCCATCGTAAGCATCAACAACGACTTTAACAGAATTTCGGATGTAGTTTCCCCACGGTTCACCATCTCGCTGTGTATCCGCAATCTGTCGTCTCCGCTCACTCACGAACTCTTTCATTGAAACAGAATAAGGATACCGATGTGTGATCGTATAAGCATCAACCATCCAAACCAATCTGCCATTATAGAGAATGATATAAGGATCCCCATCGTATCGCAAGAAGGGTGCGATTTTTTGGATCCGTCTTTTGATGTTTCGTTCGTAGAGGATTCGACTTGCCGGTGAAATTTCACCGGGTAGCACGAAGTTAATTTCGTTATCGAACTTAAGCATATATACCATTTTACGCCAGAAAGAGTTCAGTTGTACGCCGCCCTTTCCCTGATACGCATANTCGGCGTATTGTTGCCCCTCCTGCGGATAGTCAAACTCAAGTCCTTGGCTNCGCTCTGGATGTACGATAACATAGCGATCCGTACGTTCACCATAATAGATACGAGGTCCCGGTGTTTCACTGAACCGATGTTGCCACTGCTCGCTATAGTCAATTGGTGGCAATCCTTGAATGTACATGTTAGGTTTGCCGTTATCAATTTCGTTAACGGGACTCACAACTGCGCCGTATCCGTGTGTGTAGGTATAAGTCTGCTTATACCAGTCGTTTCTGATTTCGACAGGAAGTTCGTTGATATTGAGTTCTCGTCCAGAGAGCATTACCTGTCGAATCTCACCATCAACGGTATAGCGATCGATATCGACATCGTTGAAATCATATTGTGTCCGCAATTCTTGGAGTTGTCGGAACGTTCTGCGCAAGGGGCGCCAATCCCAGAGACGAATGCTATTGAAAACAGAAGCGTTTTCAGAACTTCTTATATCATCATAACTGAGTTGTTCTGTCAGCGGGTATTCTTCCTCCGTTACGGTGTTCTCAGCCAAGCCGTAAGCTTGAAGTGTCGCTTTGATGTTATAATCGATATAGTCTGCCTCTAATACCTGTTTTCTCGGTTCAACCTGCCATCTTTGTATAGCAACCGGGTAGATTTGTCCGAGGAATCCAGCAATCAGAAACACAGCGAATCCACCGAATGCTAAAGTGTTGCGTCGTAAAAAGATACTAATGATGAAAATGAGAGCACACAGAATCGTAAGTCCAATCAAGAAGTACAATATTGGGAGTCGCGCCTTCATTGCAGCATATCCGCCACCGCCACGGACAACATCGTTTGTGGCGTAGAGCAAGTCAAACATAGCAAAGCGGTAGTTCCATGCTCGGAATAGGAGTGTCAGCCCCACCAGAGTGAACAAATGTGCTTTCACGTTGAAAGGTGGACTGAACCTAAACTGACTGGTATCTCCCGTGATTAGCCCGTGAAAAAAGTAGATGACGATTGCGAATATTGTCACNAACATAAAGATACCAAAAAGCGTGCCACACACATAACGCTCCGCTGGCATCCTGAAAACGTAGTAGGCGACATCCTTATCAAAGATAGGATCGCGCGCAGGAGACGTGAAGAATGCTTTCTGCCCCGATTCAATTTGAACAGGCGTATTCAAACGGATGGCCCCCANATCACCGAGGTCCAAAATTGCTTCAACCCGCGCATCCTGATTCGTNCCGTTGACCTGTACGCTTATCTGATCCCCGACTCTTATATTTTTCGCTTGGAGTTCGGCCTGTGAAACAGGAATTTCGGCAGAATTGAAACCGTCTTCTACGACAATAGGAGTGGCGGCACCGAAAGCGAGACTCTCGGCATTGGTGTAGCGCAGATAGATTTCCCATCGGTCGCTGGCTGCGTAGCCCATCATGACGCTAAAAAGAACCGCAAGAAGTGTAAGCCCACCGTAAACCAGTTTTCGCGTATCACCGGGGTTGTTTGCGGCATCGCCCATGAAATCTGCACCACCCATAAAAGACGGACTGAGATGTGCTGGTGTGAATCGATAAATCAGGACAAGGTTCGTTAGGAGGATCGCCAAATAACAAACGCCAACAATGGCACCCACCAAGATTTTTGTTGTGAGAATTTTAGTGTAAACGCTGAAATAGTCCACTACCTTAAACCACAGGAAGTCGGGGTAAAGGTTAACCCAGATGGCACCTAATCCACCGATAACCGCGAGTATAACGACAGTGATAATAAAGCGTTTGGTTCGTGAATCCATATTTTAATTATTCCTTGCGGAGGAATGACATACGTTTGAACGTTAACGTGCCTTCCTCATATCCGCCTGCGCCGTTGTTGCAGGCTACGATTTTGGTGTAATGTTA
>JGIcombinedJ30088_10005459_pt1 | contig 10938 bp, 10 predicted proteins | sample PinacodermPK_FD_30088 | JGI IMG/M metagenome (IMG submission 30088) | reverse complement strand
TTTTTAAGCAACTTCTGCCAATTCTCAACGATGTTGATGTCATCTACAATTCNAACTTGAATAGGTTACAGATAAGACCCAAAGGGACATGGACACCTATCGAGAAAAATAACACCCAGAATTGGGGAATTATTGTCGATCCAGGACACGGTGGAAACGATCAAGGCTGCGAAGGCAGCACCGGGATCCTTGAGAAAAATGTCGTCCTCGCACTCGCAAAACAACTTCAACGGATCAGTAAACAGCAAGGCGTGCAGGTTTATCTCACTCGCAAGACAGACATCAAAAGAACACAGCTTGAGCGCATTCAGGTCGCTAAGCTGAACCGAGGACAACTCTTCCTGAGCTTACACTGTAACGCCTCTTTCTCACCCCATGAAAAAGGCATCAGGATCTACCTCAACAACCCCAAAGGACAAATCCGTTTTCCAAGTACCACCAAGCCAGCACTGACAGGACAAGGGTTAAAAATTCTCACGCAAGTCAATTTTTTAAAGCAGAGCCATGACTTTGCACGCGCGCTACAAACGGAACTGAACTTTTTAACAGAAACCCCAGTTCAGATTATTGACCTTCCGCTCATCGCGTTATCTGAAGCCTATATGCCCGCTGTCGTCTTAGAACTCGGTTACCTTTCCAACGTCGAGGATTTAGAAAAACTTTCTAATGCTGAGTACACCGAAAGCGTTTCACAAGCGATCACTCGCGCATTCCAACGATACATATCTTCTGTCAACCAGCAGCCCTCCGCAACAGCGATAGAATAATCGAACATTAAATGGTTTACGACAGGAAGAACTATGATAGACAATCCGGCAGCAACGAATACCTCTCAAAGAACGAAAATGGCGAAACATCATAACAGTGCTGGCTTTTCAAGACTCTTAGTAATTTGGGGAATAACCCTCATTGCGGTTCTCTTATGTCTCGGTATGACACTATTGCTAATCGAAAGGTCGAAGCAGGTGGTGATGCCAGTTGCACCGCCGCTGATACCGACTGCCGCTAACCCTTCAGATACGCCACCGGAGCCACAAGAGGTCAATCTATTTCTGCTTGATGCTACTGCGCTCACACTCGTCCCCATTAAAATCGAACGGCGACTCCACAGAGAACTTAGACCACGCTTGAGCCAAGTGATTAGCGCACTCATTCAGGAAACACCACCGAACTTCAGAAACACGATCCCCCGTGGAACAGAACTCAACGAAGTCTACATCGACAGCCAACAGACAGCGTACTTGGACTTCTCAAGCCATCTCACCGATGGACATATTGGCGGTACAACAGCAGAATTTCTGACGGTCACGGCAATTCTCAAAACCGTCTTTGACACGTTCCCTGATGATATTAAACAGGTCCAGATTTTAATTGATGGCGAGGAAGTGAAAACAATCGCCGGGCATCTTAATCTCTCGCAACCTTTACGGCTTCCTCAGTAAAACGACAAAGGAGTTATAAGTTAACAGTTAACAGTTAACAGTTAAGAGAAAGACCCTCAACTTCACAGAAGAACGATATATTCTCAGAAACCTCTTAACTAACAACCAACAACTAAAAACTATTTCCAACTTATAACACCAAATAAGACACGAACCGGACTTAGCATGGAGAAAAAAATAAAACTCATCGTCGGACTCGGCAACCCAGGGATGCGCTACGAGCACACGAAACATAACATCGGTTTCCGCGTGATTGACGCGCTCTACGAAGCCTTCTGTCAACGAGACGCTCGGTTTCCGCGTCCGACGCACACATCAATTTGCAATTCGCTCGTTATACAGACGACCTGGCACGACACATCTATCATCCTCGCCAAACCGATGACATATATGAACAACAGCGGTGCCGCTGTCGCCGCACTCGTCAGGCGATTTGAGATTCCACTGTCTGAACTCTGCATCGTTTACGATGATGTTCACTTAGACATCGGTGTGCTTCGGATACGGCAGAAAGGCAGCGATGGCGGCCAAAAAGGGATGAAATCTATCATCCAGCGTTTAGGGACCCCAGTGTTTCCACGTTTACGTATCGGTATTGGTGAACCGATCGGTGCCTTAGTCGATTATGTCCTTACTGAATTTTCGGAAGATGAAGAAATCGAGATAGCACATACTGTCGAGCGTGCCGTTGATGCCCTTGAAACCCTCGTCAGAGACGACATCCTGACAGCAATGAACAAGTTTAACAGTCGCTGAAATAGTCGTAGGGGTTGGGTGACCCAACCCCTACAAACCAAACAGGAAACTAATGTCAAATCAAAAATCTTCTTTGCTTTCGGCTGAAGGTCTCCGACAGCCGAAAGCTAAACCACAGGTCGCCGTTGATGCCGTTCTAAAAGCGATACAACTCTGCGAACAGGTACAAGCGGAGATGGTATCGACAGATGCGATTCAAAAGACAGATCGGAGTCCTGTAACCGTCGCTGACTTCGGGTCACAGGCACTGATATGTCAAGCGATTGGTGATGCTTTTCCCGATGATACTATTGTCGCGGAGGAGGACGCACAAGCACTCAAAGAGAACGCGTCGCTTTTGGAACGCGTCACAGACTACGTGAACCGCTTTTGGGCGGAAGCACGCCATCACGATGAGCGTGATCGCGTGACTTCCACCAAAGATACATCGCCTTCAGCAGANACCGTCTGCGAATGGATCGATAGAGGGAGTGGTGAGGTCGGACCAAACTTCTGGACACTTGACCCGATTGACGGCACGAAAGGCTTTCTTCGCCATGATCAGTACGCGATTGCGTTGGCGTATATCGTTGAGGGTGTTGTTCAACTCGGTGTCTTGGGGTGCCCGAATTTGCCTTACCGGTTGGACGCTGGAGAACCTGAACGTGGGTGTCTCTTTGTCGCAATTCGTGGCGAAGGCACACACCTATATACCAAAACCGGTGAACTTTTAGAACAAGTACACATATCAGAGGTGGTCCACCGCTTTGCAGAGAGTTTCGAATCTACACATGGAGACAGTGACGCACACGCCAAGATTGCGAATGCACTTGGGATTACAGCATCGCCTGTCCAGATGGACAGCCAAGCGAAGTATGGTATCGTTTCACGTGGTGAAGCGTCTCTCTATATCCGTCTCCCGAATCCGGCATACCCGGATTACCGAGAATGTATTTGGGACCACGCCGCGGGAATGATCGTCGTTGAGGAAGCTGGCGGGACAGTTACAGATGCGAACGGCGCACCCCTTAATTTCTTGACAGGCAAACGGATGTCCGAGAATCGCGGTATTGTCGCAACCAACGGAAAACTCCATCAACGCGTCTTGAAGGCGTTATCTACTCTATAAGGAGTCAAGGAAAATATGAAAGCTGGGCAAATTGTTGCACCCCGTCAGATCGAAATTATTGACATAGAACAACCGAATCTCGCCGACCATCCCGACGGCACGGTGATGATAAAAACTGTCCACAGTGCTATCTGCGGAACTGATATGCCATCATTCGTTCTTGAACACCCGGCAGGAAGTTATCCACTTGGACCAGGGCTTTCGATTCACGAAGCAATCGGTGTTGTCACCGACAGCAAATCAGATAGATTCAAGCCAGGAAACGAGGTGCTCGCGCTGCCACGCCACGTCGGTGGGCTCTCAGAATACTTCCTCTCGGATGAAAGCGTCACGATGCCGTTGACGGATTTCCCACGAAAAGATTGTATCCTGATGTCCCAACCGCTTGGCACCGTCGTTTGGGCGTGCCGGAAGCTGCCGAACCTCCTCAATCTTGATACCGTCGTTATTGGACAGGGACCGATGGGACTCCTCTTCACGCATATACTGAGCAACCTCGGTGCACGGACGGTAATTACGACCGATCTGGTCGATTTCCGACTCACAGCGTCAAAGAAGATGCGTGCAACACATACGATTAATGCCGCCAAGGAAGACCCTGTCGCCGCCGTTGAAGAGATTACGGAAGGTAGGATGGCGGATCTGGTTGTTGAGGTTGTCGGTCACCAAACAGAGACGATCAATCAGTGTCTCCAACTGCTAAAACGCGAAGGGACACTCCTCGCCTTTGGCGTACCGGACGATCACATCTACGATTTCCATTTCGCTGATTTCTTTCGGAAGAATCTCCGATTCATTGGATCTGTCGGACCGGATGCACAGAACGATTTCCCGTTGGCGATGGATATGATTGCCCAAGGGCGCCTCGATGTGTCACCGATTATTACGCATCATCTACCTTTCACAGAAGCACAACTCGGCTTTGAAATGGCACTCAATAAGAAAGATGAGGCGATTAAAATTGTATTTGACTATGAGTGAAAGTTCTGAAGATTTGACGTTCATGTTGGGTATTCGTAGGGGCGAGGTCCCCTCGCCCGATTTGCGATTAACACGCATAGCGGAGTTAGGGGACCCACTCCTATAGGTGTCAATTTTAAAAGAAATAACCCATCGGACTCCAGACCGGTAGGTTCGGTTTGATGAAGATTAAGAATTTAATCGGGTAATTCTGAGACGTGTGATGACAAGCAGATCGGTTCGTAGTAGTGCGATTCTGCGGCGTACTCGCCCAAATGCGAAGTGCATTATCGCACGTCGTGTAGCCACAATTACCCAATTTATTTGTTAAACCTCATGTAACCGAACCGGATTCTAAGCGAAAACCTTGAATACTTCAGAAACCTCTTTAGTCCCGTAGGGTTTATTTGCCTGGGTGTTTCTTCATTATGTTTATAGAAGAGGTTAAATAAAAAAGTCAAGCCCTGTAAGGGCGGCATGTTATGTTTTCTACTGTTATCAATTTTGTTCGTCAAATTTTATCAGGAATGTGTTAAATACCTTCATCCGACTGATACCAATCGTTCCGAAGGCGAAAACCACAAAAGGAAGAAAAATGAAAGTTGTATTCCGAGGAGATAACACCGCCGATGTATCAGAAATACAGTCGGTGTCCGTAATCACTGCTGCTAAGCGGATTGAAGCGCATGTTAAGCGTAAGACGGGAGAGACAGAAGAAAAGGTTTATGATCTTCCTATTCTCAAGGGGTTCTTTAAAAAAACCTGGGCTGAAGAAGTTAAAAAAGACCTGGAGAGGTTTTCCGAAGCACCAAACACACCAATAGAGCAAGTAATAGCCTCGCGTGCCTGGGGAGTAGGTTGTTTGCAAGTTAAACTTGATGTTAACAGTGATATTTCTGATCGGGGACTTGCCCGCTTGTGCTGGTATCGGTCATGGAGTCAAACCCCTACAGATGAGCAGTTGGAACTTAGAACTGGGCTTAGTGCTGATGAGATTGAAAAGATCACCAGCGGGGATAGCTATAAACAGCATGTCAAAGATCTAATGTTTAAGGAACGAGATGCGGATAAGTTCGAGAAGTGGATTAGGAGCTATGGACAAAATATGCCCACAAAGTTCGGCAAAATCATGCGACTAAGTGAGGACACCGCCGCTAAACTAATCAAATTTGTCGCTGAGAAGCATGGCATAGATTTAAACGATCTGACAGACAGTAGGACACCCCCTCGTAAAAATACGATCCCGAATTCTGATTTAGTTCCTGAAAGGACTATCGGCTCCGGTAACAGTTCGGTCTACCTTTACTATTACCCGCAGTATAGAGAGAGTTCAGAATCCAAGGGTGAAAAGGTTTGGGAGTGCAAGATCGGTAGGACTATACACGGCGAAGCAGATGGGAGAATTAGAGGTCAAGCCACGGGACTTCCAGAAAGTCCTAAGATCGGTCTTCATATTAAAACTAATAAGCAAGAGAAGATAGAACGAATCATACACGATATTCTGAAGGTACGAGGGAAACACATAGAGGAAGCACCCGGCAGGGAATGGTTTCTGACTTCTCCGAGTGAAGTCGAAGAAATTTATAACTTCATTGGAGAAATTTCTCGTAAAAATGCTTCGTCAACCTTGCGTTGAGGGGCAGTTCGTAGTAGGGCAATTCATTGCCCGTTTGGAACGTGCGATAATGCACTTCGCATTTGGTCGAGTACGCCGCAAAATCGCACGACTACGAACGACACTTCGTCAAGTATGCGTAAGTTCTAATCAAAGTCTCTTAACTGACGACTGATAACTGATAACTGATAACTATTAAAGCGGCAATTCAACGATCCGTCCTTCACGGCTGGACTGATAGATAGCAAGGATAATCTCGACGGCTTTGCGTCCCTCGCGTCCATCAACGAGATGCGAATCATCGCTTTCAAGTCCATTAATCAGGTTTTCCATCTGTCGCCGATGATTTGCATGGTTAATCGCACGCGGGTCGGATGCACCACCGCCAGTGTCTGTTTTTTGGGCGAATTTCTCTCGGATTTCTGTATCTTCAGGAAGTTCAGGGTCAAATTCCCACGTTACGATGTCCTCTTCGGCTAAGACGACAGTCCCGTGTGTACCAGAGATTTCAGTCTTCTTGAGCATACCGGGATAGGCAGCGGTTGTGCCTTCAATGACACCGAGTGCACCGTTTTCAAATCGGAGTGCGGCGACAGCGGTATCTTCAACCTCTATCCGTTCGTGTGCCAATGTATCGGTGAACGCTTGGACGGCTTTGACGGGACCCATAAAATATTGGAGCAGATCAATGGCGTGAATAGATTGGTTCATGAGCGCGCCGCCGCCGTCAAGATCCCACGTGCCGCGCCAGCCGCCGCTATCGTAATACTCTTGGGAACGGTACCATTTGATGTAGGCATCGCCTAAAGTTAACTTGCCGAAGCGTCCGCTCTCAATCGTGGATTTCACGAGTTGCGTGCTTTCGGTGAAACGTGAATTAAAGATAGCGCAGAGCCGGACACCCGCGGCATCACACGCTTCAATAATCTGATCGCACCGTTGTAGAGTGATTTCCAACGGTTTTTCGACGATGACGTGTTTACCGGCTTCCGCAGCGGCGACCGCGGGTTCCAAATGCGCACCGCTCGGCGTACAGACGCAAACGATATCTAAGTCGTCCCGTTTGAGCATCTCCGTGTAATCGGTGTAGCTGTCAACGTCATAGCGATCAGTGAGGCGTTTGGCGTTTTCAGCGTTTCGCGAACTGACTGCAACCAACTGACCATGCTCTAATTCAGAGATTGCGGCGGAATGGAAATCGGAAATCATTCCGCACCCAATAATACCAAATCCGTAAATCTTCATATTTCGTGTGTTCCTTTACTGAAAGCGAATATTTACCATAGCGAGTTAAAAAAATTATGACTTCTAATGAAAATCAAGTTCCTGAGCAGGCACCTACAGAGGAACAAGACGCTGAGCAGGCACCTACCAATAAAACCTTTAGAATCATCTGCATGACGTTTTGCCTTGCAGCAACAGTGCTGTTTATCTGGGTCTGGCATCACCAAACCCAATTCAACGACCACTACCGAAAGGCAAATTTTCTGCTGATGCGCAGCGGCGAAGCAAAGCAAGCGATTGAAGCGTATCAAAAAGCGATCAAAAATAAAAAACGCACAATTTTCTTCACGAAAGAACCCTCGGTTTACAATAACCTTGGACAAGCATATTTATATGCAGAAGAATATGCTCCCGCTGTTGAGAACTTTAAAAAAGCGATTGAGATGGCACCCGATATAGCAAGAGGATATGTGCATCTGACAATCGCTTATCTCCGGCAAAACTTAGCTGCAGAAGCGCGTGAGGCGTGCCTACATGCCCTGCAAACCTTTCCAAAAACTGCCCGACTCCATTACAATCTCGCGTGCGCTTACGCGTTAGAGAGCGAATCCCAAAAATCGATAGACTCGCTCACTCAGGCGGTCAGTCTCAACCCAGAACTCAAAACGCTTGCACAGGAAGAGGGCGCGCTTAAAGGGATTGTGTCTGAACTCCCATGAATTCCAAGCGATTTACAATACATCTGCTAACTTTCGACCACAACGCGCTGTCTTAATTTCAAATGATCTCCCAGCGAAAGGCACTTGCGACTGGGGTTTTTTGAATTGTTTAACTTCCGCTGTACTAATACTCCTGCAAAATAGGATTGGGCGGCAGATGCTTTTAACACCCCTCGGTGTGTAATCAATAGCAAAAGCAGCACCACCTTTTAATTGCCCTGCTGCCTCTGATGCGTCAACATTACTGCCACCCTTGAGTTCTATTGGAACAACAACAAAATTTCCTGCATCATCAAAGTAGAAAAGAACACATTCGCACTGACTCTTTCCGTGTTGCCCGCTTGGAAATACTTTGTCTAAATCCACCACAACCCGATCGTTTTCTGAGACACCAGTTAAGTCTGTGCTACATCGACCACGTCTAAACGAGTTTCCGCCAAAAAGATTTTCTTTACCTATCCGATCTCGGATACTTTCAAGAATTTCACTCCTGTTCAACCTCGGTGCCTCCCACTGTCTCTTCAAGTTGGGTTCGGAGGTCCACCGAACGATTATAAAGTTCCTCAGCTACCTCTCCATACTCCTCCGGTTCTATACCGGCGATATGCTCAAATTCAATCTCTTTTACAGGTTCATCTTCACGGAACCACCACGCACCAACCTCTTCCTTCGTCAACCAAGTCGTCGGTTCCGTCTTATTTTTTCCCAACTTCATCACTTCGCCTTCGCGAACTAAGTTGCCAATTTGCTCAAGGAGCCACTCGCTATGTGTCGTTATAATCACACGTACACCCGCTCGAACCAGACGTGCAAGGGTCAAAGCAACCTTGGTTTGGGCAGCCGGATGTAGATGTGCCTCGGGTTCCTCAATAATGAGCGTATCACCGGGCTGGACAATCCCGCGCAGAAACAGGACGAGCGGAGCGAGTTCTGATACCATTGATGAAGATTGACTCATACGCAGAGTCTGTTCCGACTTTTGTGGACGATAGCGAAATTCCAGAGATCCAGCGGCGTTTCGTCTAACCCTTATCTCTCCACGTAGAACTTCGTCTTCCAGAACCGCGGCAATTCCACCCATTTCATCCGAAGATACACGCCCTTCCCTATAATTTATGATTTGCTTCAGAAAATCCGCTATTATTCCCGAAAACGTAGCATATTCAGGAAAGCGTTCTAATCCACCGCGGGTGGCACCCTCTACGAGAGAACTAATAATGACACCATAGGTTTCCATGACACCACTTCGAGCAGCAGGAAGGTAATAGAAATCCGGCACTTTACTTCTGTTAAAAAGTGTCGCGAGGTTTTCAAAGTCAAGTTTTTTTTCTGATACAGTTTCACCCTTGACGCGAAGAATCATATCCTCGTTGACCTTTCCGCTTACAATGATGTCCGACTCGGAGCCTTTCATTTCAAAATTCCAAAGGGGTTGATCTCCCTCACTAACTTTCAACGAAACCTTCAGTTCGTTCCGCCTGCTGCCAGTGAACAGAACCAATTCTGAAACGGAGCCCAGATTGAAACATCTTTCGAGTTCGTCTTTGAAAAGTTTGGGGTTGTTAAGACCGTGCAATGTGCCCGTCCGTGACCATTGTGGTAAGTCTGAAAACTTGAATGACTGTTCGTAGGTGTTTAGTTTTTCCAGTGCCTTTAAAGTTTCGGCATCTATTTCTCTTAAAAGCAAAATAGTATCATACAGCCAAGGAATTCGAGCAAACCCTTCAAAGGCGCGCTGTAACGCATAAATGAGTGCAGCAAGATACGTCTTGCCGGTGTTGCTCTCACCGACAAACACAGTCAGCGGACGCAGATCTATCTCTGCCTTCTCTATAGGTCCAAAATTCTCCACTGCAATATGAATATTCGGTGATTGCTGTCCATCTTTGGTTTTTTGCATTATCTTTACCTCAACCGGCGACAGTTTTAAACTTATTATACGTCTATACCCGCTTATATGCAACGAAAAATGGGCGAGAACGAACCCCGCCCATCTCAGTTAGAACAGGCATCAGTACTACCTCTTCAAATTGCCCCACATTGTCGCCAGTTTACCGCGGGCGGAAACAGCGAGAGTATCATTGACGATCTTCAGGAGTTCAGCTTCAGTTAGTGCATAGTTGGCTAACATCAGTTCATCAATACGTCCCTGAAAGAAACGTGGGCAACACCCGTTATTCTCACCGCCAAACCGTAAAGGTTTATCCGCCCGACTCAAACCCGGTCCCTTCTGTGCGATAGCGGTGCCATCAGATTCGCCATTGATATAAAAACCGGCTTCCTTCCCGTCCCAGACAACGGCAACATGGCTCCACTCTTTCGCTTTGATCTTGCCATCAGAAATATGGTAACCAGGAACACTGGTCTCGTAGAAATAGTAAGCGAGTTTCCCTTCCCCGGGTTCAATCTGCAGATAGTAGGTGTTCTTGTAGAAGATGGTGAATTTGTTCGCCTGATCACCCGCTGGCAGTTCGTCTGGATAGACCCACGCCATCATCGTGATGGCTTCGTCTATATCAATCTCATCGGAGTGTGCAACCTCTATGAAATCGGCTTTGCCGACCTCGCCTGCCATCTCCACGGCTTTGCCGAGAATGCCTTCAGCCCACTTTATATCGCCGGTAAATTCACCCACCAAGCCAGCAGTCGCCTCCTCACTCTTTTTCCCGTTCCCTTCGTCAAAATGCCAGACATATAGTTGCTTACCGAGTTGTTTCACGTTGCCTTTTCCNCCTGCAGTGTAACCCGCAAAGCAGAACGATAGACTTAGAAAAACGCATAGCATCATCAGCATCTGGGTTCTCATCGGTAGTTCCTCCTATTAGAATAAGCAGAAGGGCGGGTATAAGCACCCGCCCTTTTGAAGGGGCTGGGTAACCCAGCCCTACTTGACAACGAGCAGGCATTCTGGCACTGCCGATATGTATCTACTTTACATCTTTAACTTACCCCATGTTGTGGCAAGTTTGTCCTTCGGAGACACAGCAAAGAAAACGCCGTTTTCCATATCTTGGTTAATTTCCTCAACAGTGAGGGCACGGTTGTAGATCGCCACTTCATCGACTAAACCGACCATACCCTTGAGTCCCGTTTGCGCTTTACCGATACGGAAAA
>JGIcombinedJ30088_10005451_pt1 | contig 10946 bp, 8 predicted proteins | sample PinacodermPK_FD_30088 | JGI IMG/M metagenome (IMG submission 30088) | reverse complement strand
TGGGCGGTGAGGCGGCCCAACGTGAAAGTCGGGTCGATGGACGACATGCGCAGCTGCACCCGCCCCGTCCGCGGGTAGTAGTCGACCCGGCCCTGGATGCGAACCGANACTCCGTCGCTCATGCGGATCGGGTCGCCGTGCCTCTTGAGCAGNCGGTTGACNCGGTCCCGCGTGTCTCGGAAGAGCACCACCGGCAGAGTCGCAGCCGGACTCGCCCCCGGGCCCTCGGAAGGCTCGATCAGATCGAAGTACACNTGGCCGTTGCGGGCCCGGTGGAGTCCGCTGATCTCGCCCTCCACCCAGAAATCGTCGGGCATCGTCTCCGCAAGGACCACACGAATGAGGGTGCAGAGCTCACCGACCGTGAGAGTGGACCGATTCACCCCGTTGACCGTACTCCCCCCGAGTGCCTACTCCCCCAGGGGCCTGCTCCACCAGGGGGCCTACTCCCGCCGATACACAGTGGTGCATCGCCGATCAGATGCGGGAGGAAATCACCGAACCGAGCGCCACGATGGCCGCCCCGACAGCGAACGCCGGGCCGATCCCGGCAACCGAGGCCAGCACCCCGAGGGAGATGCCGCTGAGAATCTCGCCGATCGCATAGGCCTGGCTCATGAACGACAACATCGTCGCCCGAACCGCCGATTCGCTGTGGGCATTGGTGATCATCGTGATGAACGGTTCAGCCGTCATCCGCAACGCCTCCTGTGAGACCAGACCCACGAAGACCACCCAAACCACACTGGCACCGGCGACCACCGCGATCGCCGCTCCCGCTCCCAGCATCAACAGCGACAGCACCAGAGCCGCCGGGGCTTCGATGAAACGGCGTTCGACCAGACGGACTAGAACGATCCCCACAGCGGCCTGGGCCAGGGCGAGCAACCCGTAGAGGAACACCTCGTCGAAGGTGCTGGGAATACCTGCCTCCACCAGGCGGGCCAGGTCGAGATGGTCGACGACCCCCGAACCCAGCGCGAAGAACAGCGACGAGATCGCCAGAAGCCGCAGCGGCCGAGTGCGGGCCGTCAATTTCGTGCCCAGCACGACGATACGTTTGAACTCTGCAGCGGCTGCACTGGTCGTTCGCTTGAAACCTGTTTCGGGCATCGTCATCGCCAGCACCAGCCCCCACACCGAGATCAGCCCGCCGGCGAGCACGATCGCAGTTGTTCGGGTGGTCGCAGCGACAAGCACGAGCGCGATCGGCACCCCCACGGCGTTTGCGGCCAACTGGACCTTGGCCCGTGTGATCAGGAGACGATCAACACGATCCGGATCACGCAGTTCGTCGGTCAACCAGGCCACATCGGCGCCGCTGTGGAGGGTCCAGGCGAGCCCCCAGCCGACCTGGGTCAGAGCGATCAGCCAAAACCCCTCGAACACCCCAGCCAAAGCCATGATCGGCCCCATGACCACGAACGAGCAGATGATCGCCAGACGACGGCTGACCAGATCCGCGAGCGCACCCGTGGGGATCTCCCCGAGCAGACCGCTCAGTTCAAGAGCGACGCCCAACAAAGCCAACTGGTAGGGCTCAAGTTGAAGGTCGTCCACCAAGCGGGGCATGAACACGATCCACTGTGCGTTGGTGCCGGCCGCCAGAACCGCCGCGGTCGCCAGAAAGAGCCATGCAGGATCAGCCCTGTGGTTCAGGAATCGGCTGGGTTTCAGCAAATGATTGGGAATCGGGAAATGATTGCGTGGCACCTGTCAATTGTGCCCGGCAGTCGCTCGGCGCGATCGCGTCGTGCGGTCAGGCGAGATTCGGGTTGCCGTTGCCGTGGTTGTCGTTGCGGTCAGCGGCCTCCACGTCCTCTCGGCGGATGCCGAGCACGAACAGAATGGCATCGAGGTAGGGCACCGAAAGGGTCGTGTCGGCTGCTTCAGAGACGATCGGCTTGGCGTTGAAGGCGATTCCGAGTCCGGCCACGCTGAGCATGTCGAGATCGTTGGCTCCGTCGCCGACGGCCACCGTCTGCGACAACGGAACCTGGTTCGCCGCCGCGATCTCCCGCAGCAGGGTCGCCTTGCGTTCACGGTCGACGATCGGGCCCACAAGCTCGCCCGTGAGCTTGCCGTCGACGATCTCGAGCACGTTGGCATGGGCGTGGTGAAGCCTCAGGTCCTCGGCGATCCGCTCAGTGAACGCACTGAACCCGCCCGACACGATGGCCACCGTGTAGCCCAGGCGCTGCAGAGTGCGCATGAAGGTACGGGTGCCGGGGGTGTAACGGAGGTTGCTGTGCGCCCGGTCGATCGCGGCCTCGTCGAGACCGGCCAACAACCGCACCCGTTCACGCAGCGAGGACTCGAAGTCGAGGGCGCCCTCCATCGCCGCCGCAGTGATCTGTTGCACAGCGGGAAGGCAGCCCGCCTCCGCGGCCAACAGTTCGATGGCCTCATCGACGATGATGGTGCAGTCGACGTCCAACACGATCAGGCGCTTGGCTCGTCGCCCGATGCCCTCGCGCTGGACGGCGACGTCCATGTTGGGATGCGTCGCGGCGACATGCATGAGATTGGAACGGAGCGTTCCGACATCGCCGTTGCGGACCAGCAGTTCGTAGCTCATCACCGGGAAGCTCGCCAACCGGGTGATGCAGTCGATGTTGGCGCCCGCGTCGGCGATGGCTGTGGCGGCAGCGCCTACCTCGGTCGGGTTCAGGTTCGGCCCGAGGAGGGTCACGACAGTGCCCGGCAGCTGAGGGGAGGGCGTGTTGGACACCAGGTCGAAGTCAACCTTTATGCCCTGCTCCCAGCCGAACAGCAGCATGTCTTTCAACATGTCACGGCCCTGGGGCACCCCGACCGCCAGCCCCAACGTCAACTGGTCGCGGATCACGATCTGTTCGATGTCGTACACCTCGGCACCTGCGTCGGCGAGAACGCTCATCAGCCCGGCGGTTATCCCCGGATGGTCGGGTCCGGTGACCTTGACCAGGAACGTCTCGTTCATCGAGTCGATGGTTGGTTCGTGATGCACGGGCATCCAGCCTACGTCGCCAGTGTTGAGCCGCTGACCGCCGAGCCGAAATCTGCGCGTTCTACCACATAAAGTGTGGCTAATCGCGCAGATTTGGCCGTGTTCTGTGGTGGGCGTGGCCTGCGGACGGCGGCCTGTGGTGGGCGTGGTTTGTGGTGGGCGTGGTTTGTGGTGGGCGTGGCCTGAGCTAGACGTGGTCTGTTCTATGCGTGGTCGGCGCGGACCAGGGCTTCGTAGAGCTCGTCGTAGAGGCCGCCGCGGCGGCGCAGTTCCTCGTGTGTGCCGGTCTCGACCACGTGCCCGTTGTCGAGCACCACGATGGTGTCTGCGTCGGTGATGGTCGACAGGCGATGGGCGATCACCAGCGACGTGCGACCGGACAGGGCGTTGGCCAGCGCCTCCTGCACGTAGGCCTCGTTCTCGGTGTCGAGATGGCTCGTCGCCTCGTCGAGCACGACGATCGCCGGGTTCTTGAGCAGCATTCGAGCGATGGCCAGGCGTTGCTTCTCACCGCCCGACAACCGATAACCGCGTTCGCCCACGACCGTGTCGTACCCGTCGGGAAGTGCCGCGATCACATCGTGGATGCGGGCCGCCCGACAGGCCGCCTCGATCTGAGCTTGGCCGGCAGTGGTATCGGCATAACGCAGATTCATCGCGACGGTGTCGTGGAACAGATGCGGGTCCTGGCTCACAACCCCGATGGCACGCCGCAGAGAGTCCTGGGTCAGTGACCGCACGTCATGGCCGTCGACGGTGATCGCCCCGGCGCCCACATCGTAGAGCCGGGGGACGAGCGAGGTGAGCGTGGTCTTGCCGGCGCCGGACGGACCGACGATTGCAACCATCTGGCCCGGTGCCACAGTCAGGTCGATGTCGCTCAGCACGTCGCCGACAGAAGCAGTCGACTCTTCGCCACCGAGTGATGCCGGTGTCCCCTCGGGCGGGTCGGGGTAACGGAAGTAGACGTGATCGAACCGCACCTCCCCTTGCGGATCGACCAACTCCGCAGCATCGGGAGCATCGACGATCGCATTGGGGGCGTCGAGAACCTCGAACACACGCTCGAAGCTCACAAAGGCGGTCATCACGTCGACCCGGGCATTGGAAAGGCTGGTGAGAGGCATATAGATGCGCACGGTGTAGAGCCCCAGCGCGGCGAGCGTGCCGATCGTGATCGACTTGTCGATCACGAGATGCCCGCCGAGCCAGTAGACGATCGCCGTGCCGACCGCCCCCACCATCGTCAACGCCACCAGGAAGACGCGGCTGTACATGGCGCTGCGCACACCGATGTCGCGCACTCGACCCGCCCGGTCCGAGAAGTCTGCCGCCTCGGCGCCGTGACGTCCGAAGAGCTTGACGAGCAGGGCACCGGCAACATTGAACCTCTCGGTCATGGTGTTGTTCATCGAGGCGTTGACGGTCATCGACTCGCGGGTGATTTCCTGCAGACTGGCCCCGACACGTCGAGCCGGCAGCACGAAGACCGGCAGGATGATGATGGCCAGCAGCGTCAACCGCCATTCCAACAGCAGCATGGCGAGCAACGTGCCGGTCAGTGTGATCAAGTTGCCGACAACAGTTCCCAGAGTGCCGGTGAAGGCTCGCTGCGCGCCGATCACGTCGTTGTTGAGGCGGCTGATCAGCGTGCCGGTCTGGGTGCGGGTGAAGAAGGCGAGGGGCATCCGCTGCACATGGTCGAACAGGCGCACCCGCAAGTCGAAGATCAGCCCCTCACCGATCCGCGAACTGAGCGAGCGTTCCACCAGCGACAGCAGTGCCTCAGCCGCGGCGGCACCGATCATCACGAAGAAGAGGAGGTTGAGGTAGCCGCCGTTGCGGTCAGCGATCGCCACGTCGAAGATCTCACGGATCAGCAGCGGCGGCAGCAGTCCGAGGAAAGTCGTCGCCACGATGATCGACAGATACAGCAGGATGGCGCCTCGGTACGGGCGGGCGAACGCGAGCACCCGGCGCCGTGTGTCCCTGTTCAACTGCTTGCCGTCGATTCCGGAACGGTCCGCGGTCATCGAGTGCATCACCTGGAACGGACTCGACGCAGTCATACCGCGAGCCTACGCGCAACCGCCCCCCGTTAGCCCCGGGGTTCCGATGCGGAAATCATGGGCGCAGGCGCGGCCCGGTAGCGTGATGCGGGATGGAACGTTCCTCGAGTGCGCTGTACACCGACCACTATGAGCTGACCATGGTGGAGTCCGCCCTCAAGTCCGGGGTGGCTGAGCGTCGATCGGTGTTCGAGGTCTTCGCTCGGCGCCTCCCGGAAGGCCGGGCCTACGGCGTGGTCGCCGGCATCGACCGCCTGGTGGACGCAATCGAACGTTTCCGGTTCGATGACGACACGGTCGATCATCTGCTGGCGAGCGGGGTCGTCGGGGGCGACCGGATGGCCGACTGGCTCCGCAACTACCGTTTCGGTGGAGATGTCACCGGCTACGCCGAGGGTGAACTGTTCTTTCCGTACAGCCCGGTACTCACGGTGGTCGGTTCATTCGCCGAGTGCGTCGTGCTCGAGACAGTCCTGCTGTCGGTGCTGAACCATGACTGTGCGGTGGCTTCGGCAGCCGCGCGGGTGGCCGACGCCGCCGGTGGCCGCCTCCTCGTGGAGGGAGGATCGAGGCGTACCGACCCGGAATCGGCGGTTGCCGCAGCGCGCGCATCACATGTCGGCGGCTTCGACACGACGTCGAACCTTGAAGCCGGGCGCCGCCACGGCATCCCGACCGGCGGCACCACGGCCCATGCCTTCGTGCTGGCCCACAGCAGCGAGTCCGAGGCTTTCAGTTTGCAACGTGAGACTCTGGGCGCAGGTTCGACCTATCTGGTCGACACGTTCGACGTGATGGAAGGGATACGTCGGGCCGTCGATGTCGTGGGGCACGATATCGGGGCCGTGCGGATCGACAGTGGTGAACTGCTCGCCGACAGCCGCGCGGCGCGCCGCTTGCTCGACGAGCTGGGCGCTGTTGACTGCCGGATTGTCGTGTCGAGCGACCTCGACGAGTTTCTGATCGCTGAGTTGGAGATGGAGCAGGCGCCGATCGACGCTTATCTGGTCGGGACGAGCCTGGTCACCGGGTCGGGCCATCCGACGGCCTCGATGGTCTACAAGTTGGTGTCCGTCGCTGACGATGACTGTCCTGGCCCGCTGCGGGCGGTGGGCAAGCACTCGCCTGGGAAACGCACGATCGGCGGTCACAAGTCGGTGCATCGGACCTACGACGCTGCGGGCAGGTACTTGGCTGAGGTGCTGTCGGTTCTTCCGGTGGAGGTGCCCGAGAACTCGATGTGCCCGCAGGTTCCGCTGCTGCGCGGCGGTGAGGTTGTCGCCGATCTGACCGATGTGGGCGAGGCTCGGGCCCGTTGTGCGGCACGCCGTGAGCGTCTGCTCGACGAAGACAGGACTCCCTGGCCCGTGACCACTCCGGCTGTGCCTACAATCTGGGAAGGTGTTGAGGAACCGCTCTTCGCGGCGGTTGTCAACAGCAACGGAGGAGCGAATCGATGAAGGCACTGATCGTTGTTGATGTCCAGAACGATTTCTGCGAGGGCGGTGCGCTGGGAGTCGGCGGCGGTGCGGCGGTAGCACGTTCGATCACTGAGTTGGCGGGTCTGGACCGTGCTGGCGGCGCCTATGGGCTGGTGGTCGCGACCAAGGACTGGCATGTCGATCCAGGCGAGCATTTCGCTGATCCCGAAGTCGGTCCGAACTTCGTCGACACCTGGCCGGTCCATTGCCTCGCTGAGAGTCACGGTGCGGCCTTCCACCCCGATTTGGACATTGCGATCGACGAGGTGTTCCTCAAGGGCCGGACCAGCGCGAGCTACACGGGTTTCGACGGCGGCGCGGACTCCGACGAATCGGTGCTGCTCGGCGACTGGCTGACACGGCGGGGCGTGGAGGCTGTCGATGTGGTCGGCCTGGCGACCGACCATTGCGTCAGAGCAACCGCGCTCGACGCCGCGGCGGCGGGTTTCGCCACCACCGTGCTGCTCGACCACTGCGCCGGTGTAGCCCCCGAAACGACCGCCGCCGCCCTGACCGACCTCACCGGTGCCGGCGTCACGCTGGGTTAGCACGATTCCGCTGAATCGTTCCCAAATCCGCGCCGCGTGCGGTCGATCCCGGAACGGTCCGCGGTGATCGAGTGCGCCACCTGGAACGGACTCGACGCAGTCATACCGTGAGCCTACGCGCAACCGCCCCCGTGAGCCCCGGGGGTGCCGATAAGCGGCAGCCGCGGTTGCAGGCCCACGGGGTTCCGGTGCGGGAGTCATCGGCGCAAGCACCGCGGTTCCGGTGCGGTGCTCAGACGAACCGCGGACACAAAAAGCGGTATCAGTCGTTCGGGTAGTATCGCCTCGCCCGGGTACGTCCCTCGGCGGATGCCGCGCCTGCCAACACCAGGTTGTTCAGTAGGTCCCGAACCACCGTCATGGGTTCCTTGAGCAGTTCGGAGCCCTCAAGGGTGGAGATGCTGCCTTGGCGGTCCATCTCATCGAGAAGCATCTGTTGCTGTCTGCTTCGCGCCTGGATTCCAGTGGCGCCGGCACGGAGCACGACTTCCTCCGATAGCACATAGCGGGCACCGCCTCGGACACCGATCCGAGTCAGAAGACCCTTGGCGGTGGCACCGGCGAGCACTGCGTCAACATTGGCTGAGGGCATCAGAGTCCGCAGGCTTCGTGGAGTGATCGACCCCGCAGACCGCGCCGCTACCAGAGCGCGGCGTTCTGCCACGGTCAAGGTGTAGTCGGCGAACAGTTGCAGCCATGCTTGATCTTCTGCGTCTACTAGTGCGCGATTGAGCAGTCGCACGGTCACCGAGTCGGGTGTTGCGTCAAATGTCGGTGGCTCCAGCAGCCTCGACTCCATGCCCTGAAACATGCGATCCACGCCCTCGCCGTACTCTTCTACGAGCCCGAGGATCTTGAGCACGTGCATTATCCGACTGTTGCGGCTGTAGTGCTCGGCCCGCATGTGTCAGCGTCAGTTCCAAGCCATCGACGAGCACCGACTGCAGTTGCACATCCAAGTCGCACTGGTGCGCGTAGCGAGTGATCTGGTCCTGTACTCGCTGGGAGAGCCGGCATCCAACGATCTCGCGCTCGTCGGTGACGCCGTGGACGATCAGGCCGCCATCGGTCATCGCCATTGCGGGGATGGTGTGCAGGACACCTTTGGGCACTCCTCGCTTGAAGTCGAGGCCGGCGTGCTCACGGCGACCGAACAGGCCCCAGAACTCGTCGGCGGTCATCGCCGAGAGAATCTCGCTTGGCAAAGTAGATCCGTCCACTTCTCAAACATATCACTATCTTTCTAGATTATGTCGCGCAGTATGGGATAACAGAGAAAGATTGCACTATCTTGGACTTGAGCCTGCAACCGCTGTTTCGATGCGGCAGTCATCGGCGGAAACGATTCCCCGGGGGTTCCGATGCGGTCATCCGCGCAGGCAAGCGCGGTTCCGATGCCGTCATCGGCGTGAGCACCGCGCTGCAGTCATCGGCGCTGGCACAGCCCGGTAGCGTGATGCGGGATGGAACGTTCCTCGAGTGCGCTGTTCACCGACCATTATGAGCTGACCATGGTGGAGTCTGTCCTCGAGTTCGGGATTGCCTCTCGACGTTCCGTGGCGCGGCCTCAGACGAATTGGTGCTACTCGGTGGCTGGCTCACGCAGCGGGGCGTGGAGGCTGTCGATGTGGTCGGTCTGGCAACCGACCATTGCGTGAGGGAGACGGCGCTCGATGCCGCGGCAGCCGGTCTCGCCACCACCGTGCTGCTCAACCACTGCGCCAGCGTAACAATCACGAAACGACCGCCGCCGCCCTGACCGACCTCGCCACCGCCGGCGTAACAATCACGAAACGATCGGTGTGATGCGTAGGCGCCTCGGTGATGGGGATACTCACTTTCCAGCACAGCGGCATCAGCAGACCGGGCACCAGAAACAACAACCCTACAAGACAACAGGTGGGCTGCCGAGGGCGATAATCAGGCTCCCGCGACGACGCTGGCACCTCAACGATGCGCTCGTCGGCACGCCCGATCAGCGGTTGGCGCTCCTCAGCGAGACCACCGTCGCCGATGTCGCGCGGTAGGTATCGCTGTTCCTCAACCTCGACAACCGGATCGGAGCGTTCCGCAACGCCGAGTAGCCGGACATGGGCGCTACCGTTGCGGGGGTGCTTCTCTACGACACAGCGCGCAACTCGACGGTCCCCTTCGAGCCGGGCGAAGAAGTGTCGGTCTATGTCTGCGGCATCACACCCTACGACTCGACCCATCTGGGGCACGCCAACACCTACCTGACCTACGACCTGTTGATCCGACGGCTCGAAGAACTGGGCCACCGCGTCAAACTCGTCCGCAACATCACCGACGTCGACGACAGCATCCTCGGCAAGGCCCGGGATTTTCTCGCACCACGAATGCGAACGGGCCCAGAGCGAAGCAGCCACCGGCACCGCGTTCGTGCGCCACTGGATGCATTGCAGGATGGTCGCCTACGACGGCACGAAAATGTCTAAGATTCCGCACAGGTCTGACAGCTCCCGCAGGACCGCTGGCGCTGCCCCCGTTGCAGAATGTGTGTTTGGTGTAGCTGTTATTGTAGGATATGTGCCACAAACACTGAGTGTTTGTGGTTTGTTGTTCGCAAAAGGGTTCTGAAAGGTTTAGTTATGGTTACCGAAACAAGGTTTGGGTTGGTTCGTAGTGTCGCGTCAATTCTGGTTGCCGTGTTGACTGTGGCTGGGTGCGCTGTCGACGATCAGAAAATGACAGAGTCTGCAGCAGTGACGCTGGCGGATACTACCCGGTCAACGACATCTGTCGCCCCGACTCTGATGCCAGATACCGATACCACACCAACAAACGTTGGTAGCGAGACAGTAGCCACAGACACATCCACAACCGTGGACACAGCTTCAGGTAATGTGACGGTTACCGATGTTGAGGTTGGCCCGACCGACATTGTTGAGTCTTCGCCATCAACCCCCACCGTGCCACCACCAACAGTCGCCCCACTAACCACAACCGTCACCCCGCCGACTACAACTATACCACCGACGTCTACGGTTACAACAACAACTATTGTGGAACCGCCGCCAACGACTACTGTGTTGCCGACGCAGGGATCAACCCCGGAACGTTCCCGACCCGCCCCGAACCCCGAACCGATAATATCAACCACACCCCAGGCAGGCTGGTTTACCCCAATGTATCGTGTTGAAGGTTCCCCGAACCCTGCTGTGGCGGTGCTGTCTGTTACACACAACCCTGCGGTATGTGTCAACAACACCCCAGTTTTTAGTTGGGTGCTGTCGTTAAGTGACGGCACGACTGTAACCCGACAGTGGTCACCCCCTTTCTGGGCTCTCCCTGCTGCAGATGTTTACGGGCAAGAACCATATCTTGGGGAACACTGGTATTGGGACAGCGACCCCATATATGGAACCCATTCTGTGCAGGTCGCGTTTTCCTTACGATTCAACCCACACGAATGCGATCCTGACCGTCGGCTTTTAGGGTCGTACGCGGAAGAACCTGGTTTTATAGGTTCCAGGATGCACCCGATCGGGTATTACAACCACGCTTTAGACAGTTTGACATATTGGGTGTTGGGTTCGCCTGAATATACGGTTCCCGAAAAGACTCAGCTTTTTAGGGAACTGGCATATATGTTGGGGGCTTTAACTATGGTTGAGCAACGTACCTTATACGAAAACATGTTGCAATACCCTGGCCCGAACCGTTCTGAACCTTTCGGCCACGACCAAGAATCGTTGCGGGGTCGACGACTAGTAGAATGGTTGTTAGAAACACAACCACGTTGGATGTGCCCAGCCAGTCGAGCGCAACCCTGCTACCGGGTGTAACAACCTAACCAACAACCGGGATTAAATGTTTGTGCCCCCCCCCCCCCCCCCCC
>JGIcombinedJ30088_10005449_pt1 | contig 10948 bp, 8 predicted proteins | sample PinacodermPK_FD_30088 | JGI IMG/M metagenome (IMG submission 30088) | reverse complement strand
CCCTCCTCGCCGAGAAAGCCGTCCCTCGGAAAGAGCGCGTGAAGCCGGTCCTGGATGAGCGTCTGAACGGCGTGATCGGCCTGGCTGACGAAGTCCTGCCGACCCTTGGAGGTCACCTCTAGCGTGTCCGGACTACGGAAATAGGTGAGCGCCGCCTGGCCCGCTTCGCGCGCGATGTCCTTCGCGGCCTGAAAGCGGGCTGCGATTGTCCGATCATCCATCTCGTTGGAATCCAATGCGCGATCCGCGGCCATCGTGAGGATCAACGGCCCCGAAACCTAAGCCTGCTCCTCAAGCAGCGTGATACCCCTGTCGCGAAACGCGATTCGAACACGGGAACCGGTTGAAATCAACGTATCGAACTGGTGGTCGGCGACGAAGATCTCCCCGAGAGCGGTGTCGAGCGTGTATTCGACGTGACTGCCAAGATAGGTCGCCTTCAATACGGTTGCCGCCAGTCCGTTCGCCGCCTCATCCGTGGCCAGGATCACCGCTTCCGGCCGGACGGCGATCTTCACGGGACCGGCGGGAAGGTTCCGGTGCGGCAGGCGGAGCTCGACCTCATTGCCTACGCGGACGATGGCATGATCGCCTTCTCGGCTGACCAGCTCGGCCTCGACGACATTGGCATCGCCGACGAAGTCGGCGACAAAGAGATCGCGGGGCGCTTCGTAGACCTCGACCGGAGCGCCTTCCTGCGCGATCTCCGCGTTGCGCATGACGACGATCCGGTCCGATACCGCCAGCGCCTCCTCCTGGTCGTGGGTGACGTACACCGTGGTCAAGCCGAGGGTCTGCTGCAGCTCCCGGATTTCCTCGCGGACCCGGCGCCGCAGCTTGGCGTCGAGGTTGGAGAGCGGCTCGTCGAACAACAGCACCGTCGGTTCCAGGACCAGCGCGCGGGCGACGGCCACCCGCTGTTGCTGGCCGCCGGAGAGCTCGCTCGGCAGGCGCTCGCCATAGCCGGCGAGGCCCACCAGCCTCAAGCCTTCTTCTGCCCGATCCCGGGTCTCCGCCTTGCCGATGCCGCTGACCGAGAGGCCGTAGGACACGTTCTCGAACACCGTCATATGCGGAAAGAGGGCATAGGACTGAAACACCATGGAGACGTCCCGCGCGCTGGCCGGCAGGCGCGAAACGTCANGGCCGTCGATGAAAACGCTGCCCGAGGTGGGCATTTCCAGACCCGCGATCAGGCGGAGCGTCGTGGTCTTGCCGCAGCCGCTGGGTCCNAGNAGGGTCACCAGGTCGCCGGCCTGGACCTCGAAGGAGANACGGTCGACGGCGACGACCGGTCCGTAGTGCTTGCTGACGGCGTCGAATCGGACCGCAGCGGCNTGGCCCGTCATACTCATGCCCCGGCTCCCCCCGCTCCGAGTGCGGTAACGTTGATGGATTCCGCCCGGCGCCCGATGCGCCGTTGGCCCACAACCAACTGAATCAGCCCGATCACCACCAGCATGACGACGATCAGAACCGAACTATAGGCGATGGACAGTCCGTAGTCGCCGTTTTCCACCCGTCCGATGATATACGATGTCGCCATGTCGTAGTTGGCGCTTACCAGGAAGATGACCGCGCTGATGGCGGTCATGGCGCGGACAAAGCTGAACACCAGGGCGGCGATCACGGCCGGGCGCAGGAGCGGCAGCACCACCTTGCGGACGGTCGCGAAGGAACTTGCGCCCAGGGTCAGGGAGGCCTCGTCCAGGCTCTTGTCGATCTGGGTCATGGCGGCGATGCCGGCCCGGACGCCCACCGGCATGTTCCGGAAGATGAAACAGATGACCAGGATGATGCCGGTGCCGGTGAGCTCGATGGGCGGCACGTTGAAGGCCAGGATGTACCCGACCCCGATGACGGTGCCGGGTATGGCGAAACTCAACAGGGTGCCGAACTCGAAGGCTTTCTGGCCGGCGAACTTCTGGCGGATCAGCAGATAGGCGGACAGGAGCCCCACCGCCGCGGTCAGGGGGGCGGAAATGGCGGAGATGTAAATGGTGGTCCAGAAGGAGTTCCAGGCGGCGCCCGACCAGACCAGCCCGCCGGTCCCGGTGGTGACGGCAAAGGCGTCGATGTAGTGGCGCAGGGTGAGGCTGTGATCCCGTCCCCAGAGCTCGACGAAGCCGCCGAACATGACCATGAAATAGATGATCGCGGTGAGGCCGGCCCAAGGCAAGGCCGAACCGTAAGCCAGCCAGGTCACGCGCCTGGGCAGGGCCACGTGCAGGCCGGCGTCGCCCTTGCCGGTGACCGTGGCGTAGGATTTCCGCCCCAGCCAACGCTGCTGGGCCCAGAACGCCGTCAGAGTAAAGGCGAGTAGCAGGATGGCCAGCACCGCGGCGCGGCCCTGGTCGTTCTGGGCTCCGACGATGGCAAAGAAGATGGACGTGGACAGCACATCGAAGTTGCCGCCCAGCACCAGGGGATTGCCGAAATCCGCCAGGCTTTCGATGAAGCCCACGAGGAAGGCGTTGGCCAGGCCCGGGCGCATCAGCGGCAGCGAGACGGTCGTGAAGGTGCGCCAGTCGTTGGCGCGCAGGGTCTGCGCCGCCTCTTCCATGGANGGGCTGACGCCTTCNACTACGCCGATCAGCACCAGGAAGGCGATGGGGGTAAAGGCCAGGCTCTGTGCCAGCCAGATGCCGGGCAGGCCATAGATGTAACGCCCCGGCGTGGTGCCGGTGATCGCCTCGATGGCCTGNGTCACCGTGCCCGATGCGCCGAACAGCAGGATGATGGCGAGGCCGATGACGAAGGGCGGGGTGATGATCGGGAGGACGGTCAGGGTGCGCAGCAGCTTCTTGGCGCGGAAACCGGTCCGGGTCGCCAGCAGGGCGAAGGCCAGACCCAGGAGCGTCGTGGTGGCGCCCACCAGAATGGCCATCAGGAGCGAATTCCAGGCGACGCCGCAGTTGACGTTGGCCGTCATGCAGCCCAGGCCCCAGATGTCGCGGCTGAACAGTTTCTCGAAAAACAGGAAAGGCACGAAGTTGAAGTCGTTGTCCTGGAAGGCGCTGGCCAGGATGCGGACGACGGGGAAGAAGATGAAGGCGGCAACCAGCGCGATCACCAGGGCGATGGAGCCGACCACGAACCCGTCGCCGTTGATGGCGCCGCGGGCGGCGATTCCCTGCGCGATCAGGAAGAGGAACGAGGCCGATACCAGCAGGGCGCCGTAGCCCATGCCGAACTGGCGATCGTCGAGGGGGCCGAAGAGTCGTTCCAGGGAAGGGTATTCCCAGCCGCCGATGCCGATGGCGAAGCCCTGGGCCAGAAGACAGACCGTGCCGAAGCTTCCCGCCGCGAGCAGGACGGTGGAGAAGAGCGGGTCGGTGCGGCGGCGCCAAAGCACCGCCAACGGGGCCACCAGCCCCAGCACCAGCGGCGCCAGCCACCAGCGGCCGGCTACGAGTATCTGAAGGAGGGCCGGGGCCACGTCGGCCCCGGCCGGGTATTCGGACAGCCAGGCAAAGCTCCAGAACCCGTCCTCCACGCCGTACCAGGGGAGGAGCGCAAAGCCGCCCCACCCCACGGCAAGCCAAAGCGCGGCGGGCCGATTCATCGCCTCAGAGGGTCAGACGCTCAACGCGGCAGCGTGGAGACCTCGTCGTCCCACTTCTTCAACAGCCGCCGCCGTTCCGCCGACGACCCGTACTTCTTGAAGTTGTAGTCGATCAGCTTGATCTGGCTCAGGTCCGGCGCCTGCGGCGGCGGAGTAGCCTTGGCGTTCGACGGCACCTGGTAGGCCTTGGCCTGCGCCGCCATGGTCTGGATCTTCGGGTCCAGCGCGAAATCCACCCACTTCTTGGCACTCTCCGGATTGCGGCCGCCCTTGATGATGCTCACCGAGCCGATCTCATAGCCCGTGCCCTCGCAGGGCGAGACGATCTTGATGGGGAAGCCCTTGACCGCCTGGGTTACCGCGTCGTGCTGAAAGACGATGCCGATGGTGGTCTCGCCCCGGGCCGACGCCTTGATCGGGGCCGAGCCCGACTTCGTGTACTGGTTGATGTTCTTGTGCAGGGCCTTCATGAACTCGAAGCCCTTGTCCTCGCCGAACACCTGGATGATGGTGGCGAGCGTGGTGTAGGCGGTGCCGGAGGAGTTGGGATTGGCCATCTGGACGTGGCCCTTGAATGCGGGCTTGGTCAGGTCCGCCCAGCATTTCGGCGTCGGCAACTTGTGCTTCGCCAGGAGCTCGCTGTTGTAACCGGCGCCGAGAGCGCCGGCGTAAATGCCTACCGTCTTGTAGCCGGACTGCTCGGCCTGTCGCCGCGCCCAGTCCTGCAGTTCGGGCAAACGCGGCGATTTGTACTCTTGCGTCAGGCCCTCCTCGGCCGCCTGCAGGTGCGGATCACCGGTGCCGCCCCACCAGACATCGCCCTTGGGATTGCGGCGTTCCGCCTTGATCTGGGCGAAGGTTTCGCCGGAGCTCTTCCGCGTCATGGCGACCTTGATGCCGGTGGCCTTTTCGAACTCCTTGACCATGAGCTGGCACCACTCGATCTGCGGGCTGCAGTACAGGGTCAATTTGCCGGCGGCCAATGCCGGGCTGGCCGTCGCCGCCACGAGGCCGGATACGGCAAACCCAACCAAAAACAAGCCAAGACGTCGCATAGTGCTGTCCTCCCTCTTTTTTCGTGTTGGTGTGACCTTTATGTGTGCCACTGCCTGGGGTCCCCATGGCACCCTCGGGGCACGATATCCATAGCGGATCTGTAACACAAGTGGGGCGGCCTTTGTAACATTATCGAAATGGTTCTGTAATACTGGGGGCGTACCAGATCGAGGCAGGGAGTCACGTTATGAAAACCATCGGCATCGCGGGGTGCGGCGCCATCGGCCGGGGCCTGTTGAAGGCCGCCGATTCGGGGGCGCTGGCCGCCGAGGTATGCGTTACCAGCCGTACGGAGAGTTCGTGCAGGGAGTTCCTGGCGACCCTGGAACGGCCCGTGCCCTTTCTCGCCCGCGACGAGCTCATCGCCGGTTCGGACATCGTGGTGGAGGCGGCCGGCGGAGCGGCGGTACCGGAGCTGGCGCGCCAGGCGTTCGACGCCGGCAAGGACCTCATGGTCATCAGCGTCGGCGCGTTGCTGGATCACCCCGAGATCATCGAGCGGGCGCGCCAGACCGGTTGCCGGCTGCTGCTGCCGTCCGGCGCCATCGCCGGCCTCGACGGCATCAAGTCGGCGTGCGCCGGCGAGGTCGCCCACGTGACCATCACCACGAGAAAGCCGCCCCACGGTCTCGAAGGGGCCCCCTATCTCGTGGAGAACGACATCTCGCTGGCGGGATTGACCGAGCCGAAGGAGATCTTCTCGGGCACCGCGCGGGAAGCCTGCCGGGCCTTTCCCGCCAACGTCAACGTGTCCGCGGCGGTGAGCCTGGCGGGCCTGGGACCGGACCGCACCCGCATCCGGATCATCGCGGTTCCCGGTCTCGAGCGGAACTGCCACGACGTCGAGGCCGAGGGCGAGTTCGGCCGCCTGCACATGCATATCGAGAACGTCCCCACCGAGAACCCGCGGACCGGCCGCCTGACCGTCCTGTCCATGATCCGCTCCCTCCAGGATGCGCTGGACCCGGTGCGGGTGGGTACTTGACGANCTGCGGAAGAGGGGAGACGTTCGAGGGAATCCGACTATTTGCGATCATCCGAGACNGCGTCCTTCGACTTCGCTTCGCTACGCTCAGGACGAACGGAGCGTGGATCTTCTGAATTCCGTTCGTCCTGAGCGTAGCGAAGCGAAGTCGAAGGACGCCGTCTCGGATGACGCTGTTTCAATTGATCAGCGTTTCCTCTAACGTTTCAGTGCCATGACCAACGTCGAAACCATTGTCCGCACCCTGGAGCAGGCTGGAGTCCGCTGGGTGTTCGGCATCCCCAGCGGCCCGGTGCTGCCGCTCATCGAGGCCCTGGGCCGGAGCCCCGTCGAGTTCGTGCTGACGGCCAGTGAAACCTCCGCGGGCTTCATGGCCACCACCGTGGGCCAGCTCACCGGCGTGCCCGGCGCCTGCGCCGCCACCGTGGGGCCGGGCGCTACCAACCTCACCACCGGGGTGGGCTGCGCCTGGCTGGACTGCGCGCCGGTGCTGGCCTTCACCTGCAACGTTTCCAGCCCCTGGCTCGAGCGCAGGATTCAGATGCGCATCGACCACAACGCGCTTTTCCGGCCCCTCACCAAGGCCACCTTCGCCCTGGGCGTGGACGACGTGGCGGACAGGATGGCGGAGGCCGTCGGCTTGGCCACGGCCGAGCCGCCGGGCCCCGTCCACCTCGATCTGCCCGAGGACGTGGGGGTGGCGGCATCCGTTGCCGAGGCGCCGGCGCCCGTCTCCTCGCCGGCGCTGGCGGACGTGGCCGGCGAGACCCGGGCCGCCCTCGCCGAGGCGCTGTCCCGCGCCCGGCGGCCGCTGGTGATCACCGGACTGACCTTTACCCGGTGCGCGGCCAGGGATTCGCTGCTGCGCTTCATCGAGCGGCATCAACTCCCGTTCGTCTCGACCCTGCACGCCAAGGGTTTCCTCCCGGAGAGCCACCCCAACTGGGCCGGGGTCATCGGGCGCGCCCGCCGCACCGACGTGCAGCGGATGCTCGACCGGGCCGACCTGATCATCGCCGTGGGCTACGACCCCATCGAGATCAACTACGAGGAGTGGGTGGGGGAGACCCCGGTATTCCACGTGAGCACCATGCCCGCGGAGCCGGACCCCCGCGTGCGTTTCGCCTTCAACCGCGGCGGTGGTCTCGATGAGACCCTGCGGCGGTGGGAGGACTTGCCGCCGGCCGCCAGCGACTGGACTCCGGAGGAGTGGGAAGCGCACCGGAGCGGACTGGACCGGGAACTCCGCCCCGAAGGGAACGGGTTCGCGGCGCATCACGTGCTGGACGCCCTGCGCGCGGCCCTCCCGGCGGACGGCATCCTGGCCTACGACGTGGGCGCCCACACCCACCAGATCGCCACCCAGTGGCGCACGGACGTGCCGCGCACGCTGCTGGCCACCAACGGCTGGTCGTCCATGGGCTTCGGCATGCCCGCCGCCTACGCCGCCAAGATGGTCCACCCCGACCGTGCGGTGGTTGGCGTGGTGGGGGACGGCTGCTTCCAGATGACGGCGGGGGAGCTGGCCGTGGCCCGGCGGCGCAACCTCGCGGTGCCCATCATCGTCCTCAACGACGGCTGGCTGGGGCTNATGAAGGTGAANCAGGAGCGCAGGGAATTCCCGCTCTCCGGCGTGGAACTGGGCACCCGGGCGGACACCCCNCCGCACTACTTCGGCGTCCCCTGCCGCAGCGCCGAAGACCTCCAGCAACTCGAGGCCGCCATCCAATGGGGCCTGCACCTCGACGGCCCCAGCGTCATCGAGGCCTTCATCGACGTGGAGCCCTACTCCGCCACCGTCTTCGACTGACGACTACCGCCGGTCAGTCGATACTGCCCTCTTGCTTCAGCGACCGCCGGATGGTGCCGACGGTCTTCACGAACGTATCCTCTTCCATGGTCGCCATGGTGCGGGGCCGGGGCAGACGGGTGCTGGCGATCTCGTCGAGATGACCCGGGCGGGGCGACATGATCGCCACGCGGTCCGACAGGAAGACGGCTTCGGGGATGCTGTGGGTGATGAAGAGGACCGTCTTCCTGCTGGCCTCCCAGATGCGCAGGAGTTCCAGGTTCATGCGTTCCCGGGTCAGGGCATCCAGGGCGCCGAAGGGCTCGTCCATCAGCAGCAGCGGGGGGTCGTGGACCAGCGCGCGGCAGATGGAGGCCCGCTGCTGCATTCCTCCGGAGAGCTGGTACGGGTACTTGTCCTCGAAGCCCGCCAGCCCCACCATCTCCAGGAGGCCCATGGCTCTCGTCCGGTACTCCTTGAGATTCAGGCCCCGGACTTCGGCCTGAAGCATCACGTTGTCCAGCACCGTGCGCCAGTTCATCAGCACCGGACTCTGGAACACGATGCCCACGTCCGGGGTGGGACCGGTGACACGGGAGCCGTTGACCGCCACCCGTCCGTCGGTGGGACGCAAGAGCCCGCCGATGATGCGCAGCAGCGTGCTCTTGCCGCAGCCGCTGGGGCCAAGGATGGAGAAGAACTCTCCCTCCCTGGCCCCGAAGTTCACCTTGTCCAGGGCATGGACGTCGCCGTCACGGGTGCTGAATACCATCGAAACATCTTCGACCAGGATGGTGGTTTCGGCCATGCCCGCCTCTTTCTACCGCGCTACTGCGAGATGAAGTCGTTGGTGTAGTAGCGGCTCACGTCGATCTTCTTCTTCAGGCCGCCGTACTTGAACAGGATCTCCTGCGCGCTCTCCCAGTCGGCCTTGGCCGTCCAGCCCAGCGGCTTGCCCTTGGAGTTCTTGGTCTGGAACAGCGGAAAGCTCGCGAGCATCTCCTTCATGACGGTATTCCGCTTGCGCTCCTTGAACACCTTCAACGCCGAGTCGACCGCGGCGTCGGGGTTCTTGATGGCCGCCTGGATGCCGCCGCTGAGACCCCGCAGGAATTTCCGGATCAGGTCGCCGTCCTCCAGGGTCTTGGTGTTGATGATGATGCCCACGCCCAGGAGCGGCGCGCCGTGTTCGGCAAACTTCAGCACGTTGAGCTTGACGCCCGCGGCTTCGATCTGCGGCACCTGCTCGTTCACGTAGGCGACGATGCCGTCCACCTTGCCCTGCAGCAACGCCTCCCGCTTGGCGCCTCCGGAGGAGAGCTGTACCACTTTGACCTTCCCCTTCAGGCCGTTGGCGTTGAGGAACGCCGGCAGCATGGCCTGGTCACCGCCCCCCGCGGTGACGGCGATGGATTTGCCCACGAGGTCCGCCGGCGCCTTGGCGCCGTGTTTGGCGGGAATCGCCACCGACATCGGGTGGATCTGGAGCTCGCCGAAGACCCCCTTCACGGGAATGCCGCGCACCACGCCCTTCATCATGGTGCCGTAGTCCGCGGTGCCGAAATGGTCCTGGCCGGCGCCCATGAGCTTGACGCTGGTGCCCGAGCCCTTGCCCGTGAGGATGGTCACGTCGAGCCCTTCCTTCTCCCACAGCCCGAGGTCCTTGGCGTAGTAGTAGGCGGGCGCGTGGCCGTAGAGGATCCAGCTATAGCGGAACGTGATCTTCCGGAGGTCCTTGGCCCATGTGCTGGACGCCAGCAGCGGCAGCACGAGCACCATGGCCAACAGGCAGACCCCGATCTTCCCTTTATGCCCCTTTGTGATACTCATCGCTGTCCTCCTTTCGCGGGTTCCTTCGCGGCGCGGGCAGGGGCGAGTTTGAAACCCGCCCCTGCCCGCGCCGCGTTGATCCTCCCTGCGGCGCAGGGCGTTAGAGGCGGCCCTCCTCCTGGCGGAAGGCTACATGCCACGGTATGCACAGTTTCTCCACCCAGTGGATCAGCCAGAAAAAGCCTATGCCGATGGCGGATACGACGATGATGGTGGCGAACAGCAACTCCGAGTTGGTGTCGCTGTTGGACAGGACGATCAGGTAGCCCAGGCCGTAGTCCGCTCCCACGTACTCGCCGACGATGGCGCCGCTGGTGGCGAAGGCCACCGCGACCTTNGCCCCGCTGAANAAGTAGGGCAGGGAGTTGGGNAANCGGCTCTTCCAGAAGATCTGCCACTTGCTCGCCGACATGGANCGGACCATGTCGACCATGTCGTTCTCCACCGCGTTCATGCCCGCGGCGGTGGCCACGACGATGGGGAAATANCTCATGAGAAAGCTGACCACGATCTTGGGCGCGATGTTGAAGCCGAACCAGATGATCAGGAGCGGCGCCACCGATATGTAGGGGATCGTCTGAAGGAACACCAGGATGGGCGAGACGATCTTCTCCATCACCCGCGACCACACCATGACGAAGGCCGTGGCCACCCCCAGCACGATGCTCAGGGCATACCCGCCGACGATCTCGAAAATGGTCACCGGCGCGTGGGTGAGGAAGGTGTCGTAGGACCGGAACACCTTGCTGAAGGCCGCGGTGGGGGAAGGCAGGAAGGTTGTGCGGAGTTCCAGTATCACCACGGTCAGTTGCCACACGGTCAGCAGCAGGGCGATGGCCACCGCGGGATAGATGACCTCGGCCGTCAGCAACCGTCCCCAACCCGCTTGTGCCTTGTGGGCCGTCTTCATGGCCTCCGTTCGCCTCCCGACCGCCATGCCTCACCAGGTCATGTTCAGGCCGGTTTCCTGGCGCACGGATACGTGCCAGGGAATGGCCAGTCGTTCGAGCCTCATGACCACGACGTAGAGCACGATGCTGACGAACGACAGGGTCAACAGCGTGGCGAAAAGCCCGGCGGTGTCCAGCTCTCCCTGCATGAGCAGCAGGTGGTACCCGAGGCCGCTGTCCGAAGCCATCCACTCGCCCACGATGGCCCCCACCGTGGCAAAGGGGACCGCCACCTTGGCGCCGGCGAAAAAATGCGGCAGCGCCGTGGGGATCCGCACCTTGCGGAACACCTGGAGGGTGCTCGGGGACATGGAGTGGATCAGTTCGAGCATCTCGGTCTCGACGGACTTGAGCCCCGCCGTGGTCGAGATGAACACCGGAAAGAACGAGATCAGAAAGGCCACCAGCACCTTCGGCGCGAGGCCGAAACCGAGCCACACCACGAACAGCGGCGCCACGGCGATCTTGGACACGGTCTGGGAGAACAGGAACAGCGGCATCAAGGCCTTGTCGAGCGTGGACGACCACACCACCATGACGGCGAACAGGCCGCCCAGCACAATGCTGCAAGCGTACCCCAGGAGCACCTCGTAGCCNGTGACCAGGCTGTGTTCGTAGAGCGTCGCCGCNTATTCGAAGAGGCTGAGAAGAATCTCCGACGGTCCGGGCAGGATGTAGTTGGGGATGCCGCTGAGGCGCACGTAGGCTTCCCAGGTCCCCAGAAAGACGCTGATGGCCGCCACCGGGTACAGCAGGTCGAGGTAGATCTCGGG
>JGIcombinedJ30088_10005446_pt1 | contig 10952 bp, 7 predicted proteins | sample PinacodermPK_FD_30088 | JGI IMG/M metagenome (IMG submission 30088) | reverse complement strand
GCCGGCCAGACCAGAGCCGCTGTCGCCCTGGTTCGGGCTGCCTGCGTCACCTTCATCACAGGCAGCAGAGCTGCTGGGCCTTGTCCCGGAGAGGGCGTCACTGGGGTCAGCCTCGTCACAGGACTTCCCGCCCGGGTGCGCACAAGCGGTGTCCACACCGGAGGGAATCATGCCCGACGGCTCAAGATGGTACGCCGATGATTCCCTTGGCTGGCTGTTGCAGCCTGCACACACAACCCAGGTGTCAGACCAGCATTTTCTCTCATTCTCGTGCGCTGATGACGATCATGCCTTCTGGCAACAGCTTTTCTCGCCAGAGGACAGGAGAGCCAGACAGCCAGAATCCTGAGTCCGATTGTCACTGCCGGGCTGATCCTGTGGCTGGCAGCTGAAAACATGGCAGACAGCCCTGTCAGCGGCCGGGCGGACACAAAAGTGCAAGGGCGGTCCAAGCTTTGCTGCTGATCATTCAGGCTTCCAATGAACAGGTTTTCCATCACAAGGGCACACAGCAAACCGGGACCTTTTCTCGCACCAGAAGAGGCAGCAGGTTGTCGGCGCCGCCTGCAACAAAACCAGCCTGCCCGGTGTGCTGTCGTCGTCGGCTCCCAAGGCTGTGCCGGCTCGCAGGGGGGCTGTGAATTCTTGTGCCAGGACAGCGCTTCCCGGCGGGCTCACCTCTCTCTCACCGCAGAAAAACTCTTTGTCTGTCCAGGTGAAGGCTGTGGGCGCTTGTTCGCACAACGCGTCAGTCTGCAAAGACACCAGCGCGCCCACACCCGGGCAAAACACTTGATGTGTCCCCATGAAGGCTGTGGACAAGCCTTGGCACGATCAAGTGATCTCAAAAGGCACTTGCGTGTCCACTCAGGAGACAAACCCTTTGTCTGCTCCTTTGAAGGTTGCCGGCAGGCGTTTGCACAATCAGCCCAACTGGCCCAACACAGGCGTGTCCACTCAGGAGAAAAACCTTTTGTCTGTTCATATGAAGGCTGCAGACAAGCGTTTGCACACGCAGGCGACTGGAAAAAACACTTGCGTGTCCATTCAGGAGAAAAACCCTTTGTCTGCTCCTTTGAAGGTTGTGGACAGGCGTTTGCACAATCAACCAATCTGAGGCGGCACCAGTGCGTTCACGCAGGGGAAAAACCTTTTGTCTGTTCATATGAAGGCTGCAGACAAGGGTTTGCACACGCAGGCGACAGGAAAAAACACTTGCGCGTCCATTCAGGAGAAAAACCCTTTGTCTGCAGCTTTGAAGATTGCGGACAGCGGTTTGTACAATCTGCCCATCTGAGGCGGCACTTGCGCGCCCATTCAGGAGAAAAACCCTTTGTCTGTTTCTTTGAAGGTTGCGGACAGGCGTTTACGCAATCAGCCAATCTGAGGCGGCACAAGAGCGTCCACTCAGGAACAAAAACCTTTGTCTGCGGCTTTGAAGATTGCGGACAGGTGTTTGCACAATCTGCCCATCTGCGGCGGCACTTGCGCGTTCATTCAGGAGAAAAACCCTTTGTCTGCTTCTTTGAAGGTTGCGGACAGGCGTTTGCACAATCTGCCCATCTGCGGCGGCACTTGCGCGTTCATTCAGGAGAAAAACCCTTTGTCTGTTCCTATGCCGGCTGCCGGCAAGCCTTTGCATACCCGGACGACTGGCAAAGGCACTTGCGCACTCACTCAGAAGGAAAACGCCCGGTCTGCTCCCATGACGACTGCGGCCAGGCCTGTGCACAAGCATGCCTGCAACAGCAGCGGCGTATTCACCCGAAAGCCCGGCCCCAGGTCTGCTTGCGCAAGAGCCGCAGGAACACGGCCGGCAACGCGCGCACCGGTCCTTGGCACCGGCGCACGCGCGGGAAACAGCCCGCGCGTTTGCGGCGCGGTGCAAGGGGCACACGATGGCAGGCAAAAACACAGCCCTGCGCTGCTGTTGCAGCGGCGGTCTGTGTTGGCGTTCCAACGGATCCGGGCCTGGAGGGGATGGTGGAGCGCCGGAGTCCTGCAGCTTCCAGCACCAGGTCCTGGCCTGCAACGCCAGCCGCGCCCGGAGCCGATCCGTTCCTTGCCTCGGGCACCATGCCCTCCGCCTGGGGAGAGCAGCACGCCCGGGGATCCCGGCAGTCTCCTGCTCTCCTGTCACAAGCCACATCGCCCGGGTGGGTATCAACGCTGTCCGCAACGGAGTCAATGAGGCTCGATTGGTTGCAATGGTGCGCCGATGACAATCTCTCCTGGGCCTCCTGGGCCTTGCCGCCATTGAGCAGTACAGAGGAAGCAGGCGAGGACTCGCGTTCATGGGCGTTATCTGATGACGACCGGCTGTTCTGGCAGGAGCTGGTCTGCCTGGCGGATACTGATACCCGGCGATCAGCCGATGGCGTTCACTGATGTTGCCAGACGTATTCCCGCGACACGCGACTGCACCGCCCGGTGAGTATTGGCTTTGTGACCCAGAGCGCGGTATCAGGAGAGCAGGGTTGACAATCCGGTCAGCTGGCAGGTGTCACAATACGCGTGATCTGTTGTCTGAGTTCCGGTGTTGATGACTCTGGTTTTTCATGACATGCATCCTGTCCGCAAGTTACGCACAAAACCGGCAGGTCACTGCGCGCCGGCAGGCGCTGGCAAGCGTCCCGGTCGTTCACCGGCAAGAAGACGCGTCCGGGGAGCTGCCTCGGTACGCCCTGAAGGTTTTGCCTGTCCGCGCGCGGGGTGTAAGCAAGGGTTCGGTACCCAGGGTGACCGGACAAAAAACTTGCACATCCCTTCGCAAGAACACAACCGTGTCTGTCCTCATGAAGGTTGCGGCTACGCATCCGGGCACCCGGGAAACCTGGCAAAACACGTGCGATGCCACACCGGAGAAAAGCCCTTTGTCTGTTCATATAAAGGCTGTGGGCGTTCGTTCACACAAGCAGGCCATCTGAAGCAGCACGGGTTTTTGCATACTGGAGGAAAGCCCTTTGTCTGTCCATATGAAGGCTGTGGACGTTCGTTTACACAATCAACCCATCTGAAACAACACGGGATTTTGCACACCGGCGCAAAGCCCTTCGTTTGTTCATACGAAGGTTGTGGACGCGCGTTCACACAATCAACCCATCTGAAAAAACACCGGCTTTTGCACACCAGAGAAAAGCTCTTTTCCTGTTCATATAAGGGCTGTGAATATGCGGCCGTGCACACCAGAGAGCTCAAAGAGCACAAGCGCTGCCACCCAGAAAACGGAAGGCAACCCTTTGTCTGCCCACACGAAGGCTGTCGCTATGTGTCTGCAGTACCGAAAAATCTGAAACAACACTTCATCAGTCACGCGGCAGGAAAAGGCTGTATCTGTCCCCGTGAAGGCTGTGGATATTCGTCTGTGTACCCAGCCAATCTGGCAAGACACAGGCGAGCGCACACCGGAGAAAGGCCCTTTGTCTGTTTATATGAAGGCTGTGGCCGCTCGTTCATACAATCACATCATCTGAAACAACACTGGGAGGGGCACCGCACAGCAGGGCCGCTTGTGTGTTTGCGCAAGGCCGGTACGGGCATGTCCGGGCCATCCAGGGGCCGGCATCACAACCGGCTCCGGGAAGGTCCACTTCGCTTCCGGCCTGTTGCAGCTGGCAAGCCGCAGCTGACAACAGCAGCCTACCGACCATCAGGGCCCTGGTCAGCCAAAGGAAAATCCCCCGCGCAGCAGGCTTGCATGGCAGAACCGGACTGTTCAGGCGTTCGGGCACAACAGGACCTGGCGGTGGGCCGCCAGTGCCAGAGCACCGGTGTTGCCAACGACAGTCCCGGTGGCACAACGACAGCAGCGTCCAGCGCGCATCGACTCCTCGACCAGGGTGCCATGCCATCAGAGCGGGAAGAGCAGCTGTTGCTGTGGCGGCCAGTGCCCCCTTCACCTCTGCTGTCAGGCACCCGGCCCCGGCCCGGATGGAGAGCGCCGATGCCCGCAACGGTGATCGGCAACGCCGACTGGTTGGCATGGTGCGCCGATATACACCTCTCCATGCCGTTGCGACCTGTGCAGAGTACAGCGGCGTTTGACCAGGATTGGTGCGCATCACCGCGATCTGCAGATGACAGGCTCTTCTGGCAGGAGTTGATCCAGGTGTCGGATACTGGCCCCGGGTGTTCACCTCTGTGAGTCGGACCCTGGCGGCCGGGCTCAATCCGTCGTTGCGCCGCCAGGCACAACAGCTGACCGGCCTGTCAGCTGTCGGGTGTCACCAAAGGGGCAGACTCTTGTCCACTCTTTTCTGTCTGTCGATCTCTCTGGCTGCCAATGGACGCATTTGCTGTTACAACTTCACACACGAAAGCGGACTCACACAGAAACCCGGAACCTGTTCTTGCGCTGGCAGCGGTGGCCAGTCGCCACCAGCCTGCGCGCAGGAAAAGACGAGCACGGCTTCCTGTCCCCAGTCGTTCAAGGTATTGCGCTGGCCCGCACGAGAGCGGTGAGCCGGGGTTCGGGCACAAGAAAATGCCGATGCCAGGCCCGCATAGCCCCCTGTCCGCCAGGAACAGCGCTGCCCGTCCCCATGAAGGCGATGGACAGGCGCGCGCAAAGTCCGCTCAGCGAAGAACAGCTTTGCGGGGCCGCGCAGGAGCAAAACCCCTGACGTGTCCACACGAAGGTTGCGCCAAACAGTTCCCATACGTGAGCCAGATGAAGGTGCATTGTCGGCTCCATAACAAGGAGCGTCCCTTTGTTTGCGTATACGAAGGCTGTGGACGTTCGTTTACACAAGCCGCGCACCGGAACAGCCATTGGCGAATCCATACCGGAGAAAGACCCTTTGCCTGCTCCTATGACGGCTGTGGACGTTTGTTTACCCAAGCCGTGCTCCTGAAAAACCATTGGTGGGACCATGTCGGAGAAAAACCCTTTGTCTGCTCCTATGACGGCTGTGGACGTTCGTTTGCACAAGCCAGCAACCTGAAAAGTCACAGGCGTGTCCACTCGAGAGAAAAACCCTTTGTCTGTCCGCACGAAGGCTGTGGACGTACAAGCGCAGATTCATCCAGTCTGCGTAGACACCTGCAGGTTCACTCAGGAGAAAAACATTTTTTCTGTCCATGTGAGGGTTGTGGACGTTCGTTCTTCGGTAAAGGCAATCTGAAACAACACTTGCGTGTTCATTCAGGAGAAACGCCCTTCCCCTGTCGATATGAGGGCTGTGGACGCTGGTTCGCAGATTCTGGCAATCTGAGAAAACACTTGCGCATTCACTCCGGAGAAAAGCCCTTTGTCTGTACCTGGGCCGGCTGTGGACGCGCGTTCACACAAGACCGTGACCGGAAACAACACTGGAACGTCCACTCAGGAGAAAAGCCCTTTGTCTGTTCACATAAAGGCTGTGGACGCTCATTCGCACACTCCGTCAATCTGACAGCCCACTTGCGCGTTCACTCCGGAGAAAAACCCTTTGTCTGTTCCCGGGAAGGCTGTGGACATTCGTTCGCACACTCCGCCAATCTGACAGCCCACTTGCGCGTTCACTCCGGCGAAAGACCCTTTGCCTGTTCCCGCCAGGGCTGTGGACGCTCATTCACACAAGCATCCCATCTGAAAACACACGCGCGTGTCCACGCCCGGGACCGGCTGCCTGGCTGTGTGCGTGACAGGCCCGGTGCCACAACGCCAGCAGCCTCCAGAGCAGAACCAGGTTCTGACCGCAACATCATGCCGCCAGCCAGGCCGCAGCAGCGCTGGCAGGGGCCGGAGCTGCCCCCTTCATCCCGGCCTCAAACGGCCTGGTCCGGGGGGCGACAACCGATGGTCACACTCGGGGCTGCTGTTCCCGGTTGGCTGACAGGGCTGGTCGATGAGTTTCTGATCTGGCCGTTGCGACCACAGCAGGATACGCACGCGCCTGACAGCCATAGCGTCGCAGTCCCTCTCAGCGATGACGACGCGGTTTTCTGGCAAGAATTGCTTTCCTGTGCGCGGCCTGGAACCGGGCAGCCAGAATCCTGAGAGGAACTCGACTGGCCGGGTTCGTCCCGCAGCCGGGCTGACAGCCCGGTCAGTGGGCGGCGGTCACACGAGAATATAACCGTTGTCTTACCTTTGGCGGCTGATCACCCAGGCGCCCGGTGGGCTCACTTTCCCCTGTACCTCATGCGGAAAACGGAAACGTTTTCCCGTGCCAGCAGAGGTGGTCAGTCGCCATCAGCTCCCGCAAGGGAAACAATCAATCGGTGTTCTTTTGTCGTGGTCCGCTCAAAAGACTTCGCTGGCCCGCGCGAGGGCTGTGAACAATGATTGCTCGAAAAAAGAACCCTGGTGGAAGGCCCTTGCCCTTTCCCGGAGAGAAAACCTTTGCCGGTTTGGGTGAAGGCGGACAAGACAGGCTGCCTGCGTGCACGCAGCTGACAGCGGGCCTGCGGCTTGGCCCGGGAGCAAAAATCTTTGGGTGTCCACATGAAGGTTGCGCAAAACGGTTTGCACACCCCAGCCATCTGGCAAAACATTTCTGGGTCCACAGCAAAGAAAGGCCCTTTGTCTGCTCATACGAAAGCTGTGGAGCTTTGTTTCTGAACCGGGCTCATCGCAGAAGCCATGTGTCCAGGCATTCCGACGAAAAATCCATTGTCTGTCCTTATGAAGGCTGTGGACGTTCGTTCGCACAATCAGGCTCTGCGTCATACCACCTGCGTGCGGCTCATACCAAAAAGAAACCGTTTGTCTGTCCCCATGATGGTTGTGCATTTTCGTTCGTACAATCAGGCGACCTGAACAGACACTTGCGCATTCACGCAAGAGTAACAACCTTTGTCTGTTTCCACGAAAGCTGTGGACGTTCGTTCCGCAAGCTGGCCGCCCTGATAAAGCACGTGCATAGCCATCCGGAAGCAAAAGGAGAACCAGGAAAGCAATCCCTTGCCTGCTTGTACGGAGGCTGTGGACGTTCGTTTGCAACAGTAGAAAGGCTGACACGACACTTTCGAGCCCACATTCCCTCAAAGCCCCGTGTCTGTTCCTATGAAGGCTGTGGGCGCTTGTTCCCCCAATCAAGTGGCCTGCGCTATCACCTGCGCACTGTTCATACCAAAGGAAAACCCTTTGTCTGTTCGTACGAGGGCTGTGGACGTTCGTTCGCCGTGTCAAGCCATCTGAGACAACACCAGCCTGCCCACGCAAGAAGAAAAACTTTTGTCTGTGTCCATGAGGGTTGCGGCTGGGCGTTTGCGTACTCAGGTGCTTTGAAAAGGCACGTGCGCATCCATACGCGGGAGACGCCCTTTGCCTGCTCATATGAAGGCTGTGGACGTTTGTTCACACAAGCAAACAGCCTGCGGGTACACTTGCGTACCCACACCGGAGAAAAACCCTTCATCTGTCCATGGGAAGGCTGTGGACGTGCGTTCGCAGAGTCAAGTAACAGGACAAAGCACTTGCGCTTTCACTCAGGAAAAAGACCCTTTGTCTGCTCCTGGAAAGGCTGTGGACGCGCGTTTACGGAAGCCGGCACCCTGACAAGACACATGCGTTGCCACACCGGCGAAAACTTCTTTTGCTGTTCTCATGAAGGTTGTGGACGTTCGTTCACAAGGTCATGGGCCCTTCGACAGCACTTGCACCGCTGCACCAAATCGGGCGGCTTTGCAGGATTGCAGGAGGAGCGCATCAGCAGGCCAGCTCTATCGAGCCTTGTGTCCGGGCGCTCGCCCACGCGTGGGACAGGTCCAGGCCGTGTGCAGCGCGCTGCGGTGGCTAGCCTGCGACCGGTGGCAACACCCTGTCCCTCTTCCACTGTAGCGGCGCCCAGGCCTGGGATTGCTGCGAACTTGAACCTGGAAGTTGGGCGGGAAGACCCGGCCTTCGGTGCTGCCAGCGACAGCCGGGGCCGCTCAACGACACCAGTCGCTAGTGCGCGCGCCCTTCCCGACACCGACTGGCGCCAGGTCTCATCAGACCGGTCACAACCGCGATCGCAGCTGCCGTCCGCAATGCGGCCCCTTATGACCGACTGGTTGGCAGCTTGTGTCGATGAATATTTCTCCAGCTTCGGGCTGCCGTTGATCTGTGCATCAGCAGTTGACATGGAGGAACCGGGATCACGTCTCTCGGATGACGACAGGGCCTTCTGGCAGACGTTGATCTCTTCAGCCAATAGTCGAACCACAGAATCAGAACATTGAGTGGACGTCAGTCGCCCGGCTGCCAGCCGGCCCGGTAGCTGACAGGCTTGCCAGCCACCGGGCGTCACGCCAGCGTCAACCGCTGTCCAAGCTTCACTCCAGACTGATTGGGCTTCCAATGGACACATCTCCTCGTACATCTCCTGGTACATCTCCTGGTACATCTCCTGGTACATCTCCTGGTACATCTCCCGGGACATCTCCCGGGACATTTTCCGGGCCACCTCCTGGGACAGGGCGATACAAAAAAGCACGCCCCCGTCGCGCGCCAGCACAGGCTGCCAGGGGCTTGCGCCGCAGGCAAAGAAGACAAAAGCCGTCTGTCTGCGTCCAGGGTCCAGCCAGCGTGCCAGAGTGCTGTGAACCAGGGGGCAGGAAAGAGAGCCCCCGCAAGGCGGGTGTTCGCATCCTGACTGGACGAAAAACCTTTGCTTGTCACTATGAAAACTGTGGATATGCGAGCCGGGGAGTCAGTGGCCTGCGGAAGCACTTGCGTGTCCACACCGGCGAAAAGCCCTTTGTCTGTCCCTGGGAAGGCTGCGGACGGCCGTTCGTACAATCAGACAACATGAAAAGACACTACCGCCTTCACACCGGCGAAAAGCCCTTTGTCTGTTGCTGGAAAGGCTGCGGACGGTCGTTCGTACAATCAGGTCACCTGAAAAGACACTGGCGCCGCCACACCGGAGAAAGACCTTTTGCCTGTTCCCGGGACGGCTGCGGATGCGCGTTCATACAACACGACCAGCTGAAAAGACACGAGTGCGGCCTCCACGGAGGAAAAGCCTATGTCTGTCCCCGGGAAGGCTGCGGACGGTCGTTTATACAATTGAGTACCCTGAAAGACCACTGGAATATCCACACCGGAGCAAGACCCTTTGTCTGTTTTTACGAAGGCTGTGGACGTGCGTTCGCACAATCAAAAACGCGGACACAACATTTGCGCACTGCTCACTCAGGAGAAACATGCTTTGTCTGTCCTCACGAAGGCTGTGACCGTTCGTTCACAAGCGCAGGTATCCTCAGATGCCACTTGCGTCTCCACTCGAAAGAAAAACCCTTTTGCTGTCCTTATGAGGGCTGTGAGCAGGGATTCATACAAACATACGCTCTGACATATCACTGCCGTGTTGTTCACTCAGGAGAAAAAACCTTTGTCTGTCCTCATGAAGACTGTGAACGCGCGTTCATACAATCAAGCGCCCTGACATATCACTGGCGTGCTGTTCACTCAGGCGAAAAGCCCTTTGTCTGTCCTCATGAAGGCTGTGAGCGCGCGTTCATACAATCAAGCGGCCTGACATCTCATATGCGTGCTGTTCACTCCGGAGAACGCCCCTTTATCTGTCATCATGAAGGCTGTGAGCAGGCGTTCATACAATCAAGCACCCTGAAATATCACTGGCGTGCTGCTCACTCAGGAGGCAAAGCCCTTGTCTGTCCTCACAAAGGTTGTCCCTGCGCGTTCATACAAGCACGAGCCCTGTCATATCACTTGCGTGCTGTTCACTCAGGAGGGCAATCCTTTGTCTGTCCTCATGAAGGCTGCAGACGTTCGTTCGCAGGATCGGGCCCTCTCGCCCGCCACTTGCACTTCTGCTTCCCCGGTGGCTTTGCGCATTTGTTCACAGACGGTAGAAAAAGGTCTGTGTCATCACGGGACCAGTCCGGCGGCGCTCTCACCCGGGGGCACAATCCGCCCGGTTTCCAGCGCGCTGAAGCGGGTCACCAGCTGCCGGATCAAAAACAGTATGGTTCCTGCGCTGCTGCGGTGGCCCGTCGTCAGGTTCAGGCGGATCTGCGGCCGGAGGTGGGACTGGAATACCAGAACACCGGTTTTTCCAGCGACAGCTCCTGTTCCACAACGACTCTGGCCTCCAGAGTCTATGGGCCTTGCGACGGGAGCCAGGTCTCATCAGACCGGGCACAACAGCGATCGCAGCGGCCGAACCTGCCTTCTTCACCTCTGACACAAGTCGCCCGGTTCGGGTGGGGACAGTCGCCGTCTGCAACGCAGATTCCTACGCCCGCCTGGTTAGCAGGCTGTGTCGATGACTATTTCTCCGGGGGCGGGCTGCCATTGATGCCTACACAGGCAGCTGACCTGGATGTTGTGGCACCCGTTCTTACGGATGACGACAAGATGTTCTGGCAGGAGTTGATTTATTCGGCGACTGGCGACGGGTGAATCCCGTTGCCCGGCGTGTTGATTCCATTGTCGTTGCACAACCCAGGCCCAATGCCTTGTGGTTGGAACGCACCGACTGACCAGTCGGTCAGCTGCCGGGCGTCACCCAAGCGTGCGTTTGTTGTCCAGGCTTGCCTGTCGATCATCCAGGCCTCCCATGGACAGAGTGACTGTTACAGGCTCACACAGAAAATCGGAAGTGTTGCTCGCGTCAGCAAAGGCGGCCGGAGGCCATGACAATGGTTTCGCCAGCACGCCTGCTGGCTGTGCAAAGGCGTTCAGGAAACAGGTGCCCCTATGCAAGGCGTTAACACCCACAGCAGAGAAAGACGCTTTGTCTGTCTGCGTGAAGGCTGTGGAAGTTCGTTTCCACGATCAAGCCACCTGAAACAACACTTGCGTGTGCATACGGGGGAAAAACCCTTTGTCTGTCCAAGGGAAGCTTGTGGACAAGCGTTCAAACAATTAAGTGAGTTGATAACACACAGGCGNCGCCACNCAGGAGAAAAACCCTNTGTCTGTCGTTGGGAAGGCTGCGGATATGCGTCCGTAACCTCAGGCAATCTGAAACAACACTTGCGAGTGCATAAGGGCGAAAAGCCCTTTGTCTGTCCTT
>JGIcombinedJ30088_10005445_pt1 | contig 10953 bp, 5 predicted proteins | sample PinacodermPK_FD_30088 | JGI IMG/M metagenome (IMG submission 30088) | reverse complement strand
AGTGCTTCTCTGCCACTGCCACCGTTCCTACCAGGAATTATATTATTTATTTATTTACTTTATTTCGAGGCAAGTGGTATATATTGCAACTTGCACTGTATATATTATTTATTTACTTTAGATTAGTGGGATATATTGCAACTTGCACTGTATATATTATTTATTTACTTTAGATTAGTGGGATATATTGCAACTTGCACTGTATGTATATATCTGTGCATCACCGAGAGAACGTAGTGTATATAATGTTTGTGGCTTGATCTGGTGGGCAGTTAGCCAAGAGCCAACTCACACAGGAGACTCTAACAGGTTACATGGCATATTTCAAGCCAATCCATCCAATCCATGCACCCTATACATTGAGGATTTCTATAGCGAAAACACACAAACACAGATTGATCAGGTGCATTGTAGTAGGATAGACCTTGAGTAACAGATACAGAAACCACATGAAGTACATGCGCCATTTTCGCTCACTGTTGTCTGATGATGTGAGGTAGAGGCAGACATTTGTGTCACTGTCAACACACTCAGTACACCCTTGCCAAGGGTACTAAAGTAGGAAGGCCTACAGCATGTATATAGTGTATATATGCTGTTGGCTGTTCTAGAACTTTCCTAATCTGAACCTATATAAGAACCTTGCATTACTAGCCGGAGATTGCTGCAGCTACATGTGCGTGTTGTGTGTCTCATGCAGAATTAGGGTCATTCTTGAATCAGCTTAGTGGACCTCTGGCAACTGAATCTTGGCCATGTTTAGTATGTTGATAGCAGGGTCTTCATGGTAGCCAATAGAATCAGTGAAGATGCTATAGTGAAGATCCCCATGAGCTCTTTGCTAGCATTTTCGCCGGCCAACTCAAGGAGCCAATCTTCATCCTGAAGCTTTAGCAGTTGTTTCCCAATGACAAGCTGGGCATTGCTCAGCTGCTGTCCATTGTCCCTGAGCTTGCTGCAAATTATCTGTGCCAGGTCCTGTCATGATGTATTTGTAGGTACGTAAGTCCAGACCTGCTTCTAGTGCTGACATCTGACCTCCGGTGATTCTGTGGGAGTTCAATGATAGAATCTGTTCTGCCATGGTGCGATCTTGGTGGGACCTCAAAATGTAGCGATCCACTCAATATCCACAAGCTTGATCATGCACCACCACAAGCTCCATCAAGGAACCAGCACATTTCAACGTACATTCATTAGGACAGACTGCCAAGATCAATACAATATCAATTAGTGTTTAGTATGCACTACAGCCCAACAAAGGTAAGTAAGCACAATGACAGAAAGAAACATGGCCTAAGGCCTCCCGCTAGAGAAATTACTACATACACACCTATACCCTAATTGTCTGTTCACACACTAGCTAGCACAGTGCAAAAGTAGGTCACTGCTCCACGCTAATAGCATAGCTAGCTAACACAAAGTCGCTTGAGTCTGACTATGAAGGTACTAGTTAACTCGCAAACTTATACTTGTTAGTTTGTCTTGGTTGCAATAATTTGCTGTGGTGTTGCAATTACAGTAGTGGTGCAACCCCCACCAATATATAGCTAGCTAGCTACAGTGGAACCTCCCTATAAAGGGCACTCTATATGAAGGTCACCTCTCTAATGAGGACACTGTGTCAACCACATTGAACTGTATACAAATCATTAGGGGCATCTCTCTCTACAGAACAGCTAGCTTGGTGCCAGTGGTGTCCTCTATAGAGGTTCAATATGTATCGAGATGTGTATAGGGGTCTATGTGTGTACGACCTCTGACCCCAGTGACCGTATACTTTCCGCATTCGTCCTCCGGATTGCGCAAGTCTGGACTGAAAATGGCTGAGGGGAGCGTACATACAGTACCATCGGACCAGCTTTAGAGACGCGGCACTTTTTGACAGTAACAGGTGAGGTCGTGTGTTTTAATACTGCGAAGAAAAGCGCCATTTTTTACGTTTGTTTGTTATCCGAAATTGCGAGACATCCCTGATGAATTTGTAAGTGACACTGACAAGTAATGTTTTTGTCAAAAAAGGACCTTCCACTTGGGATATAGAAAGAGTTATCCCAAATTATCGTGGATTTCATTATGCGTCTCTTAGTTTGTCCCTTGCTGTCATCATTTGACGAAGTCAGATGTGTGGTGTACTGGCTAGTGTAGACTTTGGAGTATGTCGAATTGTGTCCGTATCTGTGAAGTACATTCGCTTCTTAACCCACTATTTACTGGCAAAGCCTCTTTCTCAATTCATGTTTTGGATGAAGACCTGGCTGTATATACGCTTATGCAAGTACTTATGCTGTTTGGTATTGTCTCAGTGTGTGGGGGTGGGGCGGGGGGAGGGGTCTATGCAGTGGATAGGTAACAAAGGTGCTGTTGGTTGTAGTATGGCTTATGTTAGCCTCGTCCACAGGCCCTTTGTGTTAATTGTGTGGGAGAAGGAAAAATAAAAAAGAATAGTCATCCCTGCCCGTGCATGGCGTATGTGTGGTCTTGTTGAGACACAATGAACAAGACTTGATTTTGAGGTGCCCATGACTTTTTGTTGGTTTTGTTACCATTAGTTTTGGTTGCAGTTTCATCATTTGTGTGCACCCACCACAATTATGTCAAAATGTGTGCAAATTTGGTGACCACTAACAACCGTGAACAGCCATCATTTGCTGTACCCTTCATGTGAGTATCACTTGACTGACTCTGCGTGTCTCCCATGGCAGCACAGTGTTCACAAGCAGTCTACGGTCAAGATATATACACTTTTACCCTTCTTCTATCCTATTTAGGATAATGCCTGTGACAGAAGCAGCAGGAAATCTGTTTGGCTTTCTGAATGATGACAACCGTTCAAGATGGAAAGGGTTGTTGCAGAACTTTCTGAAGGGGGTAAGTTTAGCTTTCAACCAACCCTGTAGAACAGTTCTAACTTCATCTTGTTGGTGAATAGGGCACGGTAACATTGGGGGGTTGAAGGTTTGTCTTGCCGTAAGTAATGTAGTTCCTGTACGTTTATGTGGCTGCGAAAATTGGCAACTTCTAGCCCCAATATTAGCAGTGCCTATTTTTCTCAACGACAAATGGAAGTTGCAATGGAATTAGAACTACGTAGCTAGCTACAAGGCGGGAAGAGTGGTGACTGCATGTACGTAGGATGTAGGCTATCCACTGAACAGGAGTACAAATTATTTATACCACAACTTAGGGACCTTGCTGAGGGTGGAAGGGCTTGCAGTACCATTGCTTTAGAATCACTGCAGTCAAGAATGAGTGCTTACCATAGTGCAAGGCTGTGTGTAGGAAACTGCTTTCCTCCACTCTACTACCACTGCCCAGGTATTGCAGGAGGTCCACCCACAGGTAAGCATTGATAGTGATGCTTTGACATACCTGGAAGCCCTGCTGTATCACCTACTGGCAAAGATTTGTTCAAGCAGTCCCACGTCGGTACAAGATGTGAGAAGTGCGTGCAATGGGTATTTTGTGTTTTCCTAAACCTGTGCTGTGGTAAATGTGTGCATACAGAGCATTGGGAGCCTTGGACTTACGTAGAAGTAGCACTTTTGATTAGCGTGTTCTTGCAAGCCTGCCTATGTGGTGCTGGACGCCCCTGTGGCTGCTCACTACTAGATGTGCCTGTGATGTTGTTATGTGGCTCAGTCTGTTGCCAGCCCAGTAGGCTAACACCGTGCTAGCCATCAGTGATTGTAGTGGTGCTTCATTGAGTAATCTGCAGTGTATAAATATTCTTAGTTGTATAACCGTGAGTAGATGTTATGTATGTACAACTCTGATTTGATCTTTTTCAGCATACGTTCAGGAGAACTACCCTCATCCAGTGAATGATTGGGCTATTCAGGAAGCAGAAGGCTCAATGGATAAGATTGGGGCATTGAAAAAGAAGGGACTACCAATCGACAAGATTCACCATCAGATCAAAGTATGCTTGCATGTGTAATTGACAGTGCTTACCATATGCAAAACTGTGGTACAGTAGCCGTCTCAAGCCAGTCCTTCATCGGTACACTTCCTGACTGCCAACTACAGGAATATGTTGTAACCAGGTCATTTCCACGAGCAGCATTCACTTTGAATAAAGTGCAGTTTCTCATATGGCTGTGCATTAATGATGATGGGTTCTGGATGCCAGCTTCAATGGTTTGAAATCATGGCAATGTTTTCACCAGCATAATCTGTATTCTTCAGGCCAAAGATTGAAGATGATTGTGGAAGGTGGTAGAAGTGACCAATCCTGGCCACCTTCAGTCTTCACTCTGTAGGAAACCAGAGTATCTTGGTAGAATGGTGGCAAGGTCTGAAACCATTCAAGCTGGTATTTGAGAACCCGTACTGCGCTAGTATTCAATTCATACATCTTTTTTCACTACTCTTCCCTTGTTTACATGTTATTTAACTCGCCTTTTGCTGAAAGGCACTCAGAGAGTTTTTTCAGTGTACAGTAACTAGTGTATACCAACGTATCAGTATAGCTTGCCCGGAGTTCAAATAGGATGCATGTGGTGATTGAACTCCAGCCAAGCATGCAGCGGAATAGACCTTTTGCTAAATACAAATCATATATTTTCTTTTGGAGTTCAGGTACGGTATGAGACAATATAATGTTATCATTTCGTTTCGTTGCGTAAAAACGGTACGATAACGTTATATTGTCTCATACTGTACATACGTACGTATGTATGTGGTTGTAATACAATGCCGACGTAGGGAATAAAGCTGTAAAATGTACTTTATTCCTTACCGCAATAGAGAACTGATTTACAAAATACCCTTTGGGCGATATTTATTTGTATAGGAATACACTGCGACACGTTAATTTTACCGTATAAATGTGGTATCTGCACACATACAGTGCTTTTCTCACAATGATTTTTAAGGTGTGCTGATTGTAAAAGATTGGGGCAGTTCATGGGACTTCTTTGCCTGCGCTAACACCACAAGAATGCACAATGGATGACTACAATAAAAGGGTTTCATTGTGTCATCATGCAAACAGTAGCAGACCATCTCTATTTCCTTACTAGTATTTATATCAGATGGCCGGACTCGCTCAGTTCATGATGCCCACGTTTGAGACCTATAGACCCTTTCATATATTGCGTCACAAATCGTTGTAAATATTGCACAATAACAGAACTGTTGGCAAAACTAAGTGGATATAGATCCGGTAGCCAGACACTCACTGCAGCATTATCGGTTTGTGGCACTGCATATGATGATCAGGTGACCAAGGTGAGTGTATTGCTGGTTTGTCTGGTCTTGTGGGGTGGGAGGACGATCTGAAATGGCGGTGAGCGCTAGTTTTGAGGTAGGAGACTGCTTTTTCTCTTACAGCAAGTCTGGAAGAGTCCATATTCGCATGGAAGTTGCCAAATGCAAAGCAGAGTTGATGTAGTAGCTACAACATTGGAAGATTCCATATATATATATGCATTTAGCAGTGCAATGTGTAGCTGTGTATGTCTTATAAATACTCTACACTATGTATGTATAATGCCAAGCAATTAGTGCATGTGTTGAGAGAGTCACACATTATTGAGTCCTGAGAGTCATCCCTAATTGCAGAGGTACACACACCACAGTACCACACTGGGTGCTTCTTCACACACTCCACTGCCTGTAGAAGTGACAACCATGCGTCTTCACAGAAGTACTTCTGAATACTTCCTAAACAGACGTCTTCGATGCGCAGATCTTCTCTGGTTTTATCTCAACCTCTTCTTTCTCAAGTAACTTTCCAGTTAAGCTTGATCTGTTGGGATAATGAGATTCTGAGTACTGCTTGAGAAGTCTATGCAGCGAGTGCTCATAACTGTGACCTCAGGGCTGAGAGTGCTAAGACTTATTGTTTTCCCTTTCCGTTTATACTTTTTCGAAGGTTTGCAAAAACACTAGCCAAATGGGAAACTTGTTTTACAATGTTTCGGTAGCATACAGCTACCATCATCAGGGAATAATGACAAAGGAGCACTCATGAATATATAAGGGTGATGGTGACAGCAAATGATGTGGTGGCAGATGGTGACAGTGGATGATGTGATGGCTGTGTGGTAATGAATAACGTTAAAATATAATAAATGAATAATGAAATGATTATACATGCAATTTGTGTCATGCAAGTTTCTATACTACACTAATCCAAACCATGCAATCTAGTCCAATAGAGCCGTGTACTCTCTAGGCCGAGTTCCTTTTTCTCGGTTCACGGTGTTGGGGTGGCGCTTATATATTCATGAGTGCTCCTTTGTCATTATTCCCTGATGATGGTAGCTGTATGCTACCGAAACGTTGGAAAACAAGTTTCCCATTTGGCTAGTGTTTTTGTAAACCTTCGAAATGTCTGAAATACCTAGCCACTCAGACCTTTTCAAGATCACGCTTATACTTTGTTTGGCAAATTATCACAAATTCATCGAGTTGAAGGGGTTTTCACTGCTTTCTTCTAGGTGACAAAGATGTTAATAACTATGATGAATATTTGAATTGTGAATCGAGTTGAAATGTGGATGCCTACTCCCAGAAATACTAATTCACTACATGGGATCAATTGGAATTGAATGCTGGCCACTTGATATGCTATAGACCACGGGGGTGCTTCACATGCTGTAGACTTCTTCTGAATCCCAGTTAGTATTGCTAGTATTGCTATGTAGTTGAGGTTTGTGTGAGGTTGTACGTATGTATGTGTAGTGGTAGATTCGCAATCACTGTTTACTGTTGGTGCCCTTAGGATGTCCTGGGTCACAAGGTGGACACTTCAGTCACATGCTTCATTCTGGGAGTTCTGGACTATGTGGCAGCAGATGCTCTGAAGCTGGCAGGCAACTTCATGAACCACACTTGGGACACAGGGCAGCACAGAGGCCGCTCTCGCGAAAGACTCATCCAGGAAAGGGACTTGAAGGTCTCTATCAATGTTGACCAGGTGTGTGCGTAAATCAGGTGGCCACTGCTGTACTGTTCCTGTAGTTGTGTCTGGGATGCTTGTTGAATTGTTGTGTTGTTCCTCTTCTGTTTCAGGCGCTCAATGACTTGTTTGAAATGGACTCGGACCAGTTCCATAGTCCAATTGTTGAGCCTGCGGTAAGTGTTACCCACAGCTCCTGCTTAGCTTTCTAATGGATCCACCCTTTCAGACAACAGACAATGCTACGCTTCCTGTCGTTTCTCTGTTATCTTCATGCTTTTGTTTGTGTGGGATGTACGTACAGTAGATGTAAGTTTATGGGAATCATAGCCAGCTGTACATGGACGACAGTGGATAGGAAAACAGATGGGCTTTGGTAGTCGTGGATTGTGTCATAGAGCAAATGTACACGTAGTGCCAATTGACACAGAAGACATCATTTCACTCTGCAGTGACTATTTGTAGAGCTGTTGTGTTTGATTGGTATGCAGATAACAGCTGACCCGCAACACATGAAGCATGAGGACTTTGTGAAGCACTTTACCACAGAGGAAACCAAGTATATTCGTCATCTTGACATGTTGATAAAGGTGTGTGTGCAGCACTTGATGTGTACTGTCAGGGATAGGGCTGTGGTGAAGCTCTGAAATGTCACTGCATACTTCTATGGAAGTATCCAAGTTATTCTTTGCTATTTGAAGTTTCCATTATACGTACATATGTAGACAATTGAGATTGTGTTTCCTACAATGTAACCAATTTGGCTGTTGTTTCAGCTATGGTTTAGAGGGAACAGTTTGTTCCTTTATCAAAGTATTTACATACATACCACCTCAAATAATGCTGTCCTATGAACACAGTACCTCCACTGCGGTGCGTTGGCTGGTAGGATGCACTCGCAAAGTGGAAACATCTCTGGCTAAGGGAACTTCTAGTTAGAGGAAAATTTAATTAGAGAGTTAATTTGTGAAATGAAGAAGAGTATTGTATAAGGACGAAGAAGAGGAGAACAGTTGTGAGAGAAAAGAGGGACAATGTGAACATGGGTACATGAACACATAATGTGGGTTGTAAGGTTTTTGAAGACAGTGTAGTAGTCTGATTTCACTTCAAACAGCAGCAAAAGCTGAGAAGTCTCTACGCTTGCAAAGAATAGTCTGACAGGCTAATGACCACTTCACGTGGTCAGCAAATATTCAAATAGTTGTTTAGGAAAAAGAACCAGCAAATAACCTTGAAATACGTAAGATATTATCCTTGTCCTCAGACTTGTAGCCTGTTGGACAATGGGTCATGCTCCTGCATTTACACTGCCTATTGTTTCTTGTAGATTTACAGAGAAAGCTTGAGCAAGGATCCCGGCAGGTACCCAAAGGAGGTGGGTCAAATCACTGTCTACTGCGCAGTGTTTAATTAATGCCTCTGTCAGTTGCAATGATGCTTGCAATGATGCTTGCTTTGTATAGAAAATTGAGCAAATCTTTGGGAACATCGGCGACCTTCACGAGTTGTCTGTGCAGTTGTTTGGAATGGTTGAAGACTGCTTGGAGATGGTCAGTGACAGTGAAGGAGGACAGGGAAAGTGTCCCCAGTTGGGAGCATGCTTTGCTGAACTAGCACTGGTGAGCCCTTCTCAGATACGCGCATCATAATGTTTTAGTGTACGTGTATATAATGTTGTGTGTAATTATAGATGTGTTTTGTTAACATAAGTGTATGCTTATGAGCAATTACCGATTTTCACTAAGTCGCATTCCATCATTGGACATGTTTGCCAATACGTAATGTTAGAGCAAGTCAAGATTAACATGAGCAGTATGCTGATAGCAAATTGATGAGCAAAAGAACAGGTGTTGATTGACATGTTGACCCAAATGTTGTTGTCAACTGCTTACAACATGTTGAACGCAACTCTGCGCCACTAACACAGCATCATTAACTTGAGCAGCTTTTTGCTAACTACACAGCTTGAAAGTGGCAACGAGAGAAAAAGAACCATGTCCTGGCGCCCGAACTTGCGGCCTACGCTCTAACGCAGAGTTTCAGCCACAGATGAGCATTAGTTGGAGTGGAATGTAGTAACCATTTGCAGCTTGAACAAGGGCACATCCTTTGACTATTATTTTTTCATGTACTTCAGCAATTGGTTGTGTTGACGCACCCCAGTTCTCACGGTATGCGACTTTGCTTGTGGTGCTTCCCACAATAAACTACAGAGCGTGAACACTCCTCTTTCACTTTTGGTACTCCTACCTTTGCAGCTTGTGATGTTTGCACTTAGTGCTTGTAATCCATGTGTGTGCCCCAGATGTGTTCCATGCTCATGTGACCAGAGGGGAGGATATCCAGTGGTCATGTTAACTTTAACTTTTAACAATTTGGTGTACATAGCTCTCTTCCTTGTACCAGAGTTCAAAGGACTCCTGCACAAAGTGAATGTCTCTCACACCCTGATGCCTGAATATTCTTTTGACTGACATTACTTTAACGTAGGTGTTGGTTATCTATGCCTTTTCTCCTTGCTAGAATGATGAGTTTGGTGCGTACAGCTTGTATGCTGAAACTATTCCTGAGGCGGTGGAGGCTCTGTCTGAGATGAGAGCGAACCCAGAAGCACTGAAGGACTTGAATGTAAGTTGATGTGGAAGAGTGTTTGCCATAGATTAAGCATGAAAGCAAAGTGTTTAAACTACTGCAAATAGAGAATGTAGTGAACAGTGAATGTGAAAATCAGTGAATGCAGAGCCATCAAAACTGAGGAGGCATTTTGCACTGTTTGTCTATCTGAGACTACTACCATCACATCGAGCAGTAAAAGCTTTAGACGGGTACTAAATGGTCTCCTACACGTGATCAGTCGATAAGTCGCTGTGAGGCAAACGACTGCGGCTGAAATCAGCGGCTTACATAACTGTGTGGGTAGAGTGCAGGTCTTGATTATGAACTTGTAGCAGTTTCCTATTTTCTCCAGTAGCCAGTAGTCTTCTGAGCTGTGTACTCATGTGCAGCAACTTACACAATTGCACCAGCTCACAATCACTTACAGAAACATAAACGTCAATGCAATACCCACCTCAGTAACTCACACACTATCAGTCAACAGAATAACCTGCATGATGTGTATGAATTGCACCTATAATTATAATGAAGGTGCAACCCTACCAGTACTGGCAGAACACCTGGCACGTAGCACTATCTGCTAAGCCGCATATTCTGCTAGTTTGTAATGTCATGTCAGAATTGCCAGTACCTTCTTCTACGCAGACACTTCAGCCCAACATCCCCATGTTTAGGGAGGCGGTGATGTATGTTCTCCCAGGCCTTCTGCTGGAGCCTATCTATCATTGCCTCTACTATTTTGAAATTATTCAGGTAAGTTGTTGTTTACTATGCAGAAGCATACATGCATACACTTGTGCCGGCTACCATGTGTCAGATGGCATTTTCCGCAGTTATTTTTTTGATCACTAAGCCTAACTAGCACCAAATGATATACGTATGTACAATGTATGCCCTAACTGAAGGAAGCTGTTCCCAAATTCCTTGTGTGATTTGCAGTATTTCAACTTGCAAGGGTTTGTGTGCACACATTTGGACTTGCTATTTGGCAGGCACCATGTTGACTATGCATCATGATCGCGAACGTTTCGTAACTTCCTCTGGGACTATCCACTGACACAACGGACTTGGCAAACTGTCCTAAGCTTGAGCAAATTGCAGCAATGTTCAGGGCTTTATCCACCTGGGACAATAAACACCTCTCTTTCCCTACCCACGTTGACTTGGAACGGCTGTCAACAGGTCGCTTGTTGACCTCACGATTGCAAATTACCCCGTTTGAAGTGACACAAAAGGTTCACAAAGCCATCTGATGGGTAAAGACACTCCACTCCACGGAACAACTGTTCTATTCGGAGCATACACATGTACACTAACGGAAGACACCATATTGTGTGTGCTCCACATGTCCAAGTAGAGTGGGTCATGTGCCCATATAAGGAAAAATGAAAGTTGGACTGCGTGCCCAAAAAAGCATACTGGCGGGG
>JGIcombinedJ30088_10005439_pt1 | contig 10961 bp, 9 predicted proteins | sample PinacodermPK_FD_30088 | JGI IMG/M metagenome (IMG submission 30088) | reverse complement strand
CATTATTTTCCAACTAATCCTAGTGATGTATTAAGTGATGGCAAAGTGAAAGTTGATAAAACCTGGATACAAGGCATTAAAGATTCTGATAATAGATGGAGATTCATCTTTTTGGTTAAAGGTGGGTAAGTTCAGTATGAGTGGTAGTGTTGCTTTATAGAGTCTGTGATAAATTTCTAAATTTTTATTCTTAAAATCATAGAAAAAACAAATTATAAAAACCTATTTTGATGAAAATATTATTTTTGTAACTAGATATTTTAAATTTATTAAGAAAAAGTTTATAGTTAGAAATAAAAAACATATTTATATAAAAAAGAGGTATTCTATAGTTTTTTTGCTATTTATCGCTTCGTAAAGACATGAAGACGCCATAAGTTCTGTGTTAAACACACCAGATTCCATTCGCCTTTGACATATCCAAGACCTCGAATGCAAAATTGTCTAAATCTACGTCCTCGTTTTATCCAGGCTATTGGAGTCTCCGCAATCCATGCACGATTTCGATATTCATTTCTACATTTGGGTGTAGAAAGTCGTTCCGACATCCTACGTGTGGCTTCATTCTCTACTTTTATTTTTTTGTTTTTTCCCTTATTCTTTTTATGTTTAAACTTCCTAGTTGCTACATAACCTTCTATATTTCTACGTTCTAACTCTTTTAAATCTTTTTCGTTGGCGTATCCAGCATCATCTAAAACAACCTTTGGCTCCTTGGCAACGTTAATTTGAACTTGCCAATAAAATTTGGAGTCAATATAAGATATAATCGGTTAAGATAGTGTTTGCTTATCATGGAAGTCGATATGACAAGAAGAGATTCTTACAATGAAGAGTTTAAACGTAATGCTGTCTGGTCCAACTTAAGTGAAGAGCATGGAGTCAAAACTGCTGCAAAGAAACTGGGTGTTTCTACGTCTTGTTTATGTAGCTGGATACATATCGATTGTATGTTTTTAGTATAAAATTATGTATCATTGATGCAGCATAAGTTTGTGTTTTTTCATTAAAGAGGATTAACAATGATGGTGCCTTGGTTGTGGAGAGTTCTCATAGTGTTATGTGTAATACTTGGTGTAGCATGTTCTGCTGATGCCCCTATTCGCAGTGATGCTGCTGAAGTCAATGATCAAGGTAGGAACCCTTCCATAGATAACAAAGCTGTTTTACAACAAAAAGACTCTGATGTGGTTGTAAATACAGAAGATAAACCAGTAGATAAGCAAGAGCTTTCTGTATCGTTTGAAAAGCAAGATCGGGATCCATCCACAGATGAAAAAAAATCAGATCAAATACATCAAGACTCTAAAGAATCCGAAAAAGAGACTTTAGCGATGGATACTGTCACAGATCAAGACATACTCGATGATATGTCTGATATTCCACCCAAGGAAAGTGGAGAAAATGAAGTCGAAGTTGTAGAGAGTCCATCTCCTGTTGAAGATAATGACTTAGAGGTTGTAGAAGTTACTGAAGAAGATGCTTTGGAGGATTCTGTATTGGATTTTCCACATATGGAGGTTTTGGATAGAGAGGCGGCTCAGTTTTTTGTACGTCCTCTTAGTGATGGTTTTCGAGTGCGTTGGCAGGTTCCTGAAGGGGACGAAGGACAGAAAGTGGTTATGGTGCAGTATCGTTTACTTAGGGGTGATGTATTTGAGGATTGGCAGGATATGTCATCAACGGCTAATGGGGAGTATACGATTCGTTATTTGCAATACTCTACAACTTATAAGTTAGATTTTCGGGTAGTGTATCAAGATGTGATTTCACTTCCCTCACAAAACACTTTGATGACTTTATCGCGATTTTTACATGAGCGTCATCCGGTGTTTCTTTTGGTGCAGATAGGTAGTGAAAACATACAATTGTCTTTTGAAAATCCGTGGTGGCTTAATGCTGATCAGGTGGTAGATCATGAATATCGTTTGGTGGAGCAGGGTCAAGAAGAGGGCCTTGATTGGCTTCCCATGAGTGCAGATCAAACAGTTATGATCTCTTCTTTGAAAGAAAATACCGCTTATACGTTGCATTGGCGTACGGTATTTGTGGATGGAGTTGGAAAAGAAGAGAATATGTCTTTTTACACGGCTACTCCTTTAAAACGTGATCAGTTAGCTTCTTCTAAGTACTCTGTGGCTTTTGTGGATTCAAAGAGGGTGGATGTGATGATTGAATCACCCATGACATCTTTATCTTTAGAGTCTAAAGCAGATGATGTTGTCTCTATGACACAACCTCAAAAGATTGTTGGCTATCGTTATTACTTTTTACCTTCAAAAGATCCTGTATCTTCTTTTGACTGGCAAGATATTGTGATAGGAGGTGAGGAGTCTTCATCTTCTTTTACCTTTAGCTTTGCTTCTCTTTTGCCATCTAAGAGCTATATCGTTGCTTTTCAGAGTATTTACACAGATGGAGTGAGTGATGTTAGTTATCTTTACTTTAAAACATCTGCGCTGTAAATCATGATGTGTTGTGATGGCTTTTCACTTTAAACTTTAAAAGGGTAAGCTTAGCTGATGTTTGAACGTGATGTATCAAACAGGGGCAGGCCATATATAACAGAGCATAACAAAGCATAATAGAGTATAAAAAGAACTGTTTGAGGAGAGTGAGTGGTGAGTGAGCAGGTTAAAGGATTTCAAAATATTTCTCATTATAGCGACTATCAGCCTCTTTTATCGTCATCGCGTATTTGTGAGAGATGGGATGAGCAATTTTTATTGTCTGGTTTGGCAGATGTATTATCTTTTTTGTGTGAAGAATCTTCTGATGCTAACTTCTTTTCTATGACAAAAAAGCTAGCTGCTGATTATTTTGCTGTAGCCACGAAAGAATACTTTATGGCTATGGCTTTGATACTCGCTCATCGTAATATTCAAGGATCTTCGCCCAATCCTTGTGTGGGATGTGTGTATGTGAAAGAGGGCAAGGTTGTGGGGATGGGCTATACACAAAGCTATGGTGGTCTTCATGCCGAGCGTCATGCCTATGAAAACGTATCTTCTGCTCAGTCTTTGTGCGGAGCAGAGGCTTATGTGTCTTTGGAGCCTTGTTGTCATCATTATTCATGGAAATCGGGCCAAAAAATCACTCGTGAGCCATGTGCTGTCTTTCTTCACCGTCTGGGAATATCCAAAGTGAATGTGGCTATTTTGGATCCTGATCAACAGGTAAGTGGTGGAGGTGTGCAGCATTTATTGGATTGTGGCATAGCGGTACAAGTGGGTTTGCTTAAGCAATCCGCTCAAAGGCTCTTATGGCGTTATATTTTACATCGTAAGCGGGTTAAACAAGGGACAAAGCGTAACATCACTATCGGTTTGAAGTGGGCACAATCTCTTGATGGTCGTTTAGCTGCACCATCGGGTCAGTCACAGTGGATATCTTCTCCTTCCTCTCTGATATACAGTCAGTGGTTACGTTATGTATATGATGGCGTGATGGTGGGAGCTGGTACATTTATCAATGATCGGCCGGCTTTATCTTTGCGTCATCCTTTTTGTGTGCGTAAATCTGTGGCTAAAGTGAAAAAAATCATCTTTGATCCCCAATTTCGTACGTTACGCTTTGATAAGTTTCAAGACCACTACCGTCATATGAAAGATAACGCGGAGGTGTATTGGATTGGGCGTAAGGATATGAGCGAGGAAGCTACAAAGCTTGCTCGCATGCAATTTCCTTCTGAAGAACGTCATTGTGTGATGTCTATTTGGGATCCTGATCAACCATTGCAACACCTCTTTGAAAATGACAGATTTCTTCAGATAACTTCGAAATCTATGTCTTTATTGGTGGAGGGAGGCCCACGCTTGCACAATATGCTTATTGGTGCTGATGTGGTGGATTTTCTTCATATTGTTACAGCACCTCTTTGGCTTGGTGGTAAGCATGAAGTTTGTCCTTCAGGTCCTGTGCTTCCTCATGATCTTGATCATCCTCCCTATTATTCCTTGATTCATCACCAACGTTTTGGCCAGGATCTGCTCTCTGAGTACGCCCATACTCATCATAAGACATTTCTATGAGTTTCTTCTTAGCATTCATATGAGTGATCTTATGGCAAAAGAGTGAAGATATCCCAGATCCGTTTATGATCTGATGGATCGAGCCGATATTTGCCAGGCAACACGGGAGGAGGGTTGTGATGTTTTTTTATTTCATTATCTAGATGATCTATCATGAAAAAAATCTACGGAAGTCGTTATGAATGCCTTGAATGCATCGGGCAAGGTGGCATGGCTTCTGTGTATCTGGCATTTGATAAAAACCTTCAACGTCAGGTAGCTATTAAGGTGATGCATGAGCACATGCAGGCACGAGAGCAATTACGTAAGCGTTTTTTGCAAGAAGCTTATTCGGTATCTAAGTTAAATCATCCTAACATTCTTGAGATCTATGACTTTTCTGGTGAAGAGACCGATGATCTGTGGATTGTGATGGAGCATATCGAAGGCTATGATCTCAATGATTATACGGCCTGTTTTCCGAATTTTCAGATTCATCCTCTTGTGGCCACATGCATTATCAGAGAAGTGGCAAAGGCTCTCACTGAAGCTCATAAGCATGGCATTATTCATCGTGATATCAAACCGTCTAACATTATGGTTTCCTATGTTGGACAAATCAAATTGATGGACTTCGGCATAGCCAAAAATTTGGTGGTAGATAACGATCTTACTCAAACCGGAAGTTTTATTGGCTCTCCCACCTATATGTCTCCTGAGCAAGTGCGTGGAGAGTTGATTGATGCTTGTGCAGATATTTATGCGTTATCTGTGTTGTTTTTCAAGCTCCTTAGCGGTGAGCTTCCCTATGATGGCAGTAATACTCATAAGATCATCGAAAAAGTTCTTTCAGCGCCTGTTCCAAAGGTAACGGATATTAAAAGCAATACACCTGCTTTTCTTTCTCATTTCATTGCCAAAGGCATGTCCAAAAATCCTAAGCAAAGACATCAAGCTGTCCATATCATGGTGGATGCGTTAGATGATTTCTTGAAGCAACATCAATTGGGTGATTCGGGTATAGAACTTGAAGTATTCTTTTCAAATCCTAAAGAATTTGCCCAAAAAGTGGAACGTCATATGCGCTCCGTTAAGGGTGCTGGTTTGGTTAGAGGAGAAGATGATCAGCTGCCATGGATGAATATCCGTCATAAGTCAGCTCAGCCCCAGCCCCAGCCTAAACTTAAACCTAAACTTAAACTTAAACCTAAACCCAAGCCTAAACAAGACTCCAAAAGTGTGGCAAGTCCTAAAGTACTTCTAAAAAAATCACCACCTAAAGCTAAGCCGGCAAGTGGCAAGAAAAAACCTGTAAAAAAGCCATCACCAGCAAAAGAAGGCCAAGGTTCTGTTAAAAAAAGACCTCAACTCAATACGCCTCATAAATATTCATCCCATGCCAAAAAACCTAACGAGGTACATCAAAAGGTCCTTCAAAAGAAAGCTCAAAAAAAAATACAGAAGAAACCCGCTTCAGTGGTTCAAGCATCTTCTAAAAAAGTGGCACATAGAGCATCTGCCCAAAGGGCTCCTTTTAAAGAGTTAATGGCTCAGGTGAGAAAACAAGTGCTAAAAACAGCCACTCAATCATCACCCAAACAACGCTTTTCTACAGCTAGCGGACGTATTCGCAAGGATACAGCACAAGCTCCTAGGGGTGCTACAGTTATCATCGGTCGTCAGAAGTATTATAACGCTCAAGGTAATACCCCTCAAAGAACCTATAGAAAACCTCCTTTGAGCTATGCAGAAGCTCAAAGAAGTCCTTTAGCTAGACATGCAAGGCGTATGTCTAGCGGTGATAAATTTTCTCCAGGTATCAATTCTGAAAATTATCTTTTTTGGGTACTGATTGTCGGTGTTGCATCTATGGCTTTATTGTGGTTTGGAGCTTATCAATTAGATCTAAGTGGATCAGATATCAGAGCTAAGGTTTCAGAGTTTATCTTTGATACAAAAGCCAAGGTGGCTTATGAACCTTACCATGACGTAGCAGGAGTGGTTTACGAAGATGATAATGATAGTGATCATGATAACAACACATCATCAGTTGAACGTCCCGATAGCTCGCAAAGATCTGTCAAAACTTCAAAGCCAGAGATACGTAGTAAGAAAAGTCAGTCATCTTCTGAAAGCTCTTTGCAAGCAAGTAGAACAACTAGAAGTCGTGCAAAGAGTCGTGTTGCCACTTCTCAGCCTTCTTCGAGGGCTCAAGTAGATCGTTCTGTGCGTGCTTTACGGCCTTCGCGTGTTTCCAGTAAGCCTCGGAGTGTAACACCTCCTTCTACTGTGGGGGCTGTACAAGCTTTTATTACCCCACCAGGTCAGGTGTATTTGGGAAAAAGCCATCTTGGTTCTTCGGTGAAGGTGTTTAAAAAGCCGTTCACTTTGAGACCTGGATCTTACAGATTATCCATTTCCAAACCTGGCTATTACTCTCACACTCAGAATGTGGTGGTTAAGAAAGGACAGCTCCTTAAGTTAGGCAGGATTGTTCTTAAAAAGATTGCCTACCACTCTTTAGCCATACAAGGGCCTAAAGGGATGCGTTTTTCCGTGAAGTCTTTAGATAATCGTTTTTCGCGGTCACTGGTGTTGCATGCACGGCAGTATAATTTGCGTCTCCAAAAGGGTAAGTACCAAATTGTAGCGTATAATAACAAGGGAAAGATGATCCGTCGTAATGTACGGTTGCCTAGTAGCTTTGGTGATATTGTGGTTAGTTTAGATTTTTAATAGTCCACTATTTTTTTATTTTGATGCTTATGATGTCTTGGTTTTCTATATTTTGGCAGGTGAGATATCGTGGCATCATGATAGGTTTGCTTGTAGGTGTATTGGCTCATGTTTTTACAACAAAACTCCTGTTAGCTCAGGGGCAAAGATCGCATACAGTATTGATAGTGAACTCACCAATGCGTCAAGCTCAGGTATTGGTGAATGGGATTTTAGCGGGAAATGTCAACCAGACCATCACTATTAGACCTGGTGTGCATATGATTCGCATTCATCATAAGGATTATTATCCTTATACACAAAAATTGCGTGCTGTACCTGGTCGTACTCATCGTATGCAGGTAAATTTGAAGCGTAAACCTAGTCAAAGAGAGATACAAGCTCAGCAGAAAAGAATGCAGCCATCTGCTCGAGGCGCAGCCGCTCAGGGAGCAGCTGTACAAGCCGCACCGGGTATGCTTGCTCCATCTCCATCGGATCGATCGATTCCTCCTCCTCAAACCTATTCTAGGGGAGGTTATTATTCTGCATCTCCGCAAGCTCCTCAAGCTCCGCAAGCTCCTCCGCCTGCTTATCCTGTGCGATCTTATTATCCTGCTCCTCCAGTTCCACCGCCGCCAGCTACGTATTCTGGTTATGGGCAATCTTCTGTGAGAGGTACTAGGAGTAAAAGTAGAGCGCGTCGAAAAGCTCGCTCTCGTAAGAAAAAGGTCGTAGAGGAGAAGAAAAAGTTACCTCTTGTTGCTGAGCCTGAGCCACGTGATGCTACTGACTATATGTTATCTCTTTTACCTCTTGGCTTACCGCAGATGCGTCATGGTAAGCCTCTGTTTGGTGGGTTGCTGCTTTTGGCCCAAGCGGGAGGTGTTGGTGGCTATTTTTGGTTTAAATATCAGGCTGATTCGGCTACAGAATTTAATAAAACTGATCAAACAAATCGTCAAAATAAGATTAATCGAGAGACTAATTCTCAAAGAAAACAACAGCTCACAACAGCTAAAAAGCAGAAAAAAGTTCAATGGGAAGACTATGCTGCTCAACAGCAGCTGTTTGCTTGGATAAGCTTGGGAGTGGGGGGTGCTGGCTATGCATTTAGTGTGCTTGAGGCTTTGGCTGTGGGACCTAAAAAACCCAAGACTCCAGCGGAGATGTTTTCCAGTCAAGCTCCTGGTGCTTGGGATCATCATGCTATGGCTTATAATCCAACCACTCTAAGGCAATGGCATAATAACTCGTCACAGTTTATGATTTTAAGTGATGATATCGCAGATCCTCTCTGTGATAAGGATGATCCACTGTATTGTATGGTGATGCTTGGTGGTGATGATATTCCTGTTAACATAATGAGCAGCAGTTTCTCTGATTCATCATCACTGTCACCATTTTCTGTAGCCTTAGATCTTGTTCCAGGAGCTCGTAGCACTTCTATTGTTTTCTCGCTGCATCATGTGTTGTAATGAGTTCATGGTAAGAAAAGATAGCCAACAAAACAATATAGCTCGCTATATCAAACAGTATGGCTACGCTATCACGGGATCTATTGCCACAGGAAAATCCACGGTTTGTAAGCTGCTTTCAGAGTTGCACTATCAAACCTTTGATGCTGATGGGTTTGCTCACTCTCTTAGACAAAAAGATGCCGCAGGATGGCGAGCTATCCGTGCACAGCCATTATTTCAGCATTGCTTTGATGCTTGCGGCCATTTGCAGTCTCATCCATTAAGACAGTTGATCATGAGTGATCCTAAGGCTAAGGAGCTCCTTGAGTCTTTGCTTCATCCGCTCATTCATAGCGCTTTTTTGTGCGCTGTAGAACAGTGGTTACACTCTCAAAAAGTATCCTCACAGCATTCTTCTCCTTTGTCTTCTCCTTGGTTTTTTTATGAAGCTTCTTTGATTTATGAGACGCAAGCAGAGCATCTTTTTAAGGGAGTGATTGTTATCCATTGTGATCTTCAAGATCAGTATGCTCGTCTTTACAAAAGAGATTCTTTGAGCCTTGAACAAGCTAAACAAGCCATTGCAGCTCAGATGCCTCTGAGTGAAAAAATCCAGCGTGCTGATGAGGTTATCTATACATCTCAGCGGTTATGTGATGTAAAAGCAGCGTTATTGGAAGTGTTAAAGAGGTTATCGTGTCAATCTTAATCTTTCAAGAATGCGGCTAGCAAGCAAGATGTGTTCTTGTATTACTTATGATGGTGGGTATACTCGTTTTCCGTCACTTGTGGCGTTATGTGATTGATGTGAGATTTTCTTGATATAATCAGTGTAGATAAGCTTTTAGGTGAAGGTTGTGTAGGTAGATAGATAGTTAATAGAGATAACTTAACTATTGATTGGAGGAATGTTTTGCCATTGATCTGTTCAAAACCTCATAAGGTTGCAAGTGGTGTGCGGTGTGTGATGCATATAGGCATATCTTTGATGGTGTATGGTTGTGTTTGCCTGCCGCTGAGTTGGGGTGATGATGTTTATTTGCTGACAAAACAGGATGAAAAGGTTTTTTCTTTATCTAAGGATGATCATTCTTCATTACCATTTAGCAGTGAAAATCCTCATCTATCAGCTATGGCTGTGGGTACTGTAACACCGGTACTTTTAGGTAGTGCCGTAAGGAATGCTGTGTTGAGATATTCTGGTCTGTCTGTGTTAAAGCCTCTTTTTTTTCCTACGAGCAAGACAGTGATTCTTTCGGCTGCTTCGTTGGTAACGGTGATGGGTTATATTTTTTTACAGCATTCATCTGACAAACAGGTATTTAGCCAAGAGTCGTTTTTAAAAGACATGTGGTTAACAGATATGGATAACCCGATGAACAAAGACATGATGTCTGCAGAGATCATGAAAGATGGTGTTCATCATGAGCTCGATGTGCAAGGAGGTGATCCTGAACCACCACATCAGGGTGATTCTGTGATAACAGCAGCTGGTAGTTTAGCTGTTTTAACCTCTCAGACTGGCAAGCAGGATGGCATTCATATCACCACACATGAATATGTTGCTTTAGAATCATTTCGTGATGATACGGACTCACATATTGAGCATAAAGATGAGCGTTTTAGAAGACGTCTTCTTGAAGTAGGGGCCTTGGAAGAGGATTATGTTATCTCAGCTGTAAAAGGTGGTTATGAGTTGGTGGGGGGTAACATGGAGTATGTTGGAAACATCCATGGCATCTTAGTGAGTTGGGATGAGAGCAAGGTGGAAGATCATCATCATTATGAGACATTATCTTATGATATGGATCATCCTATGTCGGATTTTGAGCGCAGCGATCCGTTGTTTGTACTGATTAATACCCTTGATATGGTTAAGGATTTGAAGATCACTGGTTTTAGCGATGTTTTTTTTGATATGGCGCAAAATTCTTATTGGTGGATGCGAGATAGTGTAATGGTGGGTTTGCAGGAAGCTTTAAGTTTAGAAATGATAGATCACGCTGTGCCGCAGTTAGATCAGTATCATGATGGAGAAAAAATAGTTCTTAGGGTGATTAAACGTTTTTATCATCAAGAGATCATTGCAAAACAACATATGCCACATAGTGCTTTGATATGGGAGCTGTTTTTAAATGGCTTTTTAGCTGGATCTGTCTATCAAAGTTATATGGAAGTGGATGATCACGCCCTTTCTTTGAAATACGGGGTAAGTCAAGATGTGGTAAGAGAGGAATTTTTAAAGATAGGAAGTTGGCTGCAGAAAAGCTTATGGGATGATATATCTGCTAAAGGCTATTCAAGTCTTTAGCAGATTTGTGTGTATTCATTAAAATAAGCTACTTACTTTGAGGATAATGGTAGCAGGTGATCTATGAACCGTATCTCTTCGATATGCACACATACAAAAAAGAGATGTTTTATCTTTTTGAAAGTTTTCCGTTGTTACGGGTTGTAAAAAAGTTACGGGTTGTAAAGAATCTATATGGTTAAAGCTGAGGTATTCCACTTTGGTAGGGATATTTGCGGTTGTGATGTGGTGGTTATATATATGGAGCAGTTGGTGGTGTCTTTGGTCCTTGGTTCTGAAGTTTCGCAAGAAAATCACCGATCCAACCTCTCAATCACTGGCTACGTAAGGGATTGAGAGATTTTTTCTGCTTTTTTTTGCCAAAAAAACAGCTCATGTAATTTATAGGTAAAAATGCATAGTCAATTTTATTTTTTCATGCTGTAATCATAGACATGTATCAGCCCTACTTAACACCGTCATAAA
>JGIcombinedJ30088_10005435_pt1 | contig 10963 bp, 13 predicted proteins | sample PinacodermPK_FD_30088 | JGI IMG/M metagenome (IMG submission 30088) | reverse complement strand
TGGTGCATCCTGGGGTTATTCTAGGATTTAGAGTGATGCTATATGGCATGACAAATGTGGGCACTATTACTAGCAAGTAGTTCGAGTTTGGGGCGCCCCATTGGTGCCCCACGAGTTCTTAGCTCGAAATACTTGTTCTTTTTGTTTGTTCGACCGCCTCAACGCCGGTGTTATCAACATCCAGTACACCTACAGCTGCATCAAAGTCCACTGTTGCAGTGCCAGTATCCTCTGCTGTGGAATCGGGCCCTATATCGGCAGCATCTGTTTCTGTGCTGCTCAATTCACTCATCTGGGTGCTATAGACACTTCATCGCCTGAATCGTGCGGTTCCCCACCATCGACAAGAACTCCAGTGGCCCAAACCAGCACACTGGCTCTTTATCCAAGCATATGCGACGCCATCACATATACTTCAAGGTTACAAGGTGTACTGGAATCTAGAGTCTTTTGCTTAAATCTGTTAAGAAATGCGATTTCACAGAAGCTTCTGAACAAATGAACAAACAAATTCAAGCTTAATTTCAATTTCAATAGGAACAGCTACAACTACAACTGTCCATTCTAGCCAACGCTCTCAGTTCACAAGTTGAACACGATTTCCATTCTCTTCTAGCCTCCTTTCGCAATCTATCTGCAGCTCAGAGACCTCTGATGTCAGAAGTATATATGTAACCTTTTTCATATCATCTTGGTGATGCCAGCTACTATTGCAGTGAGCGAACGGTCTTTCAGAGCTCTCAGAAGTGTAAAATCATATCTCAGATCGACAATGACTCAAAGAAGACTGAGCAACATAATGGTTTTGCATGTGCACAAGGATCAAACAGATCAACTGTCACTGATTGAAGTAGGCAATGAGTTTGTGCATTGGAGACATCTCTTTGGCAAATTTATACTAACTGACTTAACGGTTGCAATATTCTGCTGTGACAGTGTTTAATCAGTTAATCTTATCAGGGTATTACAATACTGAATATTCTTGTGAGTTGATCTTTAATGCATGCTTGGCCTCCCCACTTTTCATATGCTTCCTACGCCACTGTCACCTAATAAACAAGTTGTAATTGCAAACATTGCCATTTGCAAGGGGATCTCCCTGGGTTGTGCCCTCAATAGAAATAACCCTTCCATTCACAGGTGCACATCACTGCAATAACAGTTAAGCAGTGGGGCAATTGATAGACAGATAGATAGGATGTTCTGCAGAGCAACCGAGTGATTAATACTTACTTCTCATTAGCTTTGTCTGCCAATTCTTGCTCCACAGAGAACTGGCGCTGGTTTTCATTGCATGACAATATACAAACAACCATCAACATCTCCATATAGACAGCACTGAAAGGAAGTTTACTTACCCCTGCATAGTCAGACTACTGTTAGACTCTACCACTGTGCTGAAAGGCCTTTTTGGAGAATACCACTCCCCATCAGCAGCGTCTGGGTGCTACCAAGCAACCACCTTTTGGTAATTGGGGGGGCAGCAGCAACACCCGAACGTCGCAGATGTTTAAAACGTTGCTTCGCTCGAACGCAGAGGAAAGGTCGGTGGCAGGGGTGTGAAAAACAGTAACCGGTACATATTAGCCAGACAATAAACCCCATGCCTTGTCCACGCAACGATGTAGGGGAAAGGCCAGTAGACATACCACCATCACAGTGAGAGAGCGCTGCCTCGTCCCATCACGGGCTCGAAATGGAGACAAAATAAAATTCTGTCTAGCAGGAAGAAATAGCTGAAAAGATAGCTCTCTCACCGTGATGGTGGTATGTTCATTGCCCTCTCCTCTACATTGTTGTGTGGACAAGGCATGGGGTTTATTGTCTAGCTAATATTTACCGGTTATAGACAGCTGCTGCGCCTTCTGCTGAACTGTATTTGTGTGTCTTAATACTCTAGTTTGTTGTTTTTGCATGTTCAGTGAGGCAGGTGGAAGGTGTACATCATTTTTCATAATCTGGATAAAACTGTCTGTCTGGACATAGCATTATTCAATCCACATGACACATTTTAAAACCAGAGTAACTGTCCGTCCAAAGTGATCGTAGGGTGCTACTATTGCGTACTCATCCTGTGATACCCGGTGACTTATGTCATAGATACCTTCATGGCCACATACCTTGAAGTGATGGTTGATGACTGGATTTGTCATCTGCATTCCTCAACATGGCATCCATGGGAGATATTGGCCTAGATACATCTCCAGACATTACATGAAGAAACTGCTTCGCTGGACGCTCATCCAAATTATCGTCAGATGGAAGCACTTGCTACAGAGAGATGACAAACACAAGACAAAGTCATGTCCATAGAAATGTATAACACAAAGAACATGAGATCTATGTAATCAGCGTGTGTCTGGTTAATCAGTGAATGCATGTGGGACATTGTAAAGTAAGCAAGAACTGTCTTCATAGCAGTGAAACCATTCCTTCTTTGCCGTTTCCATGGCTACTAATGTGACTGCGTGATGTATGTGTGCCTCAGGGGAATGATATCCATAATGAAGCATTTGCAGCACAAATCTATACCATGTCAAGCATTTCGCATACACTAGCTAACCAAATGGGAATTGTCTTTCCAACGTTTCAGTAACATACAGCGACCATCATCAGGGAATAATGACAAACAGAGCACTGGTGACATAACGATGGTGGTGACAGTAAATGATGTTGTGGTGATGAATAACATTAAAAAATATGATAAATGAACACAGATGAACTAAAAAGTGAAATGATACTGTAAAGGTTCATTGCTACGCATTAGAATTGATGAGCGGGTAGATACTGGAGCAGATCACAGCAGAGGAATTATTCAATACAAGGTGTTTCGATCCGAAGATCTTCATGTACATCTCCCTGCTTATAAGGTTGCATGCAAGTTTATACTGTTCTAGTCCAATAGAGCTGTGTACTCTCTATGCATGCAGTGTTTCTCTGTCCCGGCAGGAAACAACCATCCAATCCTTGGGAAGTTCAGGACAAACCTTTGGTAATAGTCCATGAGTCCTAACAAACCTCGTGCTTGCTTCTTATCCTCAGGGACAGGACATCACTCTACTGCCTCCAGCTTAGATGGCTGAGGACAAACCTCTCCATTCCCCACAATGTGGGCAAAATAAGGCAATGGGTCGTTGCAAATTGACACTTTCTCTGATTAGCCGTTAGCCATGCTTTCAAAAGCAACGGAGGACCAATCCAAGATGTTCTAGGTGCTCATGATTAATCTTCGTGATGCCAGCCAACATGAAATAATGATTCAGATGTTTCAGCTTCCTATGGAAGCCTTCATCAGTGATGATTAACACACACAGGCACTACTAGATATATACAGGGTGGATGACAGATGGTGACAGGTCATGTGAGGTAGAGGTGAGGCGTGTGTAGGAAAACACAAAAGGCTGAAGAATATACAATGCCATGCAGTAATAATAAGTGACAATAATAATTATAGTAAGGTAGTCATAAAATGGAATGTCTACGGCAGTTGGTTGCGTTAGCACTTCAGCAGAGTGGTGTAGAGTTCTGGCAGCGTACTCATCCCTCTGTTGAGAGGGGCCTGCCTGCATTCAATGTGCCAGGACTCCAATAGACACCGGGTCTGGTTGTGAGGGTGAGAATCCATAACCCTGGCCTTGGACAAGTCCATCTGGTGGCCCGATGTAAACATATGTTCAGCAACCGTCGAGGACAGCAACCCCCCTTCCTCAGTGTTCTACGATGCTCCCTAAGGCGCTGCTCCAGGGACCGTCCAGACTGGCCGACGTAACACCGAAGGCACTGGTCACAAAGGATGGTGTACACCACTCCATTTCTCAGCAATTCTGGAACAGGGTTGTTGGGGTGGACCAGCTCCTGTGCGAGTGTCCAAAATGGATGGAAAGCGGCCCTGATGTCAAGGTGGCTGAGCACTCTGTGGATAGACTGGGGACAACCCATGGATGTACGGGATGGTTACAGATGTTCGTGCTGTCTGTCTCTCATCCCGGTCTGTCTGGGGGAGATGGGCCTCTGCACAAAAGCAGCTGGGTAGCCATTGTTCTCCAGTGCTTCTTGCAACTGCTTTTCTTCCTGGGCTCAAGTTACACCTGAAGAGCATAGTGCCTCACGCCGGTGCATGAGTGTTCCTTACCACTGCCCTCTTGTGTGCCATTGGGTAACGAGACTCGAAGACTAGGTATTGATCTGTGTGGGTGGGCTTCCTGTATATCAACGTGCTGACAGTACCATCTTCTTCCCTCGTCAAGAGGACATCCAAGAACGGCATCTGTGCACTCCACTCCTTCTCAACAGTAAACTGGATGTTTTGGTTGACGCTGTTGAGGTGCTCGTGGAAGGAAGTTACCAGGTCCTGGGAGATCGCAGTACAGGTATCATCTATGTACCTTCTCCAGAACCGTGGTGAGGTGTGAAAAGAGGACATCACCAGGATTGCCACTACCACAGACACAGGGGACCCCATGGCCGTACCATGGACCTGCTGGTACACTTGCCAATTATACACCAGACAGGTGGACTCTAGGCACAGGTTGAGGAGGGAACAGATCTCATCTACACTAAGGGTGGTTCTCTGTCGCAATGAGGGACCATTCTCCAGTCTCTCGTGCAACACTTTGACTGCTAAGGAAGTTGGGACTCGAGTGGTCTACACCATCCCTTGTTACCAGTGCCCTCGGTGTTACGTCGGCCAGACTGGACAGTCCCTGGAGCAGTGCCTTGGGGAGCATCGTACAGCACTGAGGAAGAGAGATGTGCTGACCTGGCGGTTGCTGAACACGTGTTTACATCGGGCCTCACACCCAGACCCTGTGTCTCTTGGAGTCCTGGCACATCCAACACAAGCAGGCCCCTCTCAAGAGATCAGGGAAGGGCACGCTCGATGAACTCTACACCACTCTGCTGAAGTGATAACGCAACCAACTGGCATAGACTTCCCATTTTACGTCTACTTTACTACAGTGGCGTAGCAAGCATATGAAAAGCATATGAAAAGTTAGTCAGTTAGTCAGTTAGTAAAAATTTGCCAAAGAGATGTCTGACCACTACACAAACTCATTGGCTACTTCAATCAGTGACAGTTGATCTGTTTGATCCTTGTGGACATGCAAAACCATTATGTTGCTCAGTCTTCTTTGAATCATTGTCAATCTGAGATACGATTTTACCCTTCTGAGAGCTCTGAAAGACCGTTTGCTCACTGCATTAGTAGCTGGCATCACCAAGACAATATGATCCTTGTGGACATGCAAAACCATTATGTACATACTTCTGACATCAGAGCTCTCTGAGCTGCAGATAGATTGCAAAAGGAGGCTAGAAGAGAATGGAAATNGTGTTCAGCTTGTGAACTGAGAGCGTTGGCTAGAATGGACAGTTGTATTTGTAGCTGTTCCTTATTGAAATGGAAGTTCAGAAGCTTCTGTGAAATCGCATTTCTTAACAGATTTAAGCAAAAGACTCTAGATTCCAGTACACCTTGTAACCTTGAAGTATATGTGACAGTATCGCTTGTCCTTGGATAAGGAGCCAGCGTGCTGGTTTGGGCCGCTGGAGTTCTTGACGATGGTGGGGAACCGCACGATTCAGGCAATGAAGTGTTGATAGCCGGCCAGATGGGTCAATTGAGCGGCACAGAAACACCTGTCGCCGATATAGGGTCTGATTCCACAGCAGAGGATACTGGTGCTGCAACAGTGGACGTTGATGCAGCTGTAGGCGTACTGGATGTTGACAACACCGGCGTTGAGGCAATCGAACAAAAAAAAACAACAAAGTAGTGATCCGGAAGACATTTTCTCGCTTGAACAAAATGGTTCTAGCTGCATTATAGCTTTTGTGCTAAGTATAAATTTAAAACAATGTCTCTCTTCAAAAATGGGGCCGCCTGTGTGTGTGAATCATCACTGATAAAGGCTTCTGTAGGAAGCTGAAACGTCTGAATCGTTTGTTGGCTGGCATCACGAACGATATAGTGAGAATATCACTGGCTGGCTTTCCTGCTCTCAATATGGTGTTCCACCAACCTAGTGTGTTCTGGGGCATTGTTCAACACTTCCTTGTAGGTAGCTAGAAGTGCCAGCAGCTCTGCTTTCTGCTGTAGAGATAGTTCAGCTCCAATGACAAGATCACTCTGACATTGCTCACTCTCCCAAATGGTTTTCTCTACTCCATCTGATTTGTCTTCTGCAGAGAGATTAAGAGCCACCGGTACTTGCCAAGCTCGTAGCATGCTCATATGGAGAACACAATACCGCTTTCTCTGGTTGACCATATCCACTTGGTAGTTCACCTTTTCTACAAGCTTCACAATCAGGAACAGTGCCTGCCATTGTGCCAGAAGTTAGTTACTCAGGAGTTGGTAACAACACCAAGACCTAGCTGGTACGCACCATCTCTTCTGAATACTTGTGACTTGGGCCAAGTTTCCTTTCCAACTCAGTCACTATGCCCAACTTCTCTTACATACACAATAAGTAGGATACTACACTTTCTGAGCTCCTGGCACATGTTTCCCACATCTCTCCCAGGTCCACGTACTGGTCTGCCATACAACAATTCAAATAGGGCAAAGCCTGTCGAGGCCTGGGGGGTTGTTCAAGAATAAGTATGGTAGCAGCCAATCCTTGCCCTTGCCCGAAGTGGCTTTCCTTGGTTGATTGAATGATAGGGGGTATAGTGTGGAAGGATTGGATTCCCAACAAGAGATACACTTCCATCAATAGCTGCAACAATTGGAACCTTGGTCAGTAAGGAGTTGTCAGGGAATTCTTACTCGGGAAAGCAAACTAGCCAACTCTGCAGGTAAGTGTTCTGTAATGGCAAGGCTTTGAGGTACCGAGTTGCGTAGTCACACACTACCAAGATGTAGTAGCGGTGCCCTTTTCGACTGCAATGTAAAAGTCCCACAATATATTGCAATTCTATAGTGTAGTTCTAGATATATAGATAGATAGATAGATTCTACCTCCACGTACATCAATCACCACTGCAGACTACCAACACAGTGCAAGTTGCTCAAGTGTCAGTGCAGGTTTTATATATATGTACATACATATAAAACCTGCACTTGACCTCCACATGCAACTACGTACCACCAGTGAAAAAGCACAACCAGTGCAAGTTGCAGAGGGTGATACCAATAATTCAAATTTGCAAGCAATGGGTTAATGCTGAAAAAATGATAGACACAGAAAGTTGTAACAACACTATATGCATTACCAATTATGTTTTAAGTGCAAACATTTCATTGTCGAGTGATAATGACTAATTTACCGAGCCACTCAGGTCTTTACAAAACTGTTCATTACGTACTAATTTTCTCAAAACTGTGATAAAAGCATAAAAGGATCGTATTCAAAGAGTATGACTGAATGGCATACAAACAGATGCAGGTGCTTATTGTCAACCAATCACACAATTCGCACCTTTTGAGCCTGGGGGATCTCTGGTGATGATCTTGATCCACCAGCCAAAATTCGCCTGTGTGAAAAAGAGAGAAACAATTTCAAATTTATGCAAAAATGAATAGCTAACACCAGTCATATATTTTCCACCATCTCTAAGAATACCTTATCAATCATTTGATATGCCAATCAAATTTAAAGTAGCTCACAATCACTCTGAAAAGTAGGATTGACTTACCCACTGCATGCATTTTTATTTACACACTGCAAATTAAAAATGGTCTTGGGAGGCAGCGGGAGCGCTCCCGTTCCTGAACAGTCCCGCCCTGTCTGCCTCCGCTTGATCGCTGTCACTAACACTAGACTAATTAGACAACATGGTCCAGTTGCCTCCATATGTCCTGGTTCCTGCCGGCTGCCATCCTTTTTGGCCTCGGCGCCAACAGCAGTCCCTCAACTCCACATCAGCAGCCACCGGTGGCCAAAGGCCAACATGATCGCCTGGCTCTGTCTCCCAACTCTGTTCTTCCCCAAGATTATCAGAGAAGGCCATCAAACGCCTACCTAAAGCTTCAAGGGAGTGTGTGACGAGGAAGTTTGCTGCGATCCTAGGTGCAGTGGTAGACAAGAATTATCACACCTTGTGGGTACACCCGCTTTGCTTTAGCTCACGCTGCCTCAGACACCCCGATCGTGGAGGCAGTCAGTTGCTTGCCATGGCAGTTAACATGCAGATGAGAGAAGACGTTGACCCACCACCTACTGCAAGTTCCAGCAATGCGATGAAGCGTTCCTGTTCAGATGACCCGGACGCTCAATTGGCAGTACGTGCGTCGGCGAAGCTTGAATAGGGCAATTTCAAGGCGGCTGTCAGGTTGGCCAGCTCAGAAGACACGCTGGCTCCCCTAAATGAAGCTCCCCTTGAAGCCCTCAAGGGGAAACACGCACCCCCACACCCTGACTCCATCATTCCATCAGCTGACCAGACCTCACAGCATTTTACCATTTCTGGGGAAGATGTAACACAAGCAATCCATTCCTTCCCAAAGAGCTAAGCTGGAGGCCGAGATGGCGTCAGATTCCAGCACTTGAAGGATATGCTTTCAGACTAGACCAGCCACCATGTCCCCCTTCCCACATTTGTTTTCTTCGTGCAACTGGTGCTGGAAGGCAGAATTCTATCATCCATTCGGCCCTTCTTCTTTGGTCCAAACCTGATTGCTCTCCACCAGAGAATGGGGGAGTCTCCCCATTGTGGTGAACTGTACCTTCTGCCGTCTTGTGGCTAAAAGTGCTGTGAGCAAAGTGAGAGAGGAGCTGACCTCCCTTCTGGCACCCCGGCAGCTCAGGTTTGGCATGACGTTGGGCTTCAATAACGCTTTCAACTCTTTGCGCAGGGACAATATACTGCTGGTCGTGTGTGAGTTGGCTCTAGCTTTGTACCCCTTTGCCCACCCTTCCTATTCCTCACCCTCCTCACTGTTTTAGCATGACAGCATACTTCAGTCTGCAGAGGGAGTACAACAGGGAGATCCTCTGGGTCCCCTCTTTACTGTCTGTCTATACACAACCTGTGTACCCAGTTGAGGTCAGAGTTCAATGTATCCGTGGGAGGCGCACTAGAGATTGTGCAGGGTGTGGGGTCGAAATTGGTCCTTCACTGTGAGACGTCTGAAGTGAACAGCACCTACCCTGCAACAGCAGGAGCGCATAATGAGTTATAAATGTTAGGGGTAGGAGCGGGAAGCGCCCACGCATTGCATTTGGAATATGTTCCCACGCTAGACATGTTACTATTTCTAGATCACTACGCCTATGGCATCATCACCTGCAATTAAACTGATTCTGTGGCTGCAAAATTGTCTCTATAGTTACGTAGGCGAATGTCAGAGCAACTTTGCAAAGATAGAATCTTCAAGTGAAGGCTGGTTGAGCAACCTGGGTCTTGGAAAGCTCTCCTCCACAACATACCTATCGCAAACTGAACGAAGCAAGCTAATCCAATGCATACTTGTTGTCTCAGGTGTAAAACGCCGTGGAAAGGCTGCAGCAGAATGGCAGTGTAAAACCATCGTCTTGGTTGCGCATACTCCTGTGTCCCGCTCCCGCCTTTTGGCAGCGTCAACGAAAGAGTCTGGTGCATGGCTGAATGCCCTTCCTGTTTCATCTCTGGGATTGCGCATGGACAAGAACACTGTTCGTATTGCAGTTGGCCTTCTACTGGGATCACCCTTTGCCACCCCCACANCTGTCACCACATGTGGTGTGCAGGTTGATGGCACTGCCACGTATGGCCTCAGCTGCAAATGGAGTGAGGGCCATCACCAACGTCATGCTACTGTCAACGATATCGTCCACCGTGCAATGTCTGCAGCCTATTTGCCTTCTAGGCTGGAACCAAGTGGCCTCTCCCGCTCCGATGGCAAACGACTCGATGGAGTCACGCTGGTACCCTGGAGGAGTGGTAGGCTCCTTATGTGGGACGCCACCTGTCCGGACACATTTTCCTCTCCCACCTACCAAGTGTCACCAAAGGTGCAGTGACAGCCCTGGCTGAGCGGAGCAAGCAGGAGAAATACGCAGCCCTCAACCAATGCCACAACTTCATACCTTTTGGGCCAGAGACTTTCATGTTCTCGAGAGAACTGGGTTGCCATCTCAAACAGGTCACCGAGGAAGCCAAGTTGTTCTCCTACTTGCGGCAACGCCTGTTCGTCGCAGCGTAATGGGGAAGTGGCCAATTCTGGCAATGACACTAAGCAAACATGCTGAGGTGGTTCATGTGACCACTTCATTACGACGATTTCTTAGTTAGTGTTTTCCTTTCATAGAGAGTCACATAAATTACACAGATTCTGCCTCAGTGTAATTGTACTTGTATCTATATTCAACTAATATTAGTAAAGCATTGCATATTGAGGCTTTCATATGGCAGGCGACCTATGAAAGCGACTTCCTGTCCCAAATTACCCGTATGCTTGACTCATACTCCTTCCCAGGCTTCCCCTCTTCTGGGGTCCCCAGGAATCTACCCTTGGTTCCACTCTCTTTTCTGCTTTCATCAATGACCTTTCCTCTGTTCTTCCTCCCAACTGAACTGTTCTCTTTGCTGATGATACAACCATCTGTATAGTCGACACTGATGTTTGCTGATTTCAATCTTCCTGTCTGTCTCAAACTGGAAAACCTGTGGCTCCAATGAAATGGCTTGAGATTAAACACCTTGACAACAAAGAGTATGCTCATTCACTCAAGTAGGAAGGTCACAGGCAGCACCATGGAGCTAAGCATCGAAGGCTATCAGGTTGAACATGTTCGTTCCTTCCATTTTTAGGGGCTGCCTATTGTTTTCATTTTGCACTCGTTGTATGGCTTCATGTTATGGAAATATATATATAATGTTGATGCGGTGGTAGTATAACTGTACTGACATTTATATTGTACAGTACAGGCAAAGTATTGCATTCCAAAACATTTATATTGGTGGCCATTTTTTGTGGCTCGCTAGGGGGAGAAAGCTACAGAAAGAGCTCAGAAAGCGGCGCAGGTCGCCGTTAGTC
>JGIcombinedJ30088_10005419_pt1 | contig 10986 bp, 9 predicted proteins | sample PinacodermPK_FD_30088 | JGI IMG/M metagenome (IMG submission 30088) | reverse complement strand
TCTGGACATCTGGACATCTGGACATCTGGACATCTGGACATCTGGACATCTGGACATCTGGACATCTGGACATCTGGACATCTGGACATCTGGACATCTGGGCACCTGGACACCTGGACATCTGGTGGACATCTGGCATCGGGATGCTTCGCGAGCTTCTCCACTGTTGGAAGGGCAAAAATGGTGCTCGAAGCCACCAGCGACTGTTGGGGGTTTTCTGAATGCTTGACACATTCGTCCATTGTCGCTCTTATTCCGCTTCCGAACGCTGACACTACGGATCTGCGACGCTCCGCCTCATCCTGGCTCTGTTCACGACAAATGTTGGCAGTATGAACTCCTCCATGCACCGGCTTCGTCAAAGGTTCGGCCACATAATATTTGTCCCCCTATTCTGGGTCGGACTGGGTTGAAGCGTTATTTTTTAAAGACCCATATGTTCTCAGAAGAAAGTTTTTTGGATCAGGAGACACCACACTGGCTCAACCGTATTTCCCGTGACCAGAGCCCTCATCCTCAATGACGATCTCAGCTGGAAACTCCGCCCGAAGCCCCAACAAGTCCGCATCAATGACAGGCCAAGCCTCAAGATTTCCAGGGAAGTCCAGGAAGCCGTGAACAAGTCTCTTGTTCCAGATAAAGAAACCACTGATATCAAGGGAATCCACTGAAATCAAGGGTTGCAGCTGGCACAGGCGGACTTGTTCGCACCTTCCCTAGCCCCCTATAGAGGGCTTTGGCAAAGCCAAACTGGCATTTGATAATCCCGAACGAATGCTCCCTTTCCTAGTGAAAAAAAACAGGCCCCCCGCCAAATTCCCACAGCAGGACTGATCCCACTTTCATGCACACCAGCATAACGAGCCCCGCACATACGAGAGCCGAAGAAAAAATGAACCCCCTCTCAAAAGAAATCCCCATCACGTGAGGCATGCCTATGAACAGCAGGTATACCGCATAGCCAATGCCCGCCAAAATTCCACACAATGTCAGAGGTAGCGAGGGATACAACGCCAGCAGACCACACAGGTACAACGGCGTCCCGACGTAGGCCGCAAAAATAATGCAACGCTGCCGGGAAGCCTCACTACCGAAAGTCACAGTCATCCAGTAAGCCAGCATCCCCATGGCAACAATTGCCATAATAATGGATACATAAGACAGTCCACTCATTAGCAAAGCACTGGCAAAAGTAAGCTTGACGGGATCAAGTCCCAGCGGAGACCACCCCACTTGGGTAGCTCCCACCAAGGAGGCCAAGCCCGGTATGGCCGATAGCACCAGCAAATGCCAAATGTATCCGTGCCCCTCATCCTTGATCTCCAGATTGACTTTTTCCCATTCACGATGCGGATGAGAAAGCATCCCCCATACATGTCCCAACATGATAAACACCTCCCAACAGGTTCGCGCACTGCACACCCCGCCATGAGGGTGTGTTCACACGTCTCCAAGATTTTTCATTACTTCACACATAGGTTTGATTCATTTTTCACTGAAATAGTTCTCTTTCACCTCACTTTCTACGTCCTACGTCCTACGTCGAGAAAACGGCTGCAAGCATCACTGGGTCAGCCTGAACGAGCTGCTCCAGACCATGCCAACAAAGCCCAGTCGGGGCCCGCACAGCTCTTTCCGGGTTTGATGACAGCATTGGCAGCCGGGCAGCTGACCACGCGTCCACTCCGTAAACAAGGACAAGACAACACCGCCGACACATTTGTTTCCTTGGCAAACAAGAACCTGTCACCTGCTCCACTTGGCAACAAGTAGACCTCTGGCCGGGCCCCCGCCGTCTTCACCAGCACGAAGGCCACAGCTAGCACGGACCACCTCCGCCACAGACAGATCTCAGATCTCAGATCTGGCAGGCAGATAACCTGCTCGAGCCAATGCTCTCAGGTTTCCGAACCCCGGCCCCGACGCCCTCCGCAGCACCTCACTGACGGCACTTCTTTTTGTTCGAGTTTGTCTTTGTTCGAGTTTGTCTTTGCTCGGGTCTGTTTTGTTCGAGTCTGCCTTTGCTGGAGTCTGCCTTTGCTGGAGTCTGCCTTTGCTGGAGTCTGCCTTTGCTGGAGTCTGTCTGTGCTGGAGTCTGTCTGTGCTGGAGTCTGTCTGTGCTGAAGTCTGTCTGTGCTGAAGTCTGTCTGTGCTGAAGTCTGTCTGTGCTGGAGTCTGTCTGTGCTGGAGTCCGTCTGTGCTGGAGTCTGTCTGTGCTGGAGTCCGTCTGTGCTGGAGTGTGTCTGTGCTGGAGTGTGTCTTTGTTCGGGTCTGCTTTTGTTCGAGCTTGTCTTTTTTTGTTCGAGCCTGTCTTTGCTGCAGTCTGTCGAGGGCAACGCAGGCCTACGAGCGAGGCTGCGAGCACAACCAAGAAAGGCAATCCGCACATCAGCCAGCCGCAGCTCCCAAAGGCCACTGCCCCTGATCAGCAAGACACACGGCGCACCAATCACTCGCACTGACCACGCCGTCGTCATTTACCTCCCGCGTACCCCTTGGCTCTATTACCAGACCCCAATTACCAGACCGCAATTACCAGACCCCAATTACCAGACCACAGCCCGCTCAGCTGGAGCCAGCTCCGGCCAACAGCCGCCTCCAGTTGCGCCAACGTGCGGTACCGCCTCCGTACAGAGCCAACGCCAACCAAACAGTCAGCAGCCCGGGCGGAGGGCAGAGTATAGAACATGGAATCGATTCCAGCCGCCATCCCAGCTCCACTTTTTCAAATGCGGCGAATCTTCATGAGAAGGACAGAACCCTGCCTCCGGTAGATTTTCTACTGAGCCTGAGTCGACAATGGCACCCTGACAGCGCCCCTGCGTCACGAGCCCGACAGCAACAAAATGTGTAGCCACACCCGGCTTTCCCGCAGCAGTGCAAATGGGCCGTCCCAAAGCTGGCACCAAGTCCTGCGCCTCCCGTCGCACGGCTCCTGGCAGGGTCGGCACACCCACTTCGGAACTACTTCGGAACTACTTCGGAACTATTGGGGCCTGGTCGAAATCCAACATTACACGGAAGGCCGACAGCGACGACTTTGATTCAAGCATTCGTCGGCCTTGTCTTTCAGATAGTGGGTGATTAAGGTGATCATCTTTTTTGCTAACACAACGGAGTAACGACTTGATGTCCTCATGGTCTCCAGCCAGTTGGCGCAGTTGCCCTGCGCGGCAAATGCCCGTGTATCCGGATAGCGAGCACCTGAGCCAGGTTGAGGCCAGGCTGGCTTCTCTCCCTCCTCTGGTTTGCGTCGATGAAGTGCTGACCCTGAAAAAGGAACTTTCCCGGGTTAACCTGGGACAGGCCTTTTTGTTACAAGGCGGCGACTGCGCGGAAAGCTTCGCTGAATTCAGTACAAACACCGTGCGAGACACTTTCCGGGTTCTCATGCAGATGGCCGTTGTGCTCACCTTCGGCTCGTCCTGCCACGTTGTCAAGGTCGGACGCATGGCAGGCCAGTTCGCCAAGCCCCGCTCTGCGGAAACAGAACAGCATGAAGGATTGGAAATCCCCGTCTACAGAGGGGACATAGTAAACGATACAAAACGCACGCTGGAAGCGCGACAGCCCGACCCGGAACGCATGCTTGGCGCTTATTACCAGTCCGCTGCCACCCTCAACTTGCTGCACGCGCTGGCGCAGGGTGGTGATGCTTCACTGGAACGGGTACAGGCCTGGAATCTGGATTTTGTGCGTGCCACCCCGGCAGCTCACGACTACCGTCAGCTGGCGGCACGCATCGACGAGACAATGGGTTTTATGCGTGCGTGTGGCTTCGATACATCAAATAGTGAAACGCTGAAAAAGACACGTCTCTATACGTCCCACGAGGCCCTGCTTCTCCCTTATGAACAGGCTCTGACACACCAGGACGCAGAAGGCGACCACTGGTATGATCTGTCTGCTCATATGCTCTGGATCGGTGACCGCACCCGCCTGTGCGAGGGTGCTCACGTAGAGTTTGCCCGGGGCATATCCAATCCACTGGGTATCAAAGTGGGGCCCACACTGGAACCTGATGATCTGATTTCACTACTGGACAAACTCAACCCGGACAATGAACCCGGACGTATTACCCTCATTGTGCGCATGGGGGCCCAGCAGGTTGAAGAAAAGCTCCCCGCCCTGATCCGTGCCGTTCAAAAGGAAGGGCGTCAGCTGATATGGAGTTCGGATCCCATGCACGGCAACACGGTAACAGTCAACGGATACAAGACCCGGAATCTTGACTGCATCCTGCGTGAAATCCGCAGTTTTTTCGCCATACACCAGGCAGAGGGAACCCGTGTCGGAGGTATTCACCTGGAAATGACAGGCCAGAACGTGACAGAGTGCCTCGGCGGCACTCCCCTTATCAGCCCTGATCTATTGGGGAAATGCTACCGTACTCACTGTGACCCACGCCTGAACGCCAACCAGTCACTGGAAGTTGCCTTTCTCGTGGCTGACACGCTCAAAGTCTGCCGTCAAATTCAGGTGCAACAGTAAACCAACCACCCATGCTGATGCCGGAACGCAAACCTCACATTGAGTCGAAGGGGTAATTATGATGACACGCCACAGTCGCCCGCTATCAGCCGGTGCCATAGCCTGGCGCTGGCTGGCAGCGGTCCTGATGGTTTATCTTCTGCTGGTTGCTGTCAGCATGATTGGCGAAGGATTCGAGCTTGCAGCAGGCGGCGCCCAGGGGGCACGGCAGCTCTTTGCCTTTGCAGACAATCCCATCATGGGGCTGGTCATTGGAGCCTTTGCTACAGCCCTGGTTCAATCTTCCAGTACAGTCACCTCTGTGATTGTCGGCCTTGTTGCTGGCGGCCTTCCGGTACACACGGCCATCCCCATGATTATGGGAGCCAACCTGGGAACCACTGTGACCAACACCCTGGTGAGTCTGGGTCATATAGGAAAAAGGAAAGAGTTCCGTCGTGCCTTTGCCGCCGCGACCGTCCATGACTTTTTCAATCTGATCGCCATACTCATTTTCCTTCCGCTGGAAATGTGGACGGGGTATCTGGCCAAGACTGCGGGCTATCTCAGCCTTCAGCTGCATCATAGCGATGCGCCAGACCTCCACATCAATCCTGTGCATGTCATCACAGCTCCCGTGATTGGCAGTGCCAAGCAACTTTGCTCCTCCTTGCCGGAGGTTATCAGCGACCTGGCATTGATACTGCTGGGCCTGCTCCTGATCTTTCTTTCCATTATTGTTCTGGGAAAAGTGCTCAAGGTGTTGATGGTTGGACGCGCCAAGCGCATTTTGCACAAGGCTATAGGCCGAGGTCCTTTTACTGGCATAAGTTCAGGCATTCTCATGACAATCGCCGTGCAATCTTCATCGACTACCACCAGTCTTGTCGTGCCACTGGCGGGCAATGGGCTCTTCAAAATCAAGGAGATCTATCCCTTTACCCTGGGTGCCAATATAGGAACTTGCGTGACGGCTCTTCTGGCAGCTACGGCGGTAACGGGTCCCTTGAGCTACTTTGCCATGCAGATTGCACTGGTACACATGCTGTTTAATCTGTCGGCGGTCATTCTTATCTACAGTGTGCCGCAGCTGCGCTACATTCCACCCCGGATGGCGCGCAGCTTTGCCAGAACAGCCAGCCGCCACAAATGGGTTATTTTTGTCTATGTTCTGGGGGTATTCTTTATTCTGCCGTCCGTTCTGATAGCACTGACATCTTGACACGGGAGCCCATCATGAGCCTGTCAATGAAGGAATACAAAACGAATCGCAAGACTCTCAAGATAAAAATCAGAGAGACCCGCGCCAAGCTCCATCAACTCGAGGACGAGCTGGAGCAGGAGCGCATGAGCATGCAGCACACCAAGGTGGAACAGCTGGAAAAGTACATGGACAGAAGCTCTCCCAGGTTCAGGCATATCAGATTACTGATGACGTCCATCGCAGAGGATATAAAAACATGGTTCTGTAACCTGTTGCTGTGGATAAAGGGAAAAGGTCGGGATTGACCAGCTTCTCCCCCCATGGGGCAAGTTGGTTTGTTGTTGGAGGCCGTCCCCGTCTTCACGCCGGGCTGCGGCGCCCCGCCCCACTGCGTCTTGAACTGAGAAATGCGGATATTTGCATTGGACGGTGTTCCTGACAGTGGAACTTCCGAAGGAAAGCCTCCTGCTGCTCCAAAGCTTTTCTATCCCGCATAGCCTCATGGAAGCTCGGTCCAGCCTGTAATTCTTTTTGACAAGAGCTCCGTTCACAACAAATATGGGTAGGCTGCCTATTCTGGTAACGCTTGAACACCCAATCCAGTTCGCCCACCTGTGCTGTTGTCATTGAGGTACAGGCACCCGTCAGAGTTCGTCATGAAGAAGCCAGGCAGGAATGGGGTAGCTTTTTTCGGAAACCCTTTGATAAGCCTCTTTGCTGACAGGCACAGACCAGCTTTCGAAAAATCTTGTTAAATCTTGCTGCGTGCTTTTGCACAGAGTTTCGAAAAAATAATCTGTTTTTGCTTGTGGATCCTGTACATCAGGCAGCTCATTTGACGGCGTGTGACGGAATTCGCGATAGAAATCAGCGATGAAGTCATAAGACAAATGAAGGGTGAGGTGAATCATAAAAGCATTTTTGGGCATCCATGAAACATAGCCTCCGTCTACCCAGATTCTGCGGTCGTACCTTGCAGGAGTGAAATAAGCAGACGCAACAAATAATGGATGCATAAGGATCGGGAAATAACTATATAAAGCGTCATCGTACTTATAGAAGAGGTTTTTGCAGTGTCGCTGGGCGAGGAACCAGTAACCCTCACGAGATTGGTAACCGTACTCGATCAAATTGGCAAAAGCTTCCTGGGCTCCAGGTGGTTCAGCAATCCTGTCATCAGGCTCGTAGTTGTGGCCTAACTCATGAAGCAGAACCGCACGCACCTGTGGATCTCCTGGCGTCAACCATACGAAGGGATCGCCGTGGCCAATCCAGTTGAGATTGATGGGAAAATTCGAAGTGGCGAGCATATTAATATGGGGGAAGGCTGAATCCAGAACAAAGCGAAAAGGCAAATCAGGTGCGCGGTCGCATTGATCATCTGCATTTTCATACAATCCTACCAATGCATTAACATCCTCCACGATCTTGTCGTAAAAACCGATTACCGCGGCGGGATCATCAAGATCTCGTATCATGACCGAAGGTAGCGTCAATATGGCATGCTTTCCTTCCAGTTCGGCCCAGGGACCTGGATAATAGCGGATGTCGTTTTGCCACTGTTTCAGGCTGTCTCTTCCGAGTTTAAACCAGGGAGCTTTGACAGCACCTGAAATGCTGATGTCAACTTCCTCAGCTCCCGTTGCAACAAACTGGATGTAAATCAAACCGGAAGTAACGTCGTGATCCTGCTGCTGTGTTCCTTCTTGCAATCTGAACCTATATGATGCACAGGATACACGTGTTGCAGGCCAGCCTTTTGATAAGGATTGGACATGTGCTCCAATCCTTAAAAACGGTCTTTCCCGGAAAGATAGATTGCCACTGGCGGAATGCATAGTGACGGTCACGGGTTCTCCCGGAACACGATAAAGTCCCGTGCTTTGCCAGTGCCTTGGCGGAATGCGCAGGCGTAGAGACGAAAAGTCCCTGGGGTGTTGGCAGACGTGTATGGTCCGGGATACGCGCTCGGCATCGGTCGAAGGGAAACCGGGGAAGTTTTCACCCATAGGCATCAAATGCCGATACGCATCTTCCGGACTCGAAAAGGGCCATAAGGCGGCGCATGTGGCAGCGCATGTGGTACTCATCAGCAGACTGCAAATGCAGGAAAGGAGGCTTTGAATTTTCATGTTATTGAACATTTCTTTTTCTCCTTTATTTTTCCTTTATATGACTGTCACAGGGGACTCTGCCCGGATCGGTTTCTGCGACCATCCCTCAGGTGCTGACTTCAACAGCAGGGCTTACGCACCAGCTGATCACGGTCAGAGTGCGGATAAAATGGTTGCTTTTTTATGACACACAAGCCAGATCCCCTGACCACATTCATCGCAACCCTCGAAGATGTGCGCCGCGTCCTGTCAGCATAACTTCACAGACATACTTGTTATAGCGGCCTGTGTCATTATCGCCAACGCTGACACTTGGCAGGATATGGAAGAGTTTGGGAAGGAAAAAAAAGACTGGCTTCGAACATTTCGGGAGCTGCCGCGCGGTATACCCTCTCACGACACGTTTTACCGAATCTTGTGTTTGTTGGATCCCGACAACTTTCAGGAGTACTTCACCCGCTGGGTGAAAACCGGGCACCTCAAACTGATGAAATGAGGACATTCCTAACTGGCGCTAACACAAAGGATGCCTGTCAGATCAAGAACGAAAATGCTGCGGAAAATCTCTCTTCTATTCGTCGTATCGCCTTGAATATCCTGCAGCTTGTAAGACCAGCAAGCGCAGTATCAAGGGCAAGCAGAAGAAGGCTGGCTGGAGCAACAACTATATGGCAAAGCGACGCAAGGCATTTGTAACTGGTGCGCAAACCCTGTCCACAGAGGTCGGACGTTGAACAAGGTTTTCGCAGATTCTATCCACGTCTGATACGCCCTCGCGTGCTGTTGTCATTGAAGTTCGTCATGAAGAAGCCAGGCAGGAATGGGGTAACTTTTTTCAGAAACCCGTTGATAAGCCTCTTTGCTGACAGGCACAAACCAGTTTTCAAAAAATCTTGTTAAATCTTGCTGCGTGACTTTGCACAGAGTCTCGAAAAAATAATCTGTTTTTGCTTGTGGATCTTTTGCATCAGGCAGCTCATTAGAAGGCGTGTGGCGGAATTCGCGATAGAAATCGGCGATGAATTTATGAGACAAATGAATGACCAGCTGAATCATAAAAGCATTTTTGGGCATCCATGAAACATAACCTCCGTCTACCCAGATTCTACTGTCGAACCATTCAGGCATTAGATAAGTAGAAGCCCAAAATAATGGATGCGCAAGGATCGTGAAATAACTATATAAAAAGTCACCGTAGTTATTAAAGAGGACTTTGGCGGGTCGCTGGGCGAGGAACCAGTAACCCTCACGAGATTGGTAGCCGTACTCGATCAAATTGGCAAAAGCTTCTTCGGCTCCAGGTGGCTCAACAAGCCGGTTGTCAGACTCGTAGCAGTGGCCTAACTCATGAAGGAGAACCGAACGCACTTGTTGATCTCCTGGCGTCAACCATACGAAGGGATCGCCGTAGCCAATCCAGTTGAGAGTAATGGGAAAACCCGAAGTGGCGAGGACATTAGCATGGGGAAAGGCTGAATCCAGCACAAAGCGAAAAGGCAAATCAGGTGCGCGGTCACGTTGATCATCCGCATTTTCATGCAATCCTACCAATGCATTGACATCCTCCACGATCTTGTCGTAAAAACCGATTACCTCGGCGGGATCATCAAGATCTCGTATCATGACCGAAGGTAGCGTCAATATGGCATGCTTTCCTTCCAGTTCGGCCCAGGGAGCCGGATAATGCCGGATGTCATTTTGCCACTGTTTCAGGCTGTCTCTTCCGAGTTTAAACCAGGGAGCTTTGACAGCACCTGAAATGCTGATGTCAACTTCCTCAGCTCCCGTTGCAACGAATTGAATGTAAATCAAACCGGAAGTAACGCCGCGATCCTGCTGCTGTGTTCCTTCTTGCAATCTGAACCCATCTGATGCATGGGATACACGTGTTGCAGGCCAGCCTTTGGATAATGATTTGACATGTGCTCCAATCCTTAGAAACGGCCTTTCCGAGGCAGGTAGATTGCCACTGGCAGAATGCATCATGACGGTCACGGGTTCTCCCGGAACACGATAAAGTCCAGTGCTTTGCCAGTGCATGGGCGGTATGCTCAGGCGTAGAGGTGCAAAGTCCCTGGGGGGCTGGCAGACGTGTATGGTCCGGGAGACGCGTTCGGCATCGGCCGAAGGGAAACCGGGAAAGTTTTCACCCATAGGCATCAGATGCCGATACGCATCTTCCGGACTGGAAAAGGGCCAGATCGCAGCGCATGTGGTACTCATCAGCAGACTGCAAATGCAGGAAAGGAAGGTTTGAATTTTCATGTTATTGAACATTCCTTTTTGTCCTTTATGTGGTTGTCACAAGGAAGCTGCGTATTTTGCGACCATGCCCTCAGGTGCTGGCTTCCACAGAGTTCAGACGTTAGACAAGGTTTTCGCAGATTTTATCCACGCCTGATACGTCCTACCTGGTTCGCCCACGTATATTGTTGTCATTGAGGGCACAGGTGCCCGTCAGAGTTCGTCATAAATCACCACCAGAAGGGAATGGCATAGTCTGTTAACGCCAGTCCTTCATGTCCCAAAATCACCAGTTGAGATGTCCTCTTGAGTAACCCGGCCGATCCCTGTAGTGGCCAGGCAACAGGGAAGAAACCATAGTCACCGAGAGGACAAATAAGGTGAGATTGTATGAACAGCGGTGCTGCATGGATTCCGCCTTGGTGAGAATGGCGGAGGGAGAGATGACGAATGAACGTCAGGTGGGACGAACGACAAACGGCGGTGCCACATGGATTCCCGCCTTCACGGGGATGACAGGGGAGCAGGAATAACGAATGAAGATAAGGCTGTATGAACAGCGGTGCCGCATGAGTCCCGTCTTCGTGAGAATGACGGAGGAACGATGGCAAACGGTGGTGCCGCATGGATTCTCACTTTCGCGGGAATGACAGAGCGCAGGAATAACGAATGAAGATAAGGCAGTATGAGCAGCGGTGCCGCATGGACCCCGCCTTTGTGAGAATGAAGGAGGAGGGATGACGAATGGTGGTGCCGCATGGATTCTCGCCTTCGCGGGAATGACGAGGACACAGGAATAACGAATGAATATAAGGTTGTATGAACAGCGGTGCCGCATGGATTCTCGCCTTCACGGGAATGACAAGGGCGCAGGAATGACGAATGAAAGTGAAGAGGGACGAGCGGCGGTGCAACACGGACTCTCGCCTTCGCAAGAACAACGGAGGAGGATGA
>JGIcombinedJ30088_10005409_pt1 | contig 10994 bp, 17 predicted proteins | sample PinacodermPK_FD_30088 | JGI IMG/M metagenome (IMG submission 30088) | reverse complement strand
GTGCGGCTGCGGCTCTCGGCGCGACCGGCTGCCACTGCTGCGGCTGGCTGGCGGCTGCATCTCGCCGGACTTCTTCATTCAGAGCTTGTCTGTTTTCGCTGTTCAGTATACGATAGCCTTCATTGCCGCTAGTGCAGGCAAGCATCGCATGACCACTAACCACTGACCACTGACCACTGACCACAGGAGTAGAATCGTGAGCGATCAGTCCAAACCGTCGGGCTACGTGTTCCTCGAAGCCAACGACTACGAGGAGCTGGTGGAGCAGATTCACAAGCACGCGCGCACGGGCAAGGTGCTGCAGCATGGGAGCATCGTGCTACGTGAATACAAGTGGCACGCTATCATGGGCACGCCTAACAAGATATTCGGGCCGGTGCCGACGTTCAAGCTGCCTGAGCCTGCGGGCGGTGCGTAATGAGTGAGCTAGATTTGCTGGTAGTGGTGGATGGCAAAGACGGCGCCGGCTTGCCTCGCGATGATGGGGGCAAGGTGTATCGGGTGGTGGTGAAGCTCGATGGGTTGTTTTACGTAGGTGATACGGAGTACATCACTGAGATGCAGGCGCGTCGGGTGCGGGATGACTTGTTTGAGAGGTTGAGCCTGGACACGGATTGAGGGGGCTGGCATGGCAAGCGGGCATGTAGACTGTGGTGAAGAGCTAATCGAGGTGACGGGGATTGCCTTGCCTGACGGCTCGACGCAGGCTTTCGTGGATGACATGGCGTATTCGGTGCAGAATACGGGGCATGACGCGGACGGTATACAGGCGCCGGATGATGCCGATGTATTCGTTCTGTTCGCTGCTGCAGCGCCGGATATGACTGATGAGGAAGTGGTTAAGCGGGTGCGTAAGAGTGCTACGTGCTTGAAGCCGCGGGACTATCCGCTTAGGTACACAAGGCGAGCGGGCGTCAAGATGTTCGTATGGGGCGCTTACGGCAATAGTTCGATGATGATCGTGGAGCATAGCTGATGGGTATTGGATTCCCTGGTGGTGATGGCACGCCTGGCGGTGGCGCTGGTGGTGGCGGCGGCGGTTTGCCGGGCGTTCTGCTGAAACAGAGTGGTGAGACTATCAAGGGCCTGATACTGGGCCTGGGTATAGAGGACGCCGGTGCTGATTGGGCGCTCAACGCAGCAGTGCGCCGGCATGAGCCTGTGCTGTCGCAGGCGGTTCTCGATAATGGCGGCGCCGGCAACAATCCTCTCGTAATTCGACTTCCCCATACGTTTGTACAACCGAGCAGTGTAGACGCTGACGGCGACCCGGACAGTGATTTGGATGATTGGCACCTGGAGCTACAGGTAGGCCAGCACGCTGTCGCGGCGAGGGCTGCTGTTCAGGCGACGGTATCTGTCGGCAATGGGTTGGGGGGCACTGCTACGACTGGCAGGCTGGTTTTCACCATGCCGGCCGGCTATGCGGTGGGAGCTGCCGGCAACGCCTGGAGAATCAATGTAGGCGTAGGTGCGACTAGCGTAAGTTCGGGCGTGAACGAGGTTATTGTAAGGTTCGCCGCCGGTTTGACGCTGACGCAGGTTAAGGCTCTGATAGATGCAAGTTCGTGGGGTGGATCGGTTGCTATAGACGGCTCTGCTGACGCCATTTGGGTTCATCCGCCTAGTCCACAGTTTAAGTCGCCGGGATTCACGGGCGGCGTTAATGCGGTCGCTGCGGTCGCTCGCGATCCGCTGACAGCTGTGCTCGATACCCAGCTGCGGCGCATTACCCTTACCTGTGTGGCGACTGACACTATTGCGCAGGTGGCTACGGCGCTGCGGGCTATGCTCTACGATATTCGCTTTGGAGTGGGCCCGGCGGACCCGTATGTTGCGCTGCCGTCTCCGTATGCAACGGGCCGGTTCAATGAAGCGGGGCTAGTCACGTACAACGCCGGCGCGCAAGTGCTTGATGCCAGCTATTTTTCTCGCGGGGTGGGATCGGGCATAGGCGCTGTCTTTACGACCGGCACTGACATAGAAGGCTTTGAAGCGACTGTCGATGTCGATGCTATGCGGATCGGCATTAACTACGCGTCGGTCGATTCGATCCAGCAGGTGCATGACTACTACAACGATCGCGAAGCCGGCGATGCTGTGCTGGGCACGACGATTGTGGCGGGCACAGACGCGAGTGCAGCGTTGGAAGCGGCGCCGATTGTAGGCCGGGCGCTGCTCGATTACTTTGCGCCTGGGGGATTGCCAGATGATGCGGCGGCTGAGGTGACTACGCTTCGCTCCAGGTTGGACAACCTGACATTTGGGGACATAACGGGGCAGCTGGCAGATGGGCAGATACCGGATGCTATCGCACGCGATGCCGAGATAACCGAATCGTTCCTGCTTGGCGTGCTGGGCCTGTCGGCGCAAGAGCTTGACGATGTGTTCGTTGGGGCCACTGTCACGGGGGCCGGCGCTAGTCGGGTGATAACCGTTACGCAGGCGGACGGCACAACGATAACGCTGTCTGTGCCGGATACGACGGGCGGGGGCGGTGGGGGCGGTGCTGATGGCGTCGTTACCGGCGCATCGTTCTCTGCGGACGGAACAACGCTAATCCTGAGACTGTCAACCGGCGCCGGGGTGACTGCGAATGTGCCGGCCTTGCTGCGCACGATGAGCTTCGGCGGTATGCTGTCAACCCAGGTGTTGGACGAATCGGAATTGCTAAGCGCTTTGTCGAACTTTGAAGGCTCTAGCAATACACTGTTGTGGGTTGAAATTGAGGGTGATTTCAGATGGAATGATGCCGCGCGTGATATGAAGGCGGGCGACATCTTCGTAAAGAGCGCGACCGGCACAAATACCGAAGCATGGCTGCGCACTGGCCCCAGGCCGCGGGTTGACAGCAAGAACGCTAACTATCAGCTGCGCAATGGCGACCTGGGCCGGACTATCCGGTTGACTGGCGCCACGGCGCGCACGTTTACGACGGCGGCTGGCATACCTGCCGGCTGGTGGGCGCGCCTGCTTAACAGTGCGACGGCTGTGTTGACGCTGGATGTGGGCGTAACAGCGCGGATTGAGGGCGCCGGCCAGACTGTAGAGATAGCGGCCGGCGATTGCGTCACTGTGCAGTATCTCGGCACGTCCGTTTGGGCTGTGGTCACGGATACGGCTGGCGAAGCAGGCGACGGCGGCACTAGCTCGGCGCCGCGGGAGCTGGAGGTCCTGGCCGACGCTCGCTCCACTGTCGCGGGTAGTACTCCGTCCGGCCAGACGACATTGCAGCTGCCCGCGACTTACACTGAGTACAAGAATTTCGAGGTCGTTGTAGGCGATGACGCCAATACGATTGAGATTTTGCGGGGCACTACCGCATGGCTGGCTTTGCAACAGGATGGCGACGGCGTGGAGTTCGGTCTTAGCGACAAGGACGAAGCTGGCAGCCGTCATTGGGCTACGTGGACGCCTAGCACAAGGACATTTGCGTTCGGAAACCAGGGTACAAGCGGCAATATGCGGTTCAAGGCCGCTCGTCTGTACGACGGGGGCGGTGGCGCCGCGGGCGGGGTGGCTGATGGTACGTTGACGCCGGCCGCGTTCGACGCTGATACGGCTGCAAAGCAGAAGGCTTTCCGCGAAGCTGTCGCCTCGGCGCACATCGGCAGCGGCTTAGCTCTGCCGTTGGCGGCCAATACGAATGTCGGCGACGTGTGGATATTCCCGCAAGGCGTGGCAAACGGACTGTCGTGGCGCGACATTTCGGACCAGAACACGGTGATTACCAGTGCCGATGCCGGCGATGTGGGGCTGTACATCGGGGCGCGGGGCTGGGTGCGCGTCGGTAACATATATCGCCGGCAGGCTGGGCTTGCTCCTCCCTTTTCCTTGTTCATTTCGCCTGGGCATGTGGACAAGGGCAATATTCCTGGCCGCTTTGAAGTGAATCTGTACTTGGAGCCGTCCGGCTTTACGACTGTGACTAAGGCTGAGATCACGATTGCCGGCGTTGCGCAGACGCAGGATGTCACTTTCACGGCTAACCCGTGGCATTCGTTCCAAGTGGCGCCCACAAGTGCGATGCGTGATGCACTGGCTGCGCTGACCGACAACGGCAGTAGCACGGTGCTGGTTCGCTTGCTGGATGCGAGCGATGTGGAACAAGCGCAGATCACGGCTGAGATCGTGGCTGTGCCGGCCGGTAGCGGCTCCGGCGGCACAGGGCTTGACCAGACTGCGCGCGACGGCGTGGCCGAAGCATTGCTGGCTATAATGTCCAATTCGGATCGGATGGAAGTGGTCGAAGCTCTGCTGGTCGATATGGATTTGGTGGTGGATGGGCCTGTCGTGTGGGCAAATGCGGCGGTGGCTGATGCCCAGTTCGCCTACACCTGGAATCTGACCAGTGCGGCCGCTCGTAAGGTTGCCACTGCTGATCCGGCGGACCCATTCGATCCGGCGGCCGACATTGTGGCTGCGAACTTCCGCACGTCCTCCGGTAGTATCATTTGGGCCACTGCGCGCAGCGTGGCGGCGGATGCTATTATCCTTGTGCGCGTGAAGAAAGGGCTGCCTTCAATCCAGTTCCGCACGCGGCTTGATGGAATCGAGCACATCTTACAGGGGTATACGCTCAGGGGCAGTGACGCTAACTGGGATTACTACTATGGGGGCAGTACTGCCGGCGCCAGCGCTGTAGATGTAGCCGTGCAAAGGCGCAGCCGGTCTCACCACACGGCTTATCAGGGCGAGCTGGCTGGGCGGGCGCTCGATAAGGTCAATGAACTGATTGGCGATCACCCTTCTGCATGGCCGGGCAGTGTCTATGTGATCCCGCATGAACTACCGACAGAAAGTGGTGAAACAACCTTCCGGGCTTTTGTGCAAGTGCCAGATGACCTTTACCCAACTGGTACTCGTATGCGCATCGACATGGCTGGTACCAAGGGAGCTATTGTTGGTATCAATGCAGGCCCAGCCACTCATACGTTGAACGCTGGTACAGTACGTAATTCGTTACAAACTCGAGACGCTGATGGTTATGTGCGTGGTACTTTGGAAATTATTGAATCTGGTTCTACTAATCTTATTGACCGAATAGATTTCCAGATACCAATTGTGCAGTCTGGCAAGTGGCGCCCGCTGGCCGGCTCCTCGCCGTATACGGTGCGGGTGACGGATGATGAGTTTATGTTTGTTACTAGGCATACGGGCGATAGCGTCGAATTTAACGGTGTCATTCCTCGTGTTCGGCTGGCGACTTCTGCGAAGAATTTTGGTGTCTCTAGTAACAGGGTGGATAGTGGTGCGAATGCGCACGAATGGGTAGGTGTAGCTGCCAGCCTGAATGCTGCTGGTACGGAATTGACGATTGCCGAAGCGGGAGATGGGGTCTCAAATTACACACTTGATTCTGTTCTGGCGAGGTAAACGATGCTGCGTAAGATAAAGTTCGACGATATTTCTTTCGGGATCAAAGGCCCGGTTTCCTTGTCAAGAGATGATGCTGTCTCTCTTGTTGGTATTCGTGGAAGTACTCAGGAGAAAACGCTGTCGGCAGCGTGGAACGGGCACGAATTTGAGATACTCGAAACCTATTTGAATGAGTATAGGGAAGTACTTGATGAAATTTCTGTGCGATTCCGTCAGCCTGCAGGCGACCACAACTTGCTTACTGCTGAAACGGATATGATCGTCCACTATCCAATTGACCCGCGCATCACGGTCGATGACGTAGCCGGCGCTGTGAAAGCCTATGCCAACGCCGACGGCACGGCGTGGCTTTTCCGTCACTGTGACGCTGACTACATGCGGGATCACGAAAGCCTGCTGCTCTCCGTGCTGACCAACGCTTTCGATCCCATGCACCGCCAGCTGGCGAACAGGGCGATGATCCCGTGGCCGGCTATGAATACTGCTACACGACGACGGTGGCGAACATGCCGATAACTGGGGCGGCGAATCTACCCGATCCCACTTGGCCGTTCGATTATCTTCGCAATGGGGCGGTCGATAGAGGTAGCTATCGCTACACTGACGGTGACCTGGTAGCCAACGCCTTCTTGTTCCTCGGCATTCGCTTCCGCCGGCCTGTGCCTGCGGGGACGCTGCCAGGGGCCGATATTGGCAGTGTGACGTGGGAGCAAGAGCCGGTCCATTTCTTGAAGCCGGCGTAAGGAGGTAATTGTGGACCATCATCCCAAGCGTACAAAGGCCGGTCGTAGAGCTATGTACCGCGACACTTACGGTGATTCTATTTCGATTGCCGACACCGACGAGGATGCCGAATGCAATTCCAATTCACAGAATATCACCAACGACTGTTCGACGGACTCCGAGAGCGACAACGCCTGCAGCTCGGGCGACTCCCGCTAGACTTGCCGCTGGCCCGCTTTCGCGTGGAGATGCGGCGAGGTTTGCAGGTTGATCCGCATTTGCGGCGCCGGTGGAGTGCGGCAACGCAGAATGCCCGTTTGCGCATGACGCTCGTGTCAGGCTAGAGTGTTTGGCTGAGGCCGACCGCAAAAAATTGATGGTCATAACTATGGGGGCGGTAGCTCAACGGTAGAGCAGGCCGGGTGATTACCGGTCGTGTAGAGGTTCAAATCCTTTCCCCCCCACTTGGCAATCAACTAACGGAGACTGAGACATGACGCGCACAGCCATACTTGTCAACACCAGCAACCGCAAGAATGAGGGCATCATGGTTACGCAACGGCACGGCACGGAACGCGTGCAGACGCTGTTGGCGCCAGGTGAATCAACGTATGTCCTGGAGACGCATCGGATTTCGGAAGTCGAGTGCAAACCGCATGAGCTGCCCGGCGTGCCCGAAGAGCCGTGTGGGTTCACTGTAAATGTAGTGCCGGACGATCCTGTTGATGGGTAATCGGGAACAATGGCCTGACAGCGGTGGTGTGTGCCTGGCGTTTCTTATTATTGGAGTGGGTTCGGTTATCGTGTTGGCTGTGATGATCATTGAGCGGGTGTTTGGATGCTAGAAAAGTTTGACTGGCTGCCTGTGTGGTTCGCTTTGTGCATGGGTAGCGTGATTCCTGCTCTGCTCTGGATTGCGAGTATTCCTGGATGCTAGACTGGAAGCGTCTCTTGATCGTGCTGGCGTTCCTGGCCTTGCTGGTGGTTGGGGCGCTGACCGCGGGCCGCGTGTTCGCTGACGGCGGCGATCCGGCTGTGGGCACAGAGATTTCGGTTTCTGCGGCCGGGGCCGGTGGGCTGACCATCGACGGGCATGGACCGCTCTACTACAACGAGCTGGGGCCGGTCGATGCCATGTATGCCGAATGTACAGCGCTGCCGTGCGTGCTGCAGGTGGATGTGTTCGGCAAGCGGACCTATATCATCGTCGGGCGGCCTGTGCCGCGGGGGTAGGGGTTGATTTATTTTTATTCCGGGGTTAGATGTGTGGAGACGATATAGGTGGAAAGGTAATCATGCAAGAGGACAGATTTGACGGAAGACGGCGAGCTGCGCTGGGCTTGACGCGTTTTGTGCCGGCGTGCGCGCTGTGTGGGACTACTGAGGATGTGGTCGTGTCGTCTGGCAAGGAAGGGACGAATTGCTACATCTGCCGGCCCTGCGAGTGGAAGGGCACTGTAAAACGCCTGGGGACTGTCACGGACGCCTCGGAGCTGGTGGACATCTTCGCGCTGGGATCGGGGAGTTAGTGGATGGATTGGGTTTCTTTCCTGATTGGGGCCTTAATCGGAGCCTGGGTGATGTGGATTGTTGGCCTGTTGGTTCTGTGGCTGGATTGAGCTGCGATGCTCTGGTGGATTCTACTAGCGATTTTCTGTCTGATCGTCCTGGTCATCGTCACGGACTGCGTGGTGTTCATCGTGCGCTGTAAGCGGGATGCGCGCCGGATGCGCGGCATGGCGGGGTGGGACTGATGGAAGCTCTGTTCTGTTGTGGGGGATTGTTTCTCGTCATCGGGGTTATTATGATCATCGTTCGGAGAGTTGGGAGGGGTGTGTAGTGACGCGGATACTTGTGATTTCCAATCTGTCTAATTACGAAAATGAGGATTTTGAGGTCAAAGTTGGGGACCAAGTGTATACGGTGGTGCCTGGCGGCCATGTAAACTTGACGAATGCGCAGAACGCGGGCGATGTAGTTGATCTGAGGGTCACCGCGGTGGATAGCGACTTGGAGCCTGAATTCCAGCCGCGCCGGTTGGAGATCGTTCCGGTCGATGACTAGATAAACCTTTTTTGAACCGCGGCGCCGTGCAGGTTGGCGGGGCGAGAGCTTGGCGCGAGACACCAGTAGCGCCTTGCGAGTCGGGCTGTAAATGATAGCCGCGCGGCGGGGGGGAGTAGTCGGGTGTGGCTGCTCTCCCCTATGCAGCGCAGGCAACAGTCGTGTTCGTGTAACGCAGAACGCCGGCTAGGCATGAAGCCTAGCCGGCGTTCTCGTATCCCCCGATACAAACTTCCACCTACTCCCCATAGGAAAGTAGAGATTGAAGAATAGCATGGTGGCGTGTATACTGGCAAGTATGGACATCCAGTTTCTGATCGCCGAGGGCCTCACAATAGCCACTATCATCGCCGGCCTTGCCTACACACAGGGCAAGACTAAGCAGGAGATTTTGGGCCTGCGTTCGTTGATGGAGATGATCGGTCGGCGTCAGGACGATCAGGATGATTCCATTAGCAAGGTACACGAGCGTGTCAATGGGCATGACCGCGAAGTTGGCGAACACCGCGGCATGTTGCGGTTTGTGGGTATGATTCTGCGTTTGCCTGAAAGCAAATTCAATTTAGACCAGAACTAAGGGGGTAGTTATGCTGCGCAAGTGCAGTATCTTTCTGATTGTATTCCTGCTGGCGTTGCTGACCACGGCGACGGCGGCTTTTGCGGCTCCGGCTGGGCCTGGCCTGGGGGACGCTGCGGCTGAGTTGATTTCGCCGGTTACGTCCGGCATCGACTGGTTTACGGTGCTTACAACGTCCATCGGTGTTATAGGCGTGATTGCGATCCTGGGTTGGATGCGCAAGCAGAATTTCGACAACATCTACCCGAACGTGATTCTGATGGCGGCTTTGCTGGCCTCTGCGTTCGGTGGGGTGATCGGCGTTCTGTCCTGGGCTGGCCTGGGGTCTATCATCCTTCCGTTGACGGTGGTGGTGGCCCCGCTGTTCTTCGGGTATGCGATGGTGTACGGCAAGCGTGCTGGCGAATTCAAGGGTCGGATCGCTCCGCTTAACTTCCCGGCGCTGGCTACGTTCTTCCTGGGCCTGGTCGTGCTGGTGTGGGGCCTGAGAGCTGGGATCGAGCCGTTTGTGGCTGCGCAGGTTGCGGCTGCGATGGCGGTGGCCGCCGGCATTGTCGAGGGCGCGCCTGGCATGGCTGCCAATGCCGCGCTGCTGGTCGTCTCGCCTCTGTTCGTGTATGCTGGCAGTGTCATTCAGAAGTTCGCCACCAGGGACGCGGACGCTGACGAAACGGCTAGCTAAGGCGATTCAAGAAATAACAGGGCGTCCGGTTGTCCGATACTTCATGTATGGGACGCTGCCGCCCAGGTATTCCCCGAGATCCACTTACACAAAGGAAGGTAGACATGAACCGCTTTTTCCGAATCTTCAGTCCGCTGTTCAAGGCGCGCAGGCATCCGATGTACGCCAACCGTGCCGCCGGCGATGTGATGGTCCCGTGCAAGAATGCGAAGGCTGCGGTTGAGCTGGCGAGAGAGAAGGAAGCGAAGAATCACCTGTCGGCGACGCCCGTGGCGACTATGCGGGCCGATGGCTCCGTGTATTTCGCGGTGGTGACGTCTGCAGCGCCGGCGAAGGGGCTGATTCGGTTCTGACCAATAACAGGTGAACATGAAGGCCGCTGGCTTATGCCGGCGGCCTTTTTTGTTATGCGAATATGATGCTTGTGTCGCGGTCCACGTCGTCGCGGTCCACGTCTATGAAGAGGACGCTGATTGGGTGTTGGGGAACGGGCGTGCCGTCGTAGACGTAGTGGAGTTCTACGCCCAGCTCGTTATCGTCTTGGCGCCAGCGGTAGGGTGTGTGTGGATCGGCGGTAAGGATGTCATCTACCAGATAGGTGTACTGCAGACCTGTGTGGGTGGTGATGATCATGGCGAGGGAACGGCTGGCGTCGTTGAGGGCGGCGTTGCCTGCGAATTGCAGGAAGATGTCGTAGTTGTCTGGCGTCTCCAGGCGCAGTTTGTGTATGGCGTGCGGCTGGCCGTCTGTGAAATAGCGGCCGGGGAGCGTGGCTGTCGTGTCGCTGGTGAACAGGTGCGTTCTGCCGACGTCTCCGCCGCCGTCTTCTCTGCCGCGTACCGCGTAGGCGGTTTCGTCGAATACGATGGCTGGGTGGTCGATTTGGGCGGCTTCGGTGGGCAGGTAGGCGTGGACGTGCTCGGGCGGTTCCGATACGCCGACTTTTTGCAGGAATAGAGCCTGGTCGTAGGTCTCCAAGATCAGGGTGACTAGAACGCCTTTGTCGTCCCAGCCCAGCAGATCGCTCGTCACGCGGATCGTGTCGTGGATGCCTAGCCCGATGTTGCCGATCGTCTCGATTGTGGCGATGTTGCGCTTGGCCTGCATGATGAGCTTGTCCACCAGTGAGCTTCTTATCAGCCTTAGACGGTTGAATAGATGGGTGTTGCGGTTCCAGATGGACCGGGGGGGGAAGCCGGCGACGCGGTAGCCCAGCTGTGCTGCCCATGCGTGGCTGCGCGCTATGGGGTCTTGCGGATCGGCGATTGAGTGAACGTCTGACCAGCTGCCGGATACGACTGACAGGCCGGGTTCCTCTATGGAGTCGTTGCTTATCGGCTCCATTATCGGGTGTGTGGTGTAGGGTGGGCCGTCGCCTGGCGGCTCGTAATAGCTGTAATCCGTTGGGGCTGGCTGGCGGCCCACGATGATTTCTACCTCGAATCCTGTGTTGTGGTTTGGCCGGATATGCCAGAAGTGCGACAGGCGGGCCAGGTCTATCAGGTTCGCCCGGTAGTGATGGTTCGGCTCGAAGACCAGCTCCCCCCCGATGATCTGCGGCGTTGAATC
>JGIcombinedJ30088_10005406_pt1 | contig 10997 bp, 9 predicted proteins | sample PinacodermPK_FD_30088 | JGI IMG/M metagenome (IMG submission 30088) | reverse complement strand
AGAGGCCGCACGTCAAGCAGAAAGCGCGGGTTGGCCAGCTTGGCGAACATCCGCTCCTGAGCCTGCGCCCGGGAAACCGTCTGGCCGGAAAGGGCGAGATACCGCCCGAACATCTCGATCAGAGTGGCGATGTTGAGATTCTGGAAGACCTCCAGCGCGTGCGCGAGGTCGTAGAGATCGCGCCCCTGTTCGCGTTGCAGCAAGGCGCGCAGCTTGGTCGCCAGCATCTCCTCGCGCGAAAACGTCGAAATGGACGCCTCACCCGAGAACCAGGGGTTCTCGATTCTCAACGACAACGATGCCGGGTCGTCGAAAGCCTGGATCTCGCGGGTATTGATCTCGACCTTCAGCCTGATCGGCACGCCACTGCCGTCCTCGGCATCGACCCGGAAACGAAACTTCGGCGCGACAGGACTCTGATCGAACCGCGCTCGCCCCAGCCACGGCTCCAGAACCACGCGCAGTCGATCGAGAATGGGACCGATCGGCCCGCCGGTAGTCCGGACCAGGTCGATATCTTCGGAATAGCGCATCGGCTTCGGGAAGTGCAGCTTATTGAGCGCCGTTCCGCCTCGAACCCGCACTGCATCGCGCAACATATCGTCGGAGAAGATCTCCACCAGAGCGCGACCGATGATGAGGTCCTGCTCGACTTGTCGCTGATCGGACCAGGGAACGACGGCGCCCCAGGCTACGACGTTCTGCGCCGGGATCATGCGTCGACCCGCAGCACACGGCGTACGACGACGCGCCATCTCAGATCGCGCTTGCGCGGCTCAGGCGCAAAGTCCGGGTCCCGTGATCCCTTCCGGTCGAGCTCGGTCCAGGGCAGCGACCCTCTTGCCCGCAGGGCCTCCAGCATCGGCTCCGTCAGTACGTCATGGTCGAAATGGTCCAGCAGATTCCCGAGGCGCTGCACGACCGGCCGCTCCACGACCGCCGACAACGCGGCGAGTTGCTCCGGATCAATCTCTTGCCTGAGGTCCGAGAGGACGGTGGCGATATTGTCGATGCCGCCCGATGCCTGCGGATAACGCAGCAGGTCGAGAGCCGTCAACGCGGCCGACGAAACCTTCATCGTGCCGGTATCGGTCTTGCGGTCCTCGATCCCCGCCGTCACCGCGTTCATGTCCTTGCGGAAGTAGAAGACGATCATGCTGCGCCCGGCACGGATCCTCGGCAGGCGCTTCGCCGTAATGACCTGAAACTCCATGACCGCCTGGTGCGTCGCGCCATGCAACTCCGCCGCCTTGAGCAACCCGACGTAGTAAGCCTGACCCTCGCGGCGCATGAGTGCGTCGATGTACCAGGCCGGCGGCGGCGCCCCCCAGGACGCGTATTGCGGCGGGACGACGACATAGAAGCCTTGCCGCGGGTTTAGCAATGCCTTGCGACGCTGTAACCGTTCCGCAGCATCCAGGAACGCGCCGTGCCCGATGCCGAGCGCCTGCTCGGCTTCTTCGGCGGTGAAGACCGTTTGGCCGGTGGAAAGCAGCCCGCTCACGTAACCTGACAGGGCGGATCGCTGATCATGAAACATACCTGACTTTCCGCTTTATATGCGGAAATGTCAACATGCATTGTCATTTGTCCTGGGACTATACGCCAGTCGGCGCGCGATCCAATTTGTATAATCCAGTTCCAGGGTGCCAATCCTAGACCCCGAACATTACCTCGCAAGAAGCGGTCGGTGTGTCGTGATTGGAATCTGTAGCGGCGCTGGAGAAAATCNCGGAATGCCAATCTGCTGGACGGCCTTTGGGTCGTGAACCTAGAGGCGAGNGGNAATTTCGACGTCAAGAACTTCGAGCCATGACAAACCGCATCCCGAAACACATCAAGCGCGCCGTCGAGGCCCTCAAGGCAGACGGCGCCGATACAGTCTAATGGGACGGCGAACTCACCGGCTTCGGCGTCCGTGTCCGGAAATCGGGCAGGAAGGACTATGTCCTCCAGACCCGCTTCCGTGGCAAGCTGCGCTGGAGATCCTGGTCCAGGCGAAGAAGGGTATCGATCCGCGCGACGCGAACGCCAAGCGAAAGGCCGAGCCGGTCATGGCTGAACTCAGCAGGCGGTTCCTCGAGGAGTATGTCCCCGCTCACTGCAAGCCAGCACGCAGGCCGGGTACCGGCGGTCGGTGACGCTCTTCATCGATCCCGCGCTCGGCGAGATACGGGTCTCCGAGGTGGAGCGCAAGGACATTGCCAAGCTGCATCACGACATGCGCGACAAACGCTACCAGGCGAACCGGGNGCTCTGCGTGCTCTCCAAGATGTTCTCGCTCGCCGAGGTCTGGGGCCTGCGACCTGCCCATTGGTCGAATTAGCTCTAGCATACCCGATTCGGGCTGCTAAAGTGCTCGAATGACCGATTCGCCTTCCATTCGCCGCGTCCTGGATTCCGACGGCGGCAGGGCCGTTCTCGCAACGCTTCCGCCGCCCGAGAGCTATTCCGGGCGGACGGCTTAGCCTGCCGCCGGCGGGGCCCGGAGCGGGAATTACCCGGCGTCCCCGCATTCTTTCGGAGCCGGTGCCAGAGGCGGTTTCGGTTCCGCGGCGCGTGGACGAAGTCGCCGGCCTTCGCCTGTGGATGGTCGACGGTCCGGGCGACGGGCGCATTCTCGCGACCCTTCTCGCGCACGAGCATCCGCAAGGGGCCGTGCAGCACGCCGGTCGCCAGCTCCGGTACCTGATCGGGTCGGACCACGGCTGGCTAGGCGGGTTCGTGTTCGCCAGCGCGTCTTCGGCTTTGGGTCCCCGCGACCGCTGGATCGGCTGGAGCGATTCGCAGCGGGAGTCGGGGCTGAGCAGGGTCATCGGCCTGTCGCCTTTTCTGATCCGCAAGTCGGCACGGTGCGCGAATCTCGCCTCGAAGGCCCTGGGCCTCTGCCTGCGGCGCGTTGGCGCGGACTTCGCCGGTCGCTACGGCATCGAGCCGGTTCTGGCGGAAACCTTTGCGGGGCCCGGCTACGGCGGCACCAGCCTGCGCGCGGCGGGCTGGACCTACGTCGGCGAGAGCGCCGGCCGCGGACGGCGGTCGGAACCCGGCCGGCAGGTGTCGCGGAAGTCGATCTGGATGCGGCCGCTGTCGGCCGGATGGCGCGAGGAGCTGGGCGCGGCGGGGCTCGGGAGCGCTCCGCCGGCGCGTCCCTCGTTAGTCCTCGGCCCCGGCGAGGGCCTTGACATGGCGGTCTGGGCGGAGAATGAATTCGGCGGCGGTCCCTTCGGCGCCGCGCTGACGAAGCGCCTGGTGACGAGCGTCCGGATTCAGTCCGCGGCTCCATCGAAGTCATTTTTCACCGCGGCGAGCGGGGACGGCGCGGCGGTCACGGGGTACTACAGGATGATGGAGAGGCCCGACGATTCCGCGTTCACGCCGGAGGCGATTCTCTCGGCGCACCGCGAGAGGACGCTGCGCCGGCTGCGCGGCGCGAAGACGGCTCTGCTGATCGAGGACGGTACGGACCTGAACTTCGCGACCCACCGCGGATGCGAGGGGCCGGGCGTGATCTCGCGCAACAAGAGCTCCTCGGGGACGCTGGGGATTCACATGCACAGCACGTTCGCGGTGAACGGGGAGGGAATCCCGCTCGGCGTTCCGCGGATCGAATTCGACTGTCCCGACGGCGGGGCGGACGCGGGAAAGCCGCCGGACGAGCGCAAGTCCGCGCTGGCTGCGGGGGTGGCGCGACAGCTCGCGGCTCGCCGCGTCGCTTCCCGGCGTGCGCGTGATCTCCGTGATGGACCGCGAGGGGGACGTCGCGGCCCTGTTCGCGGAAAGGCAGGCCGGCGGCGGGGCCGACCTGCTGGTGCGGGCAAAGCATGATCGGGTGCTCCCCGAAGGCGGGAAGCTGTTCGAACGGCAGCGCGGCTCGCCCGCGCTCGCCGACCACGAGGTCCGCGTGGACCGGGCCTCGGCCCGGAGGGAGGCGCGCGGGCAGAAGGGCTTTGCCGGACGCGAAACGCGGCGCGCCCAAGCGCAGCTGCGCTGGCGGGAGATCGAGATTCCGGTTCCCCGGAAGGAGCGCCGNCGCCTCGGAAGCACCCCGATTCGGCTGAACGCGGTTCACGTGATCGAAGCGAATCCGCCCGAGCGGAGCGATCCCGTGNACTGGCTGCTGCTAACGACCTTGCCGGTCGCCGACCGCCACGAAGCCGCGAGCGTCCTCGATCTCTACTCTCTGCGCTGGCGCATCGAGGATTGGCACAGAATCCTGAAGATCGGCTGCGAAGTGGAGAAAATCGCCCTCTCCACCGCCGAGCGCGTCAAGCGGGCGGTGGCGATCAACGCGGTGATAGCCTGGAGGCTCGCCGCCCTGACCCTGATGGGGCGCGACACCCCGGAGCTTTCCGCGCAAACCATGGAGCGAGTGCTGGAAACCGGCCCGAACAGCGCTATCCAAAAGCTAAATGCTCAGAAGAATATTGACTAATGGTCAGTGCGCGCGGCCGGACGCGACGAGGCGCCCGTGATCATGGCTTATCCAATATTTTTCCTCGATTCGCGTCAGCGGCGGGAGTCCTAGAATATCGTCGCTCAATTTCTCCGCGATCATAATCGTCGGAGCGTTGGTGTTTCCGTTTGTAACGACGGGCATTATTGACGCGTCGACGACGCGCAGGCACTCCATGCCGCGAACTCGTCCCCGAGCGTCGACGACGGCATCGCAATCGGAATCCGAACCCATTCGCGCCGTTCCCGACAAATGCCATTGCGATGCGATCGCCTCATTTAGGGACGTGTCCAATTCTTCGTTGGTTTGCGCGCTGGAACCCGGAAAAATTTCCTCTCCGCAGATTTCGGCGAACGCCGGTTGAGCGACCAGTTCGCGCACGATTCCGATACCGTTGCGAAGCTTGTCGCGGTCCCGGTCGTCCTGGAGATAGTTCACTAGAATTCGCGGAGGCGAGGACGGGTCTGAATCCCTCAAGCAGATCGTTCCCCGGCTGTAGGCGCGCATCAAGCCTACGTGAATTTGAAAGGCGTGCTCCGGTATCGGTTTCCAGGTCTTGTCGTCCACCGCGACAGGCGTGATCGTTAGCTGCANATCCGGATAGTCGACATCCGGTCCGGATCTAACGCACGCCACCGTATCGAAATGGTTCGATGCGCAGGCGCCCTCGCGCAGGAGCAGCCACTTCAATCCCTCGACAAATTTTCCGATCAGCCTGGTCTTCGGCCAAATAGAAACCGGTTTCAAGCACTTGTACTTTAGCACGTAGTCGGGATGGTCGTTCAAGTTTCGACCTACGCCCGGCAGGTCGGCGACGACATCGATACCGACTGAGCGCAGATGATCCCCGGGCCCGATCCCTGAAAGCATAAGAAGCTGCGGCGTGCCGACCGCGCCTGCCGAAACGATGACTTCGGCATTGGCGAATGCGGCCGCTTTGCCTGCGGCTTTGCTGGAAAACTCAATGCCGACCGCCCGGCGGTCCTCCGCCAGGATGCGCAAGGCCCTGGCTCCTTCCATGACCGTTAAATTGCGCCTGCCTCTCACGGGGTCGAGATATCCTCGCGCCGCGCTCCACCGCTCGCCGTTCCAAACGGTGCTGTCCAGAGTGCCGAAGCCTTCCTGGCGATAGCCGCAAATGTCGTCGGTAGCAGGATAGCCGGCCTCTTCGCCGGCTTTTAGGAAGGCCGTGTAAAGCGGGTTGCTAGGATCGGGGCGACGAACCTTCATAGGACCGTTGCCGCCTCTATAGCGGTCGCCGCCGCCCTCGTAGGACTCCATTCTCTTGAAGTACGGCAGNACGTCCGCATATCCCCAGCCCCGGCAGCCCGATTGCCGCCACCCTTCGAANTCCATCGCGTGGCCGCGGATGAATACCATTCCGTTGATCGAAGAAGAGCCGCCGACCGCCTTGCCCCTGTCATGCTGCATTCGCCTGCCGCCGAGTTCCGGCTCGGGCTCGCTCAAATACGCCCAATTGTGCCTTTTGCTCCGGAGATTCGTGAGCATGGCAGCAGGGATTTTCAAGGAAAGCGCCTTGCTGTCCNGACCCGCCTCGACCAGAAGCACGCTTTTTNCCGGATCTGTCGACAAGCGATTGGCTAGTACGCAGCCGGCGGATCCTGCGCCGACTACAATGTAGTCATAGTGCATGCGCAGCATTGTACAATTTCGGGCGAAGCGCGCAAACCCATTTCGCCGGCCAATGCCGACTTGGAATCGCGGCGCTCCGACCGAGGGGCAAGTTCCGTAGAAATTAGGATTCGCCATGCTTTCCGGCCGCCGGGCGCACCTCGCGCATGCCTGCGCCCGCATTCGCGACTTGCGTCGCTTCGCCGGAGTCGCTACCGCGTCAATCGACGGCTTGCCGCGCGCTTCGTCGTGCGCGTCGGCCATGCCGCGAAAAGAATCCACCGGGACGCGGTCTATCGCGAAATACGGCGAACCAGCCCGGATCGCCCTAGGCCCTCTCGGAACAGGGGCCGGCATCGGGGTGCCGCGGACGGAGCAGTAAGGCTACACGCCATGAGCAGCGCGCACACAATCGACCCGGCGAAAATTTTTCGAATCTATGGCGGAAGCACGGAACCGTCGCCTTTCCACAGGTGCTATGAAAACGAGAATACCGTTCTGCGAGTCTGCGCGGGACGCTTCTTCGCCCACTGCAACGGAGAAGATCCCGTTGCCGCTTACTGGGCCCTTCGCCGGCAAGCCATTCTCGTCGATACGCCCGAGCGGCCGCTTGAAATTTCGGGGCGCGATTCGCTGCCGTTTCTGGAAAAAATCTTCACTCGCAAGGTATCGAATCTCGAAGTCGGGCAGGGGCACTACACGCTCGCATGCACGTTCAGCGGCGGCGTCTTCATGGACGGAATCCTGTTCAGGCTCGCTCGGGACAGATTCTGGTTCGTCCAGCCGGACGGAAGCATGCATACCTGGCTTCTGGCGCATTGCCAGGGATTCAACGTAAAGATTTCCGATCCGAATTCGCGCGCGATTCAAATTCAGGGGCCGAGGTCGCTTGAAATCATGAATTCGGCTTCGGGCGGGGCGATCGATGCGAATTTGCGGTATTTCGGCTGCGGCAATTTCGATGTCGGCGGCCAAAGCCTGCTTGTCTCCAGAACCGGGTGGACTGGCGAGCTGGGATACGAGATATATGCTCAAGGCGAAAAAACCGATTGTCCGCGCCTTTGGAACCATCTCATGGAAGTCGGAGGGCCCAAGGGCCTGGTATTCAGCAGCATGAAAGCCATGAACATTCGCAGGATAGAGGCGGGCATTCTGGACAGCGGCGGCGATTTCGATGATACGATGACTCCGTTCGAGGCCGGCCTCGGAAAGTTTGCCGACCTCGGCAAGGAAGGATTTATCGGGCGCGAAGCCCTGTTGAACGCAAGACGCGGAAAGCGGATTTTCGGCCTGATATGCAGCGAGCGGACTCCAGGCCGAGATTGCAATGTTTTCGACGGCGGCGAACAAGTTGGAATCGTAACCACCGGCGCGCAGTCGCCGTTTCTGGGCGCCGGAATCGGCTACGCCAGGTTTTTCCGCGAAGGAAACTGGCCGGGCAGGGAGCTGACTATCCGCTCTGATGAATCAGGCGGCGCGGCTTGCAGAATTGTTGACCCGCCCTTTTACGATCGAGCGAAAAACATTCCGAGAGGAAAGGCGCCGGTCGACTGAATCTACGCATCGAGTGTTTCGAACGGCTNCGGTCGCCCGGGCAATTCGATTCCTCTGTTCGCCCGATGGCGGCGGCGCGGCGGCGGCTGTCCAATCGGCCGATCCTAGGCGGCGGAGCATTGGAATCCAATGCCGCATGAGAGATTTTCCAGCATATCGACGGGTTGCAAGAGCACGGGCGGATCGGTCGCGGCGAGCGATCCGCCTCCCAGGCGAGATCGTTTGAAACGCGGTCGGAAACGAGGCGCTATCGGCCGAAAATCGAGGCGAATGCCGCGCGTCTTGAAGTTTTCGCGCGGGGCGTTTAGCGTGCCGGCATTGCGGGGGAGCTTCCGCTCATATCGAACGGAGCGTTTCAATCATGGAAGAGCAGCGATGACACGCGCAACCGACTGTATCGTAATCGGCGCAGGCATTATTGGCGCCGCGATCGCCTTGGAATTGAATNGCAGGGGAATCAGGACGATTTCCGTCGACCGGAATCCGGCGGCCGGCTACGGGCCGACAAGCGGCTCCTGCTCGATTATTCGCGTCCATTATTCCACGTTTGAAGGCACGGCGTTCGCTTGGGAAGGCTATCACTATTGGAGGGACTGGGATGATTACCTGGGAGTCCGCGACCCGGGCGGAATGGCCGAGTTTCGCGAAATCGGATGCCTGGTCATGCAGACCGAAGCGAACGATTATCTGGAAAAGCATGAGAGTATTAGCCGCGAACTCGGCATTCCGTGCGAATCCTGGAACACGTCCGATGTCGAAGCGCGACTGCCGATCTACGATCTCAGAAGCTTCGGCCCGCCCCGGCGAACAGACGACGCGGAATTCGGGGTTCCGAACGATTCAAAGCTTCCCGGAGCGCTGTACTGGAAAACCGCCGGGTATGTGACCGATCCGCAGCTTTCCACGAAGAATATTCAATGCGCCTGCGAGTCTGCGGGAGGACGCTTCCTATTCAAACGCGAGGTCGTCGGGATCAATTTGTCCTCGGGCAAAGTTGCAGGCGTAAGGCTTGACGACGGAAGCGAACTGCAAGCGCCCGTCGTCGTAAACGTGGCGGGGCCTTGGTCGAGCCGCATCAACCGGATGGCGAACGCTCACGGCGACATGACGATTTCGACGCGGGCGCTGAAGCAGGAGGTCGCGCACGTTCCTGCGCCGGAAGGATTCGATTTCTTCAAAAACGGTTTCGTGATTTCGGACAGCGATATCGGCTGCTACGTGCGTCCCGAGAAAGGGAATTTTATTCTAATCGGTTCCGAAGACCCGCCCTGCGACCCTCGCGAGCACGTGGATCCCGACTCCTACGACCGGAACTTTTCCGACCAATGGACAAATCAAGTTTATCGCTACGCTCAGCGCGTGCCCGCTCTTGGAATTCCAAATCGCATGAAAGGCGTCGTCGATTTATACGACGTGACGGACGACTGGATTCCGGTATACGACAAGTCTGCCGTTCCCGGCTTCTACATGGCCATTGGAACAAGCGGCAATCAATACAAGAATGCGCCGATTGCAGGCAAATTGATGGCGGACCTGATTGAATACTGCGAATCCGGAAACGACCACGACGNATCGCCGCTTGAATTCAGGCTTCCCTATACGGGAAGAAGTTTGAACGCGTCGTTCTATTCCCGCAAGCGCGAAATCAATAGGGAAAGCAGCTTCTCGGTTCTGGGGTAGAATATCGACCGACGGACCGTCCGGCCTGCAGAGACGATTCCTTTCGAATCCCCGCGTATCGCATGACGATAGTCTGCTTGCATAAAGGAAGACGCGCTCAGGCGTTCCGNGAGCGGCTCGCCGCATTCAAACAAGGCAANGAAACGAAGGCGTCTTGCCGAGATTCGGAATCCGGAAGCTTTCCGCCGCCTTGGCGAATTTTCGAATTTCCAAGCCTTGGCTACTAGCTTTTCTCGAACGGAATCATTTCGACGAAATGCCGGCCGGCCGCATTGATGCGGGCCGGATAGTTCGCGACGCCCTCGCGCTCGAAACAATCGAGAACGTCTATTCTTGAACAGCTCCGGAATGAAAGCGCCCCGAAGCGCGTCGCTAAAAGCTGCAGGGAATTCGATGGTCGCCCGTTTCTATTTTGTTGTAAACGGCCGTGTATTCGCTTCCGAGGCACGTATATATTCCCTCGGAAGGAAGGCATATTCCGGACTCCGTTCGGATGCTGCGATTTAGAAAGTAGTCGGCAAGGCTTCGCCAAGTGCCTTCGTCCGACAGCGAGGCGGCAAGTTCGCCAAGCGCTTTCCCCTTGTAGACGCTTTCGGGGAACCATGAACGGTGCGGCAATACCAATTCCTGCTCGTAAGACTTGCCGAATCCTGCCTCGCTCGTTTCAATCGCGACATTCTCGTTTACGAATACTACGTCCACGTTGGTCGGCAGCAGGTCTTTCCCGGCTCCGCAATATACGAAGAGAGCGTCGCTCATGCCGCGCAGATACCAGGACCAGGGCCAATGGAATCCATCCGTTCCGTCGACGGCAACGAACAGGCCGTCCGTTTTGCGCGTGGCTTTCGCCAGGGCCTGAAGCCCTAGGCCGCTCTGCTTCTGCACGAGCATCTCGACGGGAATGTCGCCGAACTTGAAGCTGGCTTGATGCGCGGTTCTGGCGGTTAAAGCGAACAGCAGCGCGCAGATCATCATTAACGCGATGGTTGCAGGGTGCCGAAATCCGCAGCGCTCGACAACGTCGTTTAGAAATTTGCCGGACAGCAGGATCAAGGGCAGAGCGATATAGACCGTTAGCCAAGGAAACTTCTCCGCCGAAAGCGAAAATGCAAGAATCGCCGCCCAGGACCAAAATGCAAGGAACAAGGCAAAAGCGTCCGGCCGCCTTATGTAATATACGGTAGCGGCGATGCTTAGGCAGAAAGGGAGATATTCGTAGGCGAGCGAGAGCAGTATGAAGTAAAACCAGGGCTGCTCTCCTCCGGGCGCGCCCTGCGGGTCGAGCCAATAGCCTATCAGAGTCAAGATGCCGGAATGGAATCCTCCCAGAAAACCGAGGAGCCCCGGAACAAGAATAAAATACAGAATGTAGAGGATGGCGGCGGAAATCAGCCATGCCTTCCAGTTCCATCTCAAGCCGTATCCGACCGCGAGAACGAAAACGCAGGCTGCCGCGACCGCCGCTCCTACGCCCGGTAGCGGGCCGCCGGCCCCGGCTCCGGAAAGAGCGGGTTCCGCGCCGAAATCCATTTGGGCGACTTGCAATATTCCGAACGACGCCGCCGCCAGCGACACGGTTGTAGTTGCGAGAAATGCCAGCATGGACACTTCTTTGGAGACTTCGCGAAACTTCAGGCCGGCAGCGAGAAATCGGTAAATGCTCGAACCGCCGCCATTC
>JGIcombinedJ30088_10005403_pt1 | contig 11000 bp, 8 predicted proteins | sample PinacodermPK_FD_30088 | JGI IMG/M metagenome (IMG submission 30088) | reverse complement strand
ATCGCCGGCGGTCAACAGCTCGGTCTCGGTCGTCATGGCGTCGTCGTCTCTCCAAGACTCAGAATACAGATCATCGATAGACCTGTTCCGCCCGACAAACGTACCGCGCCGGACCCCTGAGGAGTCCGGCGCCGTTGTTGGTCTTGCGACGGGTCGAAGGTTAGACCTCGAAGTTGTAGACCTTGGCGGCGTTTCGCTGGAGGACGTTGAGCAGGTCTTCTTCCGGCAAGACGCTGAGGACTTCCTCGACGTGGTCCTTCGGGTTGCGGGCGACGCTGTTCGGGCCCGGCGACATCGAGGTCGGGTGCGGGAAGTCGGTCTCGAACAAGAAGTTCTCGGAGCCGAACGACTCGATCGCCTTGAGCACCGAGTCCTCTTCGAACCAGAAGCAGCCGTAGCACTGGCGGCGGAAGTACTCGGAGGGCATCAGGTCCATCTCGGGGTGCTCTTCGCGGCAGCCCGAGTTGAGCCACTGCCAGTCCATCGCCTCGAGCAGGTAAGGAATCCAGCCGACGCCGGACTCGACCGAGACAATCTTCAGCTCGGGGAATCGATGGCACATACCCGACAGAATCACGTCGAGGATGGCGTTCGAGTTGTCAAGGAAGAGCTTGACGGTGGACTTGGCGTAGGCGGCCTGGCGGCCGTTATCGACAGTCACGTTGCGCAGCTCGGTCAGGTCGCCGGAGCCGATGTGGAAGTTGATCGACAGGCCCATGTCCTGCGCCTGGTTCCACAGCGGATCCCAGTGCTGCTCGGTGATTCGGGGGAGACCGAAGGTGTGCGGTTGGTTGGTCATCAGCACACCGCGGTGTCCGCGGTCGTAGGCGCGCTGCATCTCGTCGACACAGGCCTGGACGTCCCAGAAGGGCATGGCCATGATCGGGATAAAGCGCGACGGCTCGACCGAGGTCCACTCAACCAGGAAGTCGTTGTAAGCGCGCACACAGTCGAGCCGCAGCTCGTCATCGGTCATCTGCAGGAAGTTGCCGGAGCCGAAACCGCCGACGTTCGGATACACGACCTGAGCGTGCATGCCGTACTCGTCCATGCGCTGCAGGCGCTCGTGAATCTCCCAGCTGCCGTGGTCGGCTTCCTTGAGGCTGGGCGGGTGGTTCGGCGGCGGAGTCTTCCAGCCGGCCATCGCGGCGCCGGCGGTGGGCATGAACTTCTTGCCGCCCATTACCCAGCGGTCCTCGTTGATCTCGGGATCGAAGATCACGTGGGGGACGAGGTCGCCCCACTTCTGAGTGGAAATCCGGTCGGTCCACAGCGTTTCCGGCTCGGAAACGTGGGTGTCGGAGTCGATCACCTTGATGCGATCGCAGATCATCTCGGCCATGGCGATTACCTTCCTGCCAGCGAGGATGTGAGAGATGTAATCAGGTTAGCACTCGGTCGAATGCGCTCCCGAGTCGCCGCGACTAGCCCGAATTCGCGCAGCTTCGTACCCTGATAGTTAGTTCGCGCAGCCGAAACAGTCCCACGTGTCCGTCCGCACCGACTCTGCCGATCCCCAAGCGCCGCCCGACGAGCAGCGCCCGCTGGGCATTGATCTGCCGAAGCGGACCAAGCGGCTGATCATCATCAGCGCGATGTTGGGCATGTTCATGGCCTCGCTCGAGCAGAGCGTGGTCAATCCGGCGATGCCCCAGATCGTCTCGGAGCTGGGCGGGCTTGAGCTGTATCCCTGGCTGGTGCAGGCCTTCATCATGGCGCAGGTCGTCACGATCCCGGTGGCCGGCACGCTGAGCGACATCTACGGACGCAAGCCGGTATTGCTCGGCGGTCTGATCATTTTCCTGTTGGGCTCAGCAATGTGCGGGTTTGCGCCGGGCATCTATGAGCTGATTGCGTTCCGTGCCGTGCAGGGCGTAGGCGCGGCGATCTTGATGACGGCCACGTTCTCAGTCGTTGGCGATCTGTATCTCCCCGCCGACCGTGGCCGGTTTATCGGACTCTTCGGCGGCGTGTTTGCCTTGAGCGGCTTGATCGGAGCGCCGCTCGGGGGTGTCCTGACTGAGACGCTGTCCTGGCGTTGGGTCTTCTGGGTGATGCTGGCGCTGGGTCCGATCGTCCTGTTCGTGATCGCGATCAAGATGCCCTGGCTGCGGCCTCCGCCGAAGCCGTTCCGGCTTGACATCAAGGGTGTCGTGCTGCTGACAACAGCGCTGGTGCCGGCGATGATCTCGCTCAGCCTGGCTGCGACCTGGGGTTGGTTTGCTCCTCAGACGCTGGCGCTGTTCGCCGTCTCGATTGCCGCGATGTACCTGTTCTTCCGGGTCGAGCGCAGCGCCGAACAGCCGATCGTGCCGCTGGAACTGTTCAAGATTACAACTGTCGCGACGACGGCAGTTGTGAATTTCTTCCTCGGCGTGGGCATGATGGGGGTCTTCGTCTACTTGCAGTTCTACCTGCAGGTGGGACTCGGCGCCGACGCTGCCACGGCCGGACTGGTCATGGGACCGATGATCCTGGTTTCAGTCTTCGCCTCGGTCGTGTCCGGGCAGGTGATGTCGCGAACCGGGCGCTACAAGTTCCTCGCCGTAACCGGTTCCTTGATGATGTTCAGCTCGATGCTGCTGCTCTCGACGATGACTCGAGACACCACGATTCCCGGCGTGTTGGGTCGGATGTTCCTGTTTGGCATTGGCATGGGACTGATGATGCCGGTGATGTCGATTGCGTCGCAAAATGCGTCGCCGCAGAAGTATCTGGGCATCGTCTCGGCGTTCACGCAGTTCTTCCAGCAAGTGGGCGGTGTGATCGGGATTGGCGTGATTGGGGCGCTGTTCAACGCCCGGCTGGCCAGCGGATTGNCCGAGCGTCTTGAGCCAGATGTCGCGGACAGAGTGCAGCCGGANAAGCTGGTCGATCCGATCTTCCGCGAAGACTTGATGAACGACCTCGGTCCTGAAGTCTGGACAGTCGCCGAGCCTCAGGTGCAGGCTGCGGTGGCGACGGCGATCACGGACAACTTCCTGCTAGCCGCGGCAATCGTCTTCATCTCAGTGCTGGCCATACTGCGGATGAAGGAGATTCGGCTACGTCGCGAAGGGATGCCCGCCGCTGCAGTTGCGGTCGAGCGTCCGGAGCCGACGCGGGCGATTGCATCGAGACCATCGGGTTCAGTAGTGAGCTCAGCGCGGGACATTCCCATCTCGACCCGTCCCAGTCAACCGGCTCGATTGAATGGTGTGTCGGAAGTGTTTGAACTGGAACTGCGGGCGCAGTTGCGTCCACCGGATGAGCCTGTGGCCACCATCAGTAATGAATCGGTCCCAAGCATGCGCCGATCGGTCGTGGCTGCTGCGATGCTCGGCGCTGGCGTCGGGTTCGCCCTCTCCTTCGTTTACCCCCGCAATCGAACTCGGTGAACCGCCTCTCTTCGGTCCCCTCTCCCTTTGGGAGAGGGCTAGGGTGAGGGTCCCTCCCAGTGTTAGCCCAACGGATCCCGCTCCAGTTCCATCAGGATGGCATCCGCCACCGACTCCAGCCCAGTCAAGACCTCGTTGTTCCAGAATCTCAAGACGCGAAATCCCTTGGACTCCAACAACGCGGTCCGCTGACGGTCTTTACGCCAACGCTCCTGATGCTGGCCTCCATCAACTTCGACTACAAGTCGTCTCTCCATGCAGACGAAATCGACGATGTGGCCGCCGATTGGGGTCTGCCTGCGGAACTTGTAGCCGCCAAGTTGTCGATTTCGCAAGACACTCCACAGGGCACGCTCGGCGTCGGTCGAATCACGTCGTAGTCGTCGGGCGCGGGAGGTGAGGATCAATGGTGTCTTCTGGCTGTCCAATGGCCGAGCCCTCACCCTAGCCCTCTCCCAAAGGGAGAGGGAATCGGACCTCAATCCGCAAACTACTAGTCCTCCCTCGGGTCCCCTCTCCCCCTGGGAGAGGACCAGGGTGAAGGTCCCCCGGAGGTCCAAATGAGCCTCCGACCAACATCCCCGAGCGCGATGTTGCTAGTCCCCGAACTCCGACGCGACCACTGCGAAGGCCTCGTCTGAGGCTTCGAGGGTGTGGGCGACGTCGTTGTCGTCCAATGCGGTTGAGAGGAAGCCATTGTGGACCGGGTGCAGGTAAACGCCTCGGTCAGCGAGTTCTGCGGCGAAGCGGTAGGCGCGGGGGACGTCTCTGGTCGAGAAATCGTCGCCATCGAACAGCATGAGCGGAATTGACACCGGACCGGTTTGTCTGATCCCGACGCCGTGGGAGTCGGCGACCTGCTGCCAACCGTCTCGCAGGGCGTTGCCGATTCGATCCATACGTGCGATTCCGTCGGTTTCTTGCAGCGTGGTGATCGTCGCGTAGGCGGCGGCCATCGGCGCGGCGGTGAACCAGTAGGAGCCGGTGGCGAAGGTCTTCGCGACCGCTTCAGACAGGCTGTCGCGTCCCATCAGGGCAGAGATTGGTTGGCCGTTGCCGATCGCCTTGCAGTAGATGCTCAGATCCGGGTCGACACCGAGGGGCGCCCAACTGCCGGCGAGATCGAGACGGAAGCCACCTCGTACATCATCGAGGATGAGCGGAATGTTGTTTGCGTCGCAGAGATCGCGTACTCCCTGTGCGAACTCAACCGTCGGCATTTCCTGGTCGAGTCCTACGTCGTGACGGAAGGCCGAGACGATGATGGCCGCAGCGTCGCCCTCGGCTGCGTCGATCGCTGAGCGGACCGAGGCGAGATCATTGAACTCGTACTCGAGTGTGCCGTCTGCCTGTTGCGTCATGTCGCCCGCGGTGATCCAGGTAGGGGCGGCGCCGTGGTAGGCGTTATGGGCGCGGAGAATTGTGCCCTTGCCGGTCGAGGTACGGGCGACTGATGCTGCGTAGACGGTTGCGTCAGTGCCGTTCTTGGCGAACCAGGCCCAGTCTGCCCAGGGTGTGATGTCGACGAGCAGCTCGGCCAGTTCGACCATTTTTTCTGAGGGACCGTTCATGCAGTCGCCGACATCCTGCGCGTCTGCGATCGCTCGGTCGACGCCGGGGTGCTGGTAACCGAGCACGATTGGCCCGTAGGCGCAGATGNAATCGATGTACTCGTTGCCATCCACATCCCAGAGGTGCGATCCCTCGCCCTTGGCGAAGAACTGCGGGAAGTTGGAAGGCAGGATTGCTGCGTTCTGGTGTCCGTACATGCCGTTGGGAATGACGGACTTGGCCCGCTCGCGTAGAGCCATATCGTTCGTTCGGTTGCGCTCAGTGCTCATTCGGTCCCTCAATCAGGATGTGTTCGCGACGCCAGTTCGTTATGAGCCCGAGTCTAGAGGCCCACCGATACCCTGCGCCTCATGGCCCAATCGCCCAGCGTGTTCGCCCAGTATGAGGATCATCCGCTCGTTGAGGCGGCTCGTGAGTTGCAGCCGATGATTCGCGCATGCGCGGACGAGATTGAGGAAACTGGTTCGGTCCCACGTGAGATCATCGAAGCGCTCACGGCTCGCGGGCTGTATCGGTTGAATCTGCCGGCGCGCAGCTACGGCGAGCAGGCGCATCCCTTGGTCGTGTTTCATGTCATTGAGGCGTTGGCGCATGCGGACGCGTCGACGGCCTGGGTGGTGATGATCGCCACCGAGGTGTCCCTGTTGGCGGCGTATCTGCCGAACCCGGTGCTGAGCCAGATGATCGGGGGCGAGGAACCGGGCGGGCCGAGTTGCCGGATCGTGGGCTCGTCGCGTGTGATGACGACGGCCGAACCGGATGAGTCGGGCTACCGGTTGAGCGGTCGCTTGAACTTCGTGAGCGGCGTTGAGCACGCGACCTACATCGTGGCCACGTTTTTGGACTTTGAAGATCGCGTGCGGTTTGCATTGCTGCCGCAGCGAGCAGGAACGATCATTGAGACATGGGACGCGATGGGTCTGAGGGGCACAGGCAGCCACGACTGGGAAGTTGACAGGGCATTTGTCCAGAATGCGCATACCTGGGCGGCGTTGGATCCGCCATGTGCCGAAGGTCCGCAGTGGAATGTGCCCGACCGTTCACTGGTGGCCTGGATTGCCAACGCCGGACACGCTGTGGGCACTGCGCAAGGTGCGCTGGACGATCTGGCCGAGGTAGCGTCAGAGTCGACAACCGGAGACACAGCCGCCTTGCGAGAGCGAGAGCCGTTTCGCCTCGCGTTCGCACGGGCCCAGGCCGAGGTCTCGGCTGCCCGCGCCTTCGTGCAGGAAGCCTGGACGACCGCCTGGCCATCGATTGAGCAGGGGACTCCCGACACCAGGTTGCTGGGGAGATGCCGGTTGGCCAACGTGCATGCGGTTCATGCCTGTGTGGATGCGATCGAGCTGCTGTTCCGGGCTGGTGGGACGAAGGCAGCGCGCCGGACCTGGACGCTGGAACGACGTTGGCGCGATCTGCAGACGGCTCGCCAGCATGGCGCAGCGTTGGAATGGAACTTCGACGCAGGTGTGGGTCCGTTGCTGGGCATGGAAGCGCGACGCAGCCGATAGCTACACGATTCCTGGCGGAGCTATCGCAGTTTGGTCGATGTGGCTTAGCATGGCCGAATCAGAACGACTGGACGGGTGTGCGTGCTCGTTTGAGATCCAGCCGCTTCGCGTGGGAGACTTATGGCCGGTCCGTTGGAGGGAATCACCGTACTGGACTTGACCAGCGGCGTTGCTGGTCCGTACGCGACGAAACTGCTTGCCGACTATGGGGCGAGAGTGATCAAGGCAGAGCCTCGCGGTGGCGATCCCTCGCGCCGCTTTGGTCCATTCCCTGGCGGCCAGCCCGACCCCGAGGCCTCCGGCCTCTTCATGCATCTCAACACCAACAAGCAGTCAATCGTGCTCGATCCGCACACCGACGATGGAGGCGCCACGGTACGGCGCCTGGCGCAACTGGTCGATGTCGTGGTTGAGGCATTGCCGCCGGGCGAGGCGGAGGCCGCCGGATGGGGCTGGGAAACGCTGCATGCGATCAATCACAAGCTGATCCTTTGCTCGATCACGCCGTATGGGCAGACGGGGCCATATCGCGACTACCGTGGCTCGGAGATCACGATGCAGGCGATCGGCGGTCCGTTGCACGCGACCGGCGCCGCCGACCGAGAGCCGATCAAAGTTGCAGGCCACTATGCCAGCTACCACGCCGGCGCAACGGCCGCCTTTGCCATCCTGCTCGCGCTTAAGCGTGTCCCCAAGGACGAGTTGGCCGGTGACTGGATCGACATTTCGATTTATCGCTGCCAGGCCGGCTGCCGCGATCGTCGAACGATTCAACTGGTGGCAGCTGAGTACAGCGGAGTGGCCCCTGGTCGCGCGCTACCGACCCGGCGCCTCGTGGGCTTTGGCATGTACCAATGCGCCGACGGCTTCGTGAACATCGTCGGTTCGGGTAACCGGATGCCCAGGTTGCTGCGCTGGGTTGGGCGCGAGGACCTGCTCGAGGACGAGGACTTCCTGGCTGGTCCCAGGTCTGGATCGGGATTCGGCGCCAAGGTTGACGAAGCGGTGGAGGCGCACCTCGCAGATGTCGGCAAGATTGAGGCAGTGGCCTCGGCGCAGGCCGCCGGGCTGTTGGCGGGAGCCGTGATGACGGTGCCCGATGTGCTCGAGGACCCGCAGCTCGAGTCCCGAGATTGGTGGCATCACATTACCCATTGGCATGGGTCGGAGCTGCCTTATCCTGGGTTCCCGTTCCGGATGAGTGAATCTCACCCGCCGCGGCCAAAGCGTTCGCCCCGACTCGGGGAGCACTCGCGGGTCGTCCTCGACCTGACCCCACCGGACCCGCTCGAGGACGCGCGCCATACGCTGCCGGAGGGTCCGCTAAGCGCCTTGCACTTGCCGCTCGAAGGAATTCGTGTGGCGGCGATCACCGTGGTTTGGGCAGGTCCACACGTGGCGCAGCTTCTGGCCGAGTGGGGCGCGGACGTGATCAACGTCGAACCGGTAAATCGGATTCAGCCATATACACGAGGTGCGGAAAACGTCCAGTCGCGTGAGACCATGCTGCGCGGCGCAGAGATCGGCGTTCAGCCCCAATATCCCGATGCCGAACCAGGCGATGACCCCTGGAACCGATTTGCTTCATTCAACTCTCACGCTCGGAACAAACGATCGATGACTTGCGACATCATGTCGCCCGAGGGTCGTGACGCGTTCTTCAAACTCATTGAACAGTGCGATGTACTGGTCGAAAACAACGTACCTACCACGATTGACAAGGCAGGCATCACCTGGGAAGAAGTGCAGCAGGTGAACCCCAGGCTGATCATGCTGCGCATGCCGGCATTTGGGCTAGAGGGTCCATATTCCAGTTACCGCGCGTTCGGGCTGCATGTCGAGGCCATGGTCGGCCATACGCACTTGCGCGGATATCCCGACCGCGGTCCTGAGGGAATCGGCGAAACCCTGGCCAGCGACGGCCTCTCGGGTGTGCAGGGCGCTGTCGCTGTGCTGATGGCGCTGCGGCACCGCGAGCAGACCGGCGTCGGACAACAGATCGAAATGCCGCTCAACGAGGGCTTCATACCTACGCTGGCGGAGTATCTGTTCCAGTACTCGATGAATGGTGTCAATCCACCGTCACAGGGCAACAGTCATCACATTCGCGCTCCATACGGCGTCTATCCCTGCCGCGGCGAGGATCAGTGGATCGCCATCGACATCGGTTCCGACACCGAGTTTGTGACCCTTTGCGATTCGCTGGCCGCCGGTCCGGGCGAGGCTTCGGTGCAGTCTGATCTGGCTCACGCACCGCTCGACACTCGCTTCACCCACGCCGAGGGACGCCTGGCCAACTCGGATGCGCTGGACGAACTGATCGCTCAGGAGACCAGGGTCTGGAACAAGGAAGACCTGTTCCACAAGCTGCAGGCCGCAGGCATCTGCGCTGCGCCACTGAACGATCCGTTCGACGCGCTGTCGGATCGGCATCTACGTGAAGTCGGCTTCTTCGAGCAGATGACCATCGAAGGCGTCGGCACACATCGTTATCCGGGGCTGACGTTCACCATGAGCCGGACCCCGAATCAACTACGTACGCCGCCGGCAAAGCTGGGCGAGCACAACCGGGAAATCTACTGCGATCTGCTTGGTTTCTCGGAAGACGAACTCGCTGAACTGGAATCGAACGGCCTGGTTGGCACCGCATATCCCGACGAGCTCTTGCCCCGGTTCATGCGAACTGATGCATCCACAAACGACTAATCGGAGGAATGATCGTGCCGCGACTTGAACCACAGACATTCGACACGCTCGATGACAACCAACGCGTGCTCTGGGACAACATCACCACAGGCCCGAGAGGTAATCCTGATCGCGAACATGGTGGGCTNGCCGGCGCCGACGGCGCGCTGATCGGGCCGTTCAATGCGCTGTTCTTGTCTCCAGAAGTCGGTGACGCCGTTCAGAAGCTGGGNGCCGCGATTCGTTACAACACATCCTTGCCGTCCGACCTGCTGGAAGTCGCGATTTGCACCATGGGCGGCCACTGGCGGGCCAACTTTGAGTTTTGGGCGCACGCTCGGCTGGCGAAGAATGCCGGCGTTTCGGAAGGCGCAATCGATGCCATCCGTGACGGAGAGCAACCCTACTTCGGAGATGAACGACAGCAGACTGTGTACCAGTTCGGACGAGAGTTGATCGAGAACCAGCGTGTCTCGGACGAGACCTACGGTGCGCTGAAAGACATGATCGGCGAGAGTGGCGTGTTCGAAGTTGCCTCAGTGATGGGCTACTACGCATTGGTTTCGATCGGTCTGAACACATTCAACGTCGGTATGCCGCCGGGTGTCGAGTCGCCGTTCTCGGACTGACTCGGGAGGCAGCGATGCTCAGCCAGTTCGACCGCGACTTCTTCGACCAGCACGGCTATCTGGTCGTCCGCGGCCTGATTCCTCGCGAACAGGTCGACGGCGTGGTCAACGCGATCTGGGACTTTCTGGAGTTCGATCGAAACGATTCATCGGACTGGTATCGGGAGCCGCATCGGGTCAATGGCATGGTGGAGATGTATCACCACCAGGCGCTGTGGGATGTGCGTCAGAGTCCTCAGATCTATGAGCTGTTTCGGGAGCTGTTTGGTCAGGACGACCTCTGGGTGTTCATTGATCGAGCCAACCTAAAGCCTCCGCCGAATCCGGAGCACCCTGAATACGACCACCATGGCATGGTGCATTGGGACATGGATGTACGTCAGTCGCCGACGCCATTCCAGGTACAGGGTGTGTTGTACCTGGTCGACACGAAGCAGGGCGAAGGCGGCTTCCAGTGCGTGCCCGGCGTTCATCGCCGAGCGGCGCAGGTATCGGCTGGCATCTCGAACGAAGATCTGCGGCATCAACAGTTGCACGAGCGCCTTTCGGAACGGATCGGACCGCCGATTGAGGTTGAGGCCAACGCCGGCGATTTCATCATCTGGCACTCGGCGCTGCCCCATGGCAATAGCCGGAACTATTCGGACAAGCCACGGCTGGCGCAGTATGTGCGTCTGTTTCCCGCTGACCCCGCGGATGAAGTATTGCGAGAGGCGAGGATCGCATCGTGGCGCGAGCGGTCGCATCCTGCCTTCCAGAATCCGCGAGCATTTCCCGGCGATCCGCGAGGCAAGGAAGCTGACTCGCCGCCAGCGGAGTTGACCTCGCTGGGCCGAAAGCTCCTGGGCCTAGACGACTGGGACTAAGTCCTGTCCACTCTCAGAGGCTCGCCAACACTCGCTCCGTCATTCCCGAGCTTGACTCGGGAATCTCGCTGCGTTGCGCTCAGCGGTTGGCTGAGTCACAGCAGGCGTCCCCGCTTCCAGCCTCAGCCGTTCTGCCCTCTAGAGGTCAACGTGAGATACCCGCGACAAGCGCGGGTATGACGAGGACGTTGTGTTGAATCTCGACAGCATTGTGAACAGCAATGAGTGCCCTTACTCAGGAGCTTCCGCAACGGGCTGGCGTCGCAGTTGGACGAGGGCGCTGCCGGTGACGAGGAGCACGACTCCGACGAGGACTTCGAAGCCGAGTGACTCGCCCAGGACCATCCAACTGAAGAAGAC
>JGIcombinedJ30088_10005398_pt1 | contig 11012 bp, 14 predicted proteins | sample PinacodermPK_FD_30088 | JGI IMG/M metagenome (IMG submission 30088) | reverse complement strand
GCTCACGGCACCAGCCACAGGCGGGGTCGGTGCACGCGGTGTCGCGCAATCGCTTAACCAGCCGACCCGCCTCGGGGAACTCATGCCGCCCTGGGTGCGGCATGACCGAGCTACCCCCCGAAACCGACAGCCACGCCAGCGCATAGGCAAGCGCCCAGCCGTGTCCGGCGGCATCTGCGATGACCTCCTGGGCGTGCGTCCGGCAGGCGTTGCCGTCCAGCTGCGCCTGCATGGCGGCGCGGGCCTCGGCGTCGGATGGCCTCGGGGAGCCGCGCAGGGCCGCGAAGACGTGGTCGAATCTGCCCCATCTACTGACGTCGTCAGCCAGTGCCAGGCCGTCAGCAGACCGGACGGGGCATACCGCAGGGCCTTCAGTTGGTTGTCGAACACTTCCAGGGCGAGCCTGGAATCCATCTCGGGGTCGTTGACACGCCCGCGTTGAGCCCTCCGTCCTGGTAGTGCTTGACCAAGTGGTGGTAGGGGTGTCGTGGAAACGCAAGGGGATTCAGCCGAAGCGTATCTACTACTGGCAGCCGCAAGAGCCGTAGCCGTGGGTTCGCGGCCTGCAGGTGAGGCAGATCGAAGGCGATCAGGTTGTGGCCCAGAAGGAAGTCCGCACCGCCGGCAAGGTCGTCCAAACTGGCTAGCGCTCCGGCGAAGCTCGCTCCAGATATCGGGTGGACCAAGGATCGGTTGGTGTCCGAACGTACGCCGGCGAAGGCCCTAACACGGGTATCGCGTCGGCCCACCTCTAGGTCGAGGGAGAGGCACGCAAATGAGAGCCCGCTGGTTGCGCCCAGCTCCATATCACTATGGCTCGCCGCGAACTGCATGCCCCCTAATCCTACGGGGAACCATGGGCATTGTGCACGGCTACCCCGCTATTCGTCGGTTGCCCTCCCTGTAAGGACTAATCCGCGCCCTTGCGCGGGTGATGGTCGGTCGTGATTGCTGGTCGCTTCAGTACACGAAGAATAGCCACTGGGGAAGTTCTCTTGCGTAGCACCTCGGAGGTCATTCATCGCGGTTAGGCAATAGCAACCAAGAGTTGCGGTATTCATGGCCAGTCGACCTGAACCCGGGCTCTACGGGAGGGGTAAGAAGTGCGGGCAATGGAGAATATTCGGACCCAACTACTCCCGATACGGGCTGCTGACAGTCGACAGGAGTGGAGTTCGAACCTTGCTAGGCACCCCTAGGGAGACTGCCTTGCGAACTTTCCAGTGGGAAGTGGCATTCCAATCTATGGCCAGCAGCTCGAACCAGCGACTAGGGCATCAACGTTCCCGATCATCAACCATTTGGCTAAAATAGCCTCCGCCTTGCAGCAGAGTCAGCGAATCGACCGTGATGTTGTCTACCAGGTCCCATATCTATTTCGGTTTGAGTTCTCCCGAAACGGGGACCGAAACGTCGTTACGCTCGTAGGCACCGATGTTCACTCCTGGCTACTCCATCCAAGACTCTACGATCGGGTCGCTAAGTCTTGCCATCCAAGTACTGTAGGGCAGTGAAGACAGCAGCAATTACACTCGCAATCAGGATTACACCCGCCGCCATCTTACTCCAGACAGAATGAAATAACACTGCCCAAATCTCATCGCGCTGCACCCATCTGCTATCTCTTTCCTCTCTGAACTTTTCTAAGGAGGACGCTTGGAATTCATTTAAGCGCTTGTCAATATCAACGGCGTATAAGTCATACAAGGCGTTACCCAGAGCGGCGTCAGCAGTTGCCCGTACGCGGGAAATCATTTCTTCTTGCGAAACCACACGTTTGTACTCAGTTAAGTCATCCTGAACGTTATCTATCATCTGAAAGGTTATAGTGAAAATAGCGTCACCAAGAGTCAACGTCCACGGTATGGCTCGTAAATTGATTAACCTAATCACAATGGGCCCTTCGTAGCCAGGGTCTACGTGCCCAGCGTTTAGTGCGAGTATTCCCGCCAAAGCCAAGGAGTTTCTTGAGTACACAGTGCCACAAAGACTAGTCGGCATCACAATATCTTCAAGCGTGACCACAAAAATCATTTGTCCGGGCTGCACAGTCACCGTAGGCTGAGAGACTTTCGGAAGTTCCGATGAGTAATTCAGCGTTTCGACTCTCGCTCCTTTGCGAGTGTCAGCTGATTGTTTCCATATGGCGGTACCTGCCGTCAGGTCGTAGCTGTCGGCTTGAATCTCGAACTCTCCGTCGTCCCCACAGCGAGGATTGCGGATCAAACCGTCCCTTCGTATCCTTGTCTCGATTTCTTTCCTCGTCAAAGTACTCATTAACAACTACCCCTAGATCCCAATACCCTTGTGGTTCAGTGGCATGCCGGACTCCATTTCGATTGTGATGTGGTTCCATAGATTATAGGAAGCCCGCAGGATCTGTCACCCCGCAACTTCTCCTAGGAGCAGCCACTAGTAGAAGTGAGCGGTTGGATGTACGCGTCAGGCCCGTCTCCTGCAGGTCCGGTTTCAACGAGCCCCTGCAGGACTGCGGTTAGGATGCTGCCAACAAGGAGGGGACAACCTACAATCTGCCGCAGGTCACCGAGATGATGACTGTTGAGACAACAGTCTCCAACAATCCTAGAGGGACAACCCGAACCAAGAGGCCGTTGCCGAGTCAAAGGTCCGATACCCGGTATTGAACAGGTCACACGCCCTCCAGACCAAACGCCACACAGGCAGGTAGCAGTCATACCAAAGCCTTCACATCTGCACGTCATCTCCCCTCTTTCAGGAGTGCTTGAGGTACGGGGCTAAGAGTTTGAATGCCACTGTAGCGACCTCTCGAACGTCACGCGTAGAATCAATCGAATACTGACAGTATTGGGTCAACCGTTCGGTCTCGGCCTCCACAGGATGTCCATCCATAACAAGAAAATCTCGTAGTTCAACCCGATGCCCCAATCGTTCTTCATACCGTCGGTGTCGAATGATTTGATCAGCTTGAAGCCAAATACCAACCATTTGAGAGCTATACTTTTCTATCTCCGACCACATATTCACGTGTCTAACCCCGTCGAAAAGCACCGCGTCACCGCTGCCTATCGAATAAAACCGCAAAGTATCTTCCAGCAGTGACCGAGCTCCATACCTCTCGATATAGCTCTGTCCGATATCTTGAAGACTACTCCTATTATGCAAAGCACCCTGTCTATCAGCCAGGTATCTGAAGTACGCCCCAAACGAAACAGGCCGTATGCCCGACCCAATGGTGATGGATCTAGCCAGTGAGGACTTCCCGCTGCAGATACGTCCGCAAAGTACAATAGCTAATCTCATACTAGTCATGCTTCTTCCTCAGCTAGCAAGGGCCTCTTCTCGTTCTTCATAACAACCCAGCCACGACGATCGCGTTTTGAGATTTCAATTGTAGACAGCGCTTGCACGTTAGATATACGCATTAACGTTGCAAATCTACTTTCTTCCTTCTTCTCCCAAAAAGACTGATGCTCAATACGCAAGTTCGCTGAAAAGGCGCGTCGTACATGGGACCATCCCTCTGACCCAATTTCATAAAACCACACATTACTAACCAGACAGATTGCAGACAATGTTCGCTTGGAAGTTCTTTTCAACAATACAACGTCGCCTTCTTTCACAGAATGATAAGGTGCTATTCGATTCTTTGAAAATCGAGATTCCACTGTTTTCGTCCCATCCAATATATAGTCCAAATACGGATCTGAAACTACGGCCACATGCACGGCATAAGGGGTTGGTCCATGGGGGGACAGTTTAGTCAGGTAATCCTCCCAGAACGGAAGACCCCTCGTCACTCGCCGCAAGGAGTCGATTAGTGTCGCGCTAAGGATTAAACTAGGGATCTCCATACACTATACTCCCCAATTCCTCCATTTCGAGGCTCACAACCCTTTCGATCTGAGACACAACACGCCCCACTGAGTTGTCATTCACCTCGTACTTGCCTTGAGCCATCCCAGCCTGGATCCTGTCGTGTGGGTTTTCTCCCCTTTCGATTGCCTGAGTTATATCGAACAGAGCAGGGATATTCTTACATCGAAACACTCGATTACCGCTGGTCCATACTTGCGCCTCATTTCGCCGCGCATTCCTCCGGCTTACACTGGGAAGTATGTCACCGGGCAAAATCCGAATTAGTTCTGGCGTTTCTAAGACGCAATCATCCCTTCGCATCCATATCTCTATACCTGAAATGCAAGAACGGAACCAATCCGACTGTTCTCCCTTAGGCACAAGCGTTCGGTTCACGTTGTGAGTATTCTTTCTAAAACGCAAGAGATCGCCCTTCCTCCAATGAGAAGGTATGTGATTGAATCCTGCCGCCTTCAAAGCATTGTACTCGAAATACGGGGTAACGTAAGACAAGGACAAAAGTTCCGAGTTGACCCATTCCAATCCTAAGCTTTCAGCGAAAGCTATCAAACGCTCTTGTTCTTCAAATGCACCAGGTCTCATTCCATGGGATCCATAACAAAAAAGCAATGTGCCTCCGACAACTAGTGCATGGGCAGCGGAAGCCAAAAAGGCCATTGCCTCATCAAAATACCATGGCGGGTCAGCCAAAACTACATCGGCGCGGGGCACGTCCAAAGTATTCTTCATCAAATCTACGCTCTGAATCGATCTTTCATGTTTATTGGTATCGTCGTTCAACACAGACCCATGTAAGTCAAGCAACATGAAGTCACGAGGTAGCCGCTTGGACGTTCCAAGCCAATAAACGGATGGACATCCCAACAGCAATACACGGTCATCATTTCTTGACGATTCCATTAGTTCGTCCAAGACCCGTTCTGCTGAAATAAGGGTAAACCGCCAATCGAAGGCGAGGGGATGAGGTATGGCTGTTCCCGGCATCAACACGCCAGGGTAATCATGGGTCGATGCCAGAGCATGTTCAGTACCAAAATCAGGTTCCACAAGTGAAACTTCAATGAGCTGCGTAATCACGTTTCGAACATCACTGGGGTACGATCCTGGCAACCTACGCACTATATTCCAGAAATCAGCATATCCGTCTTGCGAACATTCCACAACCCATCGTGCAAGTTTTTCTTCAAACTGCACCTGCGCCGAGTTGTATTCTTGCTCTTTCGACACTCTCTATTTCCTCAGAGAAACATCAACGATGGGCAGACCGAGCTGTTGATCACTAAAACGATCTTCCAACTCGCGCTGCCATGCTGCAATCGCAAGATGTTGAATGTTGAACGCCTTCACTTGTTCTTTGCCTAAACGAGAATGCAAGGGTGTAAAGTGACGTATTTCCAAAGGTATAGTCCGTAACGGCAAGTTAATATGAAGGTCTTGCAACTTGTCCATGAAGGCAGCTATACGCTTAGGAACATTCTCCTCATCGGGAGTTGTCATAGTGACGTACGCGTATACATCCATACCAGTTTCCAGCAAACGCTCGAACAACTCAAACTGTTGATTGAAGAGAGAGTCCTTGGCCATCGTGTTAAATGCAAAGGATTTTTCGTCGAAACCCTTAAAGCAGCAAACTCTCCCATAATTCCGCGATTCCGCAAGGCGTCTCACCTCAGTTGCAGAAAGATATCGCCAAAAGTAGTCATTGCTTAAGTTGTCGTCGGACCATAGGTACACTTCCTTTTCCAGTCCCCGGAGTCTGACCTCTTCAAGCATCCAAATGATCCACTCCGGTACTAAGTCTGGTTGTCCGCCCGAAAGATCAATCACTCTTGGGGGATTTTCTTCTTTCAGATATAACTCCAGCAATTCTGTAGCAGTAAACCAGGACGAGTATCTTAGGTTCGCAGACAACAACTCAAAGGGCACATAACAGTACCAGCAACGCCAGTTGCAGATTGCATTCTGAAAAACCTGAGCTCGTAACACCTCCTGTTCGGCCATTTCCAATGCTCGGCATGCTGGCTCTATAGGTAATGGGTTAGAAGGCCAACCGAGACTTGTAGTTCTTTGGAAATGTCGAATTCGGCCAAAGCCTCCACAATTTGCTGGTTCGGTAAGGTCTTCCTCTTGTTCACTTCCTGTGAATCGAGTAATCAACAGTCTTTGGTGCTCTAAGTCGACGCCCCTAGACCTCAGTTGCGCTGACAGCCTGGTTGTATCAATCTGATCTGTCATGGTCTTCCTGTTTTTCCAGACATCACTCCGTCGACCCTGTTCCGCCTACTCCGTCAGGAAGGGTAGCCTCTGATCGATGTAGTACATGACCATCTCCCTCATGTATCCCAATTCCTCGTCCGTCAAACTCCGTTCTCGGGGGATTCCGTGCCAGGCCTCTAGGCATCTACGGCAACAAGTTGCAGTTGCGTGCTGCGCGTAGAAAATCACATTCCCTGTTTTTGGCGTTTGTCTGCCATCCCAAGAATTAACGGAACGAGGCGGGGCTACATATTTCCTAAGTCTATGGTCAGCAGCCTCGCGGAGTCCAGAAACCCCCTTCCGTCTCGCGTGGTTGATTGCCTTTTGGTCGATTCCGATATCCCAGTAGTGATGACGAACGTATTCCTGCCTCAGTGAATGCATGGTGTTCTCAACATCTCGCAAGTCGTGTCTATCCAGTCTCTTCCAGTCAACCAAATTAGATCCGCAAACACGGCATGGCCCACTGCGATACGACTCTGGTCCTGGTCGAACTCGAAGAAAAGTGTGCAAATCCCGCTCACAGTCGGAGCTGGTGCAAGTCACTTTCGGCAGTGGCTTGATTTCATTCCATTCAGCATTCGTGGTCATGGAACCAACTCTTCCCGTGGCGCTAGAGCTTGCAAGAGCAAATGACGATCCGGTTCGGCAAGTGCTGCGAAGTCTATTCGTTCATAGAAGACATTCCTCGCAGTGGCCCAGGGTTGAGCAGCAATTTGGAGATTGTTTGCAGCGCCCCACCAATTTTGGCCTTGTTCTGCCGCGAGGCGATAGGCGAGATAGTTTGCTAAATGACCGGCAGGGACATCCTCTTCTTCCGCAACTTCGTTCACTGCGGTCTTGAGTCTTCGCAAGTCATTGCCTGCAAGGGCCAGACTTCTTTCGGCTAATTCCGTTCCTCTTCCATCCAGCAATATTGCCGCCGCAAAGTGGTTTGCAATTTGGTCCTCTTCATCAGCTCCCAATTCTTCCGGTTCTATCACTGTACGCTCAGGTGAGTCGGACTCCTGCCCAGCATGGTAGAGTTCATGCAACAAATCGAATGCCCACCTGGATTCTGAAGCAGTATTCTGTTTCAGGACGATAACGTTTCGCCCCCCCTCTCTGAAGCATGCTCCGTGAAACGCGCCTGAATCATCGAGTGGCAAGACAGGTATACCCAAATCCCATACGTAGTTCAATAAAGCTTCCAGAGAGTAGCTGTCGAAATCTCTCCTTATAGTTGAGCGGACCTCCTCTGGGTTTGTCGGTACAGTTTTCCTCGGCATGCCCACGCAGGCCTGAATAATCAACAACGAAAGATAGTGCGCATACACTGAATACGCGTTCACTTTCTCAACGCGAGCATTCACTGAAGTCTTATACCTTATGCCGCTAGTGGCATGAGTCAGTACTAGGGAGTTTCCTTGTAACACCTCTTCGGTAGACCAACTGAACACTTTCCCGAGTGTCTCTGCAGCAGCCTGAATTAGCATACCATGCTCTTCCGTATCTTCGGCATTTCTGATTAAGGACATATGAGGTATCAAGCGTCGTCTCACGAATTCGCCGGGCAGTCCAATCTCGGCAAGCTTTCTTAACAGAGTCTGCCATGACAGGTTTTTATTCTCAGAGAGTAGTGATCTGTCGATTTCCATATTAAGCGCTGCCGCTATTGCATTAATGCGTTGAAAGCTTGCACCAGCATATTCAGAGGCTTCATAGCGCTGAATCTGTTGCTCTTTCAAGCCTAGTTGTTCTGCCAATTCTCGTTGGCTTAGCCCACGTGCTATGCGTGCTTTTATTAGAGTTGTTGGAAGTTCATTGATCGTTAGCAGTTGATTAAAGTCGAAACTGCCGGCCCGTAACCCGTCATATTCGAGAAGGTCCTTCTCCAAATCAGCGAGCTGGCTCTTCAAGGCGTCGTGCTTCACCTTGAACAATATCGGGTGAATGTCTGATTGTTCAGCGCTATGGTCATCCAAACCTCGCAAGGCTGTACGAAAGCGATCAGCTTGAGCCTTGGTTATTCTGTATTGCCTGTCATTCTTAATCACACAACGCCTCCCAAATCCAAGGCTATGATGCCTTTGCCACATCCTGTATCTTTGTCTGTCTGAAAGAAGTAAAAAAAGTCGAGATCGTCCGAGCCGATCCTAATCTTTGCTGGCAGCAGTTCACCGAGAAATCTCGCCTTCTGGGTCAAGCGGCCATCTCCGATATCAAGTAGCACAGGATCGAGAGCGGTGGGGTCTACTCCAACGGGATCCCAGCAGGCATCAAAGTCCTTGGGAATAGGCTTATCCGTGACGAAGCTGCCATCTAGGTACACGGTTTGACAGCCTGCGCGCTTGAGTGACTGTAAGGCCACTAGCAGCCCTGCCAGAAGTTGACGACGCCACGCTGTGGTTCCGAACCTGACGGAGATTTCCTTCCAAGTGGCCCAGTGGATACCTGGAGGTAGGTTGCCCCGTGGATCGAACTTGGGAATCATGACACAACTCTAGCATTGTGTTGAGGCGACGTCAATGGGTTCAACTGGTGGGTGGTGAGCAGAATAGGACGAGGTCGCATCCGTGTACGCAAGGAGGACTTAGCTCGTATCGTCCTCCGCCTAATCGCCGGGGAGGAAACCGAGCACGCCCTGTAGTGGGTCGAAGAAGGCCACCAGGTAAACACGCGTGCCTTCAGGCGGGGGAGGCCATCGCATTGGCAGCGACGGCCTCCCCCGTACTCTTGCGACCAGCATCCCGCGCCAGGCGGTTCGGCCTCAGCTCCCGTTCCATCGCCCACTGGAGGAGGAACCCGGACAGGAGGCGGACCTTGCGATTTCTGCACTTAGAACAGCCGCAGCGTCTGGAGCTGCTGTCGGTCTGTCCCTCCCTCGGCGGCTCCGGTCTGCGCCTGCCCCTGCGAACGCCGGGGCTGACGCCTGGCCGGGGGACCGGGTCTCGCGTGAGCCGGGTACCTGGGCTCGCCCTCCCACCTGGCTCTCGCCCGTTCGATCACCGCCGGGACCTCCTGCGTTAGCCCGGATATGTCCGGGCCGTCGAAGGACTCGATGTGCGGGTCTGAGGCGGGTTGCTGCACGCCGATGGTGGCCCTGCCTCCCTTGAGAGACACGACGACTTTTAGGTCCTCCGGTCGGTCGGCCTGCTCCCCGGCGTCACTGGAACCCTGCGGTTCCTGCGTGGTCTCCTCGCCAGCGTCCTGCTCACCGGCGACCGCAGCTTCCGTACCGTCCGCCGCATCGGCGAAGGGACTCTCGTCAGCGCTCGGGGCGTCCGAGCGGGTCATTTCCACTCCAACTTCGTCAGGCATGGTTGCTCCTTTCCTCGTTCCTTCTCTGGCCCCTCGCTCAGGCTGCGAGTCTCGACTCTCTTCTGATCTCGCCGAGTGTCTTTGGCTCCCAGTACAGGTCGCGCTCCACGGCGGGAACGTTGCCGAACACGGTCGCCTCCGCCAGCTCGGTGAGGTCGAAGTAGCCGAGCTCGGTCTCGAAGCCTTCGACGAGGCCGAAGCATGTTCCGGTCTCGGCCTCCCACTCGGTGATGTACCAGCGCCAACCGATGTAGGGGCTGAACAGCTTCACCCTGGCGACGACGGCGTCGGGGTCGTCCGCGCCGTCGTTGGCATACAGGGGCGGGATCGTGTCGGCGAGCTCCTTCGTCATGAGCTTGTGTCTTCGGTACCTGTTGTGATTGTCCTGCCAGGTCGTGGTGGTTGCTTCTTGGTCAGACATGGTTCTCTTCTCCTTGTTCCTTGTCGGATGCGTTCGTTGAGTGTTGCTACCTAGGCCGCCATCCCCAGCTCGGAGTCGGAGCCGATCACCCGCTCCACCGCCTCCGGCGTGGCATACGTGGGGGTGACCGTTCCCAGCTCCATGTCCAGGTAGAGGCCCATGAAGGGGCAGGTGCCCGCCACCATGCGGCGGACCACCTGTAGCACTAGGGAAGCCATCATCTGGTTGATGGTCGGATCCTGGTCGGTGAGGTCGAGCGCGGCCGCGCAGTCCACGTCCGGCGGCGTGGTCGAGACCGCAGTCAGCAGGTCGGGGCGCTGCAGCGTGGGAGCGGGCAGCAGTCGGCAGGTCCCGTCGACGAAGGCGCGCTCGTCCCAGTCGACCTCGTCGGCGACATTCCCGACCAGGACCTGTCCCCAGTTGGTGTCGTTGCCCGCGTCGATGAGCCACCGGCGCGGGTCGCCCGGCAGGCACTCCGCCATCGCCCGCCGCGCGGCCGCGTTGTCGGCGCAGCCGATGAGCAGGCAGTTCCCATAGGAGGGAAGACCGGGGTAGCGGGGTCCGTGGGGACCGGAGTCGTCCTCCCGGAAGGGATAGACCGAGTAACCGACGGGACGCCGGTAGACCCGCGTCAGCCGGTCCGCGAGAGCCTGGCTCTTGAACCTGCCGACGTCCTCCGGGTAGAAGTTCTGGCGGAGCAGGTTGTGGGGCTCCACCCGGTCGTGGTCAACGAGGACGATGGTGGCCTGCCGCCCCTGGAAGAGGCGGCAGAGACCCTCGGCGACGAAGCCGCCGGTCCCGCCGCAGCCGACCACGGTGATCCACGGGTCGTCGAGCAGGAACGCGTTGTCGAGGTGGTAGGGCATCCTTCCCTCCTTGTCATCAGTTGGTTGCGTCGTGTTCGCCGGGGAACCGGACGCCCGGCTCCGGGCCGTCGAAGACCTGCGGCCAGTCCACCGGGGCGAAGTGGCCGTAGACGCCGACCCGGAGACGCAGTTCGGGCCGGGCGGAATCGAGGCGTCCGGCGACGCCGTAGAGGCGGAAGCCCTGCTCATCCCGGTCGTCGGTGGCCGAGAAGAAGGCGGGAAGGCTTCCGTGGGAGTGGAACTCGGCGACCACGCCCGCCAGGGGCTGGTACGCGAGTCCGGTGGCCGTGCCAGCCTGTGGCGGGNCCACC
>JGIcombinedJ30088_10005396_pt1 | contig 11015 bp, 11 predicted proteins | sample PinacodermPK_FD_30088 | JGI IMG/M metagenome (IMG submission 30088) | reverse complement strand
TGCTGCAGTTCATCGATGCTGAACGCGAAGACATTGCTGAACACGGCCGGGGTGGACTGACCGGTTATGCGGGGCAGCATCAGGCCGGCGTCCAGGGGCATTCCGGCGGCGTCCACCAGGGTTATCGGCCCACCCCTGGGGCCGGCGTAACGCTCGAGAGTGTGGCGCTCCCCGCCGTCGGTGGTCAGCTTGATGCGCCCGCCGTGGCGGCCCCCGGCCAGGGGGGCAAAGTGGTCGCCCCGGTTCCTGCTGGGAAACCCGAACAGGACGGTGCGGATGAAGGCCAGCAGGGTGCTCTTCCCCGCCTCGTTGGGCCCGTGGAACACGGTGATCCCGCCACCGCCCAGGGTGAAGGTGCGCTGGAAGAAGTGGCCGAAGCCGTCCAGGTAAAGCTCCTCAAGCCTCATGGGGTTTCGTCCTCCTCGGCCAGCGCCGCCAGGCACTCCTCCTCGGCCAGGGCCAGCAGTTCCCGCAGGTCTCCATCGGTGGGCGCATGATCCCGCAGTAGGTCCCGCACCTCCCTGCGCCCGTACAGGGGCTGAAGCAGTTCCCTCAACTCGGACGGGGTGTCTTCCCCGGCGCGAAGCTCGGAACTCAGCCTCAGCAGGTCTCCGACGAAATCCTCCCGGCCCAGGGCCGCCTCCCGGTCCACCGGGGAGGCGGTGGCGAGCCTGATTCCCTCGCACCAGAGCCAGGTGTCCTGGTTGGCATGATTCTCGTTGAGCCTTTCCCTCACCTCTTCAGCCGTGCCCGGGCTGCTCAGCCACCGGTGCAGGGGGCCCCGCCCGGTCATTTCCAGCCTGGCAACTACAGACCTGCCTTCGGCGGAGTCCAGAGTCACACTCGCCAGGTCGTCCATCCTGTCCAGCAGGGCCTGCTCCGTTTCCAGGGGGCCGATGTCCAGGGTCAGCGTTTCCCAGCGCACCACGTCCACGGGGCGGAAGGTCAGTTGTATTCCACCATGGTCGTCCACCTCAATGAGATAGACGCCGCGGGCCCCCGGTTCGTTGGGGTGGCGCCCCTGCGGGTTGCCGGGATAGGCGACTGTCGGGTCCCCCGTCCGGAGGACCTGGCGCGTGTGGACGTGGCCCAGGGCCCAGTAGTTGAAACCGGCGTCGGCCAGGTCGCTCAGTGAGCAGGGAGCATAGGAGTCGTGGTCCTGGTTGCCTCCCACGTTGGCATGGAGCAGCCCTATGCTGTACCCCTGGTCCCGGGAGACGGCTGCGGCAAAGTGGGGAGCCAGGTTGTCCCTCACGTCCCTGGTGGGGTAGCTGATGCCATAGACCGCTCCCCTCCCCGGCTCGTCGGGGACTAGGGGAAAGCCCTCGACCTGGGCCCCAAAGCGGACGCAGCCCTCGGGCAGGTCCAGGCGGGCCTCCCAACCGTCCAGGGGGTCGTGGTTGCCGTGGCAGATGAAGGAACGTATGCCGGCCTGGCTCAGTTGGGCCAGGCCGTCCATAAAACGCAACTGGGCCCGCAGACTCCGATCTGCCCCGTCGTAAATGTCTCCGGCCACCAGCAGGGCGTTCACCTCTTCTTGTTTGCAGAGGTCGATGATGTTCCGGTAGGCGTGGAAGGTGGCGCTGCCCATCGCCTGGGCGATGTGGGCTGGGGCCTCACTCCTGATACCCCGGAAGGGGCTGTCCAGGTGAAGGTCGGCGGCGTGAATGAAGCGGATGGTGGGCATGACAGTCCGTTCCTGGATGGGATGGTTGGGTACATGCGGCTCCGGCTACGCCGGGCCCCAGAATTCTATCGCCTTTTGTATGGCCTCGCATCCACCCGATGTCAGTAATGAAAGCTGTTGGCGGGACAACCTCTAAAACGTAAGACGGTAGCTCCCCTCTTCCTCCCACATTCCCTTACCCGCCAAGTCTATCATCAAAACGCGATTGCCCTGAATCGACCCGCTGTTGACAATTAACTTAGTCTAGATTACTGTTGTGTTGACCAAGCCTCTCACGCTCCTCTTCGGAGGGCGCACCAGAGAGGTTTATTTTTTGAGCCTGTAGGAAATGTCTTCCTCTCAAACAAATCCCACCCCTGCTGGGCCTCCCACCTCTCCTGAAGAGCAACTCAACCGGCTCCTCCAGCGCGGGATGTTAATCCAGGACCAGGATGCTGCCATTTGGTTCCTCAGCAATGTGAACTACTACCGGTTCCGCGGCTATCTGGAACCATTTATAGAAAAGCCAACGAGGAACAGTATCCGGCCCTTTCTGGCGGGCACGACCTTCGACGCAGCAGTTGAGCGGTACATCTTTGACATGCACCTCCGCACGTTATTGATGGAGGCGTTCAGTCACATTGAGGTGTCAATACGTACTCAATGGACCTACGGCCTGGCTTACAGTCAAGGCGGGGGAAAACATGCGCACCTGAACCCAAACCTGTTCGGTAGCCACTACGGTGAAAATCTAGCCACTTTGAAGGAGGATTACCGTGATCGTGGCAAAAAGCTACACCATTACGATTTCCAGGCGTGCCCTATATGGGTCATCTCAGAAATAATGTCTTTTGGCCAGCTGTCCCGATGGCACAACGACACAGGCTTGGACATAAAGAAATCAATTGCCAGGCACTATCAGCTTCACCACCGGGTGGTTAGGTCTCTTTTGCATCCTCTGACATTGGTCCGGAACTTTTGTGCACACCATGAGCTGCTGTGGGACAGGACAATCGCATCGCCGTTCAAATTGCCGACACGGATGGGTGCATTTCCGGCTCCACGGACATTCTTTAACGAAACCGAAACCGGCAAGCTCTACAACACCCTGGTGGTAATCGCGTATTTGACCCAAGCCATCACCGCCACAACAGATTGGTCACGAAGCCTACTGGCTCTCATGAACCAGTTCCCCAATATCCCCCAAGATAGAATGGGCTTTATTTCAGACTGGCAGGACCTGGCCATCTGGCAAGGATGACCTGAAGCCAACGATCGTAGAGATGGACAAAAGCAGGAGCGTCGACCATGCATGGACAGCTGCCGACCTTGCCAGCCAGAGTTGTCATCATTCCGCAGTCCTATGGGCTCAGTCTGCATCAAACCGGCACAGACGGCTCCCAATCAGAGGAAGCGCCTGGCTTCGAAGGTGTTCTCCCTGGTATGATCGCGAAGCGAAACTACAATTCTATCGCTACCGCCACGGGCGAAATTCATCATCTAGAGCGGTGCGCTCTGCCATGCCTCCGCAGTGTAACAGGTCCATCATTCTACGACACAGTGTGGAGAGTCCCGAGGCTTTCGTGAGTTACGAAACCTGTTTCCAGGCAGTAATTCTAGCGGCTTTCCGCCTCCTGCGAAGCATCAAACATACTGCTCTCGGAAACGTCTTCGCCCGCGCCAAATCCCGACTCCTTCACATCCGAATCTCCTTTCGTAATGGCTGAAAAACCGGGCAGGACCGACTGAGGCTAGCGATCCAGTTTGGTAAATGGCGAAGCTTGCCGGGGCTGCAGATACACAATTAGGTCACAGTTTGACGGCCGCTTGGCCGGTTTGGGCCAAGGTTAGTAATCTGCTCCTGATAACTTGGCTTCCAGCAGTGAGGTCCACCGTGGCGAACCGGATTAGATGTCCCTGTATTGTCGCTGTTTCATCGATTTCCCCGTCTACTGATGGGTGGAGTAGTAAGCCTGAGGCGTTCAGAGACAGGGGATCGCTGTCTGTTTCCTGCGACCTCAGGTAGGCATATATCTGGTAGAGGTAGCCGCTCCGTATCCTGTGATTTCCGTACTGCCCTTCGCCCAGAATGTGGTTGAATTTGGTGTCGATGACAGTGCGGGTCCTGCTGCCTTGGCCACAGTCTGCGGGCCGTTCGAGGACGATATCGGTTTGCATGGAGGGCAGGATGGCAGCCATGCCCGGGGTTGTATCTTCAGTCTGCCAGTCGATCCAGCTACCCGTCTTGACTAACCAGCCCAGAGGTGAAAGCAAGGTGTCGTAGAAGCCTCCTATGGCGGCCTCGAACAGCCTTCTCGCCCACAAATTGTCCCTGTCCGGTGTTGGAAGACGAGAGGATCCTGGGTCTTCCGTCGGCAGATCCAGACTGAAGGCCAGCCGAGCCGCAGCCAGCATACGGAGGTCTTCCGAACTGGTTCTTCCAGCTGCTGACCGCTCAAGAGCACTGCCTAACCATCGTATTGAGGCCAGTCCGTTACTGACACCAGCTCTTTCCATGGCTGTAGCAGCGATGCGGCATCGCCTTGCCAAGTCTCTGTCTTTAAGGGTCTTGGGCAGTTCTTGCAGAGCCGCTTTGACGAACTGGTTGAGTTGCGTGTTGGTCGTCAGTTCTTCGAAGGAACAGGCAATTTTGCCCTTTTCCAACAGATGGCGGCGTTCGGTCCGCAAGAGGTTTATCCGTCCCCGCACTCGGTTCAAGTCTGCCTGCCTTCGGTGGAAATCAGCGCTGAGGTTGCGTCGCAAGCGGCGTTCCACGGCCAGCGCCAGAATCTCGGCAACGAGATTCGGTATCTCGTCCGGATTATCTTCAACAGCGACTCTTCGGTTGGTGGGGATCTCTCGGTACAGGCGCGATGCGTAGAGCATCAGGAGCCAGATATTCCGGACTGGAATTCTCCCAATTAATCCGGCGGAAGCAGGCCTCCAGGTCATGGCTCGATGCCATTGAGCAGTTTCTCTTTTTCGATACGGGACGTATCGAGATTGTCGAACCAGTATTCGTCTAAGAGAGGTCCGATTTCGGATTGCACCAGGTCCCTGAACCATTTCCGCTGATTGTTGATCTGACTCGAAGGAACTGGAGTAACCACGCTATGGCCTATCCGGAACTGGGGACCCAGGGAGGCGTCTCCGGCTATCTTTTGGTTCAGCAACGTCAGCCGTCCCTCAATTTCAGAAAGAAAGGCAACGTCGATGCTGTGGTTCTCGCGGACCCATTCGCGCCACCGGTCACCGAAGGTGGGTTCAAGGTCAATGAAGGCGAAACGGCGACGCAGTGCCAGGTCAACCAGGGCGAGGGAGCGATCGGCTACGTTCATCGTACCGATCACGTAAAGGTTGGGTGGAATGTATACCCGTTCCTGCGGAATCCTGGGATAGCTGAGCGCCAGCGCGTCTGCCGGGGTTCTCTTATCGGTTTCCAGCAATGTCAGCATCTCACCGAAAATCTGGGCGGGATTGCCCCGATTAATCTCTTCGATAACGACCACGTAGTCGCTGGACTGATCAGCTGATGCGTCACCTATCATATTCAGGAAAGGGCCATCGACCAGATCCAACTTACCGTCTCCCGCGGGTCGCCAGCCGCGCACGAAATCCTCATATGACAGGTTCGGGTGGAATTGAAAGGGACGCACCTGCCTTTCTGATTTCCCACCAATAAGGGCGAATGCCAGCCTCTTTGCCAACCAGGTTTTGCCAGTGCCAGGAGGTCCCTGCAGAATGAGGTTCTTCTTGCTCTGCAATCGCCCCAGAATAGTAACCAATTGCTCTCTTTCCAGGAAGCAGCCATCCTTGACTATATCCTCAAGCGAATATGGCGAAACCGGCTCAACGGTGGGACTGCCCCAACTATTTCCATCGGTGTCCGCCTGATTGCCCTCATTATCCGTTGATTGGTTTGAAGAGGGACCCTCCATGTCATTTCCTGCCCTGTACGCAATGAGCCTGCCTTTTACATCCTTTGACCAATCCTCTGGCATATTGTCTGGGCCGTATTGGGTCACGCACCATACCAGCGATTGGGCATCGAGCGCGTCACGTATTTGTAGGCCCCGGCAGGACGCCTGTGTGATGAACTCATCATAGAATTTAAGTGAGTGCTCATAGCGAATCCAGGCATCAGGGGAATCATTCTGAGCTGACGGAAACCCAGTCAATCGATACGCCTGCTTTAGCGATGCATACCTGTACATTGGGTACTGCGTCGGGTCATGACCCACAAGGATGATCGAGACCAAAAGCCCAGGTGTACCAAAAGCACCCAATTCCTGGAAACGGCGCACTCTTTCCTCCAGCGTGTCGGCGCTTCCAATGGCCCATATAAGGCGCAATGCCGCCTCAATAAGGGAATGGTCCAGTTTCAGGAACGGTTCCCAGGTGCGCCAGTCCCTCCCGAAGCAGTCGGGATTACGCAAGGTGGTTCCCAGCAGGTTTTCCCAATCTGGACTGTCATCCCAGAGAGCTTGCTTGACGCCCGCAAGCTTCGCGCCGGCTGTTAGTTTATAGTCCCGCTCCCTCTCGTTAAACTGGTCCCATTCATAAAATCTCTTGGCCCAACCTATGAAGGCATCCCACAGATAGTCGCTGGCGTCCCCGAAACCTGGACCCTTGTTTCGGCCTGTGCCAGCAAAGGCGAGCAGTCGTTTTTCTGCATCTTGGCTCTTGAGACGGTATATGGTCGGTCGATATGTCATTTCTTTCTGCAAGTCAGGGTCCAAAGAAGCCCTCAGGACTGCCGTATTTATCCATGTGACCTCTCTGCTGTGTACCCAGCCTTCAGGTGCTTCGGCACGATACTTATAGTCCCCCGCCATTCGCCCAATGGCAACAGTTGGCTGCTTCTTGCAGGGCATGACAATCAGGTCACCGACGCTAATGAGCCCTTTAAAGGACCACAACTGTCCAGCTGCGTTATTGACCTTTGCAGTTGTCTCTTCGGGATGCGACTCGACACGCATTTCCCGCATATCTTCAAGAGTTTGCACATTGGCCAGATCTCTGGCTTCGCTGAAATGAATGGACAGTATGCCTGTTGCTAGGGCTGCCTCTTCACTGATTCCGGCGCCACGTACCACCCAAACTGTCATTAGTTTCCCTCGGCATGGAGATGGCTTCCAAAACTTATTGGAAGCGTCTGATAGTCCGGCATAGTCCCATTGGCTAGACAAGAACATTGTAATTGGCTCCCTCACACCCACACTACCTGTCAACGGTCGACCTCCCCACGTCAAACCGCCTCCCTAACCCTTGACAGCACACGGCAAGCTCAAGCCGTGCTTGCTTCCTTCGTCTCCAGGGAGCGTTCAAAAGACAACAGCCTCCCGCCGGAGGGCCAGCCAGCAAACCTTCCACGGTGGGATATTCGTCGAGGCCGGTCAGTGAATCCCCTGGTCAACGCCAATCTGCTGCCAGTCGTTGTGCTCCGCCGGCGTTGCGTGAACCAGCTTACTGGTCCAGTCCAAAGAGACCGCAATGGATCTGCCGTCTTAAAGCTCATAGGGGATAGGCATCCAGTAGCCGGCCGGCATTTGGGATGGGTTGAATAAACCGAGGTCATGGTCATAGAGGTTTTGCCACTGGGGCGGTTTCTGAATAGACGCCCATGCCGAAATTGCGGATAGCGTGGCGTCCCGTTCATCTGCGACGAGGCCCCACGTCAGGTTTTGGACCATTCGAACCGTTTGATCCGGTCCTATTCTGTTTACAAGATGGTTCAATGCACTGGGGTGGGACTCAGAGATCGCCAGGTCCCAGGTCTCACAGAGATGTTTGACCAACAGGGCCCCTTGTACTATGACCGCTCCAACTAAACTATTGGTGGACACGACGCAAGTGACCGGCAGGCCACGGGCTTCCAGTGCCTCTTTGAGTAAACAGTCGACGCGTCTGAATCCGGCATTGTTTCCTCTCTTGTTCCACAACAATGGGGAATCAATGCCTGCGGCTCGGACGCATGAATTTGCATGTGGATAAAAGGTCTCGACTGCGTCTCTAACCTGGCTTATTGCGTCCCAGGCGTCATCCGCTAATCCGGTTATGGGGCACGGCTGCAGGAGGCCACCCGCCTCCATGCAAATGCTCCACCCGAATCTATGTCGGCCACCTGGGTCGAATCCCAGGAAGAGGTTTAGCTGTTCGGGCCTTCCCATGTGCCTTTGCTGTTGAGGGGTTGGTGTTACTACCGTCGCTGCAACGAGGACCATTGCTGGTTGGACGGGAATCAGCACGATAGCCAGTATGTTACCACAGTGGCCCTTTCTACTACCCGCGTTTCCTTCTTGGAATACGCCACCCGGATCGGCCGTAATCCAGGTCCATGTGGCGCCGATGGTAGTGGGCCAAGTGTAAATCGACGAGATACCTACTACTAAGTCAAAGTGGTTCCTGGAGGAGTAGATTGGTCGGATCCACCTTTCGGACGGCCGCTTTGAGATTTCTGAGTAGTTCCATCGCTGGTTGGAAATTTTGCCTTTGTAGCAGGACCTGCAGGCTGGCCACCTCCCGCAGGGCTAGTGGTTCCCAGCCGGCGTCAAACCCCGCGGTGAGGCGGTACTCGTTGCTTTTGCTCCGCTGCGGGTTGGTTGTCCGCCTGGACTCGATGATGTTCAAGAGGCAGAGGTGCCGAACGGCCTCGTTTATCTCCTTGATGTGCCGCCGGTGTCGCCAGCTATCTGGCGCTGGTTGATGTGGCTCCATTCACCGTCGCAGGAGAAATTGCTGGCGATGTGCGCGTAGATATGGCCGGTTTCCGGCGGCAGGCCGGTGGTTTCCATGGCATGGCGCATGACCATGGAATCGTACTTCGGCCCTGGCGCCGGCATGAGGGCTGCGGGCGTCGTGGTCGATGGAAACCTCCTGTCAGGGTTGACTCGGGAACGATTGTTTTATAGAGTCGGATCCGTATAAAAATGATGTTGCTTGGAGTGGGGTCACCCTGGGCGACATCATCTTTTTACGCGCGCCTCTTTCTCCGCAGCGTGGCGTTCTCTATGGAGATGCGCTTGAGCTGGATGAGGGCGCCCTCCAGGTCGGTGGTCTTCCATTTCTATATGCCAGCGTCCGTTTTCGGGACTGTTTTCCAGGACGATGTACCGGTCCAGCGGCCGGAGGGCGTTGGCCGGGTGCATGCCGAACTTGACGTGCGGGTTGAGCCAGCTGCAGGTGGCCAGGTCCTTCTTGACGAGCAGGGTGTCGAGCGCCGTCCTGGCGGCGATCTCGCGGAGCTCGTTCCGGAGGGAGAACATGCTGCGGCTGCGTATCCACTTGTGGGGCCGCTGGCCGTGGGCGGCGAAGACGGCGCCGGCGTAGACCAAGCCGTAGCGTTTGATGACGATGTTCAGGCCGTTGGCCATCTCATGGTAGTCGAGGCTCCCGTTTTCGGTTTCAACGGTTGTCATGTTGTGCAGAAACTCCTCTTCTCTTTTCTTGACGGCTGGTAATATCTGGACGTAATAACTGGAAAGTTTTCCTTTCTGGCGGGTTGGCGTGTCCGACCGTGTGCAGAAAAGGGAGTTTAACCATGCCCAGGCACCTGACTGTTAACGATGAGACCGTAGTCTGCGGCCCTTACTTGGGCGAGCTGGCCGGCGACTCTTACACCACGGATCCTGACGATATTGACTGCATTGTCATTTTCCCTGAGCACTTAACCGGACATTTTCGCTGGACATCGACATGATTTTGGCTCAGTTTAAACCCGTAAATGACAGACGAAGGGACATCCCCGCAGCTACGGGGCAACCGTCCGCAATGTCCGGCGCGGTCCTGACGGCAAGGGGACATCCCCGCACCTACGGGGCAACCGGTTCCGCAATGACGGTGTCGCCGGCGCTCCAGGGGACATCCCCGCACCTACGGGGCAACCCGACTCGGTAAGGTGCTCCAGGGTGGTGTAGAGGGGACATCCCCGCACCTACGGGGCAACCGTGAGCACCTGGACATTGACCAGGCCATAGCCGGGGACATCCCCGCACCTACGGGGCAACCATAACTTCTGCATCTGCCGGTGATTACGCTCAGGGGACATCCCCGCACCTACGGGGCAACCTCGGTGGCCCGGTAACTTTGGCTTGACAAGACAGGGACATCCCCGCACCTACGGGGCAACCGGGAGAGGAGACCATAGATTGATCCAGTGTTAGGGGACATCCCCGCACCTACGGGGCAACCGCGGCCATAAAGACGAAAAGCGCCATCCGGCGCGGGACATCCCCGCACCTACGGGGCAACCAGTACAAGGCGGCGTTTATTTCCACCTACTGCGGGGACATCCCCGCACCTACGGGGCAACCGCAAGGCGGGGAGTATTCCTGCGATTCCGGTGAGGGACATCCCCGCACCTACGGGGCAACCGATTTCAGCAAGGTCGAGGTCAAGTACCACAAGGGGACATCCCCGCACCTACGGGGCAACCCAGGGCAGGGACTCAGACAGCGAGAGCCCAGGGTCGACATCCCCGCACCTACGGGGCAACCCATTATGACCAGCTTGTCATCCCTGGTTGCAGCGGGACATCCCCGCACCTACGGGGCAACCCCAAATGAAGGAAATCAAGGAAGGTAGCGACGAGGGACATCCCCGCACCTACGGGGCAACCGACCAGGCCAAGGTCGACCAGATCGTCAAGAACGGGACATCCCCGCACCTACGGGGCAACCGGCAGTCCACCCGGGGGGAATGGGAAAGTCGTCGGGACATCCCCGCACCTACGGGGCAACCCCATTGCTCCAGTTCTCCCCGGAGCAACTTTGCGGGACATCCCCGCACCTACGGGGCAACCCCTGGAGCGGTGCGCGGGAAGTAGGCGGGGTCAGGGACATCCCCGCACCTACGGGGCAACCGCCGCGCTGTTTTGGAGCTGGCGCCTGGCCGCAGGGACATCCCCGCACCTACGGGGCAACCGCAATGCCAGGAATCGCCATAGTAGAATTCCGAGGGACATCCCCGCACCTACGGGGCAACCCGCAAGGCGATAGCCCTTCACGAAACCTGCCAGGGGACATCCCCGCACCTACGGGGCAACCCCCGGGGAAACCTTCGTGCAACCTGTTACGAAAGGGACATCCCCGCACCTACGGGGCAACCTTGTCAGACGGGAGAATGACAACCGCGCAACAGGGGACATCCCCGCACCTACGGGGCAACCCTTGACCCGGTTAGCGGCAACGAATATCACGAAGGGACATCCCCGCACCTACGGGGCAACCCCGCTAAACCGTTCCGCCAATGCAAGATCGTTGGGGACATCCCCGCACCTACGGGGCAACCTACGGCTTTCCCTACCCGGTAGCCCTGGGCCAGGGGACATCCCCGCACCTACGGGGCAACC
>JGIcombinedJ30088_10005390_pt1 | contig 11031 bp, 10 predicted proteins | sample PinacodermPK_FD_30088 | JGI IMG/M metagenome (IMG submission 30088) | reverse complement strand
CGGGAGAGCCCAGATACCGTCACGGCTCGGGTCTGTGTGATTATCGATTCGAACATGACCGTAACCTAACGGCAGGGTGTGACACTGCATGGAAATGATGAAGTGCTACACCGGCAGAGCCCGAGGTTGAACCACGGGCAAACCGTGATGCCCCCATCGCCGCGATTACTCGCCCGGCACCGGCGACCAGACCTTCCAATTCGCCACGCGAGAGGCCAGATACGGTTACTGCCCGGGTCTGTTTGGTCATCGATTCGAACATGACCACACCTTACTGACAGGGTATGACACTATATGAAACAGTTAGCCGAGATACGGTGAAACCGATAATTCGTTGGATCGCAATACTCGAAGGGGAGAGGAGTTTGTTGGGGATTCGGGTGGTTCAGATGTCCGCTTCGCAGAGAAGACCAATGTTGATGTGGAAATTCGGTGATCCGTGTCTTCCGCTCCCGAATGGCTTACTAGCGACCTGAGGTTGCAAAGCACCCGGCGGCATCCTCTCAGAGCATCACCGCGCGATCCCAGTTCCAGAAGCACCAGCGGCCAGACAGGCGAACTGGTCTTCGTCGATGATCTCGATGGGGCTACCTTCGGCAGCGTGGGCGAGGACCTTGCGGTGATTGCTGCTTAGACCTGATTCGTCGACTTTGCACAGGTCAGACGCAACCCATGACCGTATCGGAGCGGACCATGACCTCGGTGACCCGGACGGCCACTCCGACAACCCATCAACATCGCCCAGCTCAACCACGCCAGCGAATTCGCCGGAGCAATCCTCGCCTACATCGATGACTTCAACAAGCGATCCAAAGCCGAGCCAAACCCTTCAAATAGACCTAAGAGTGTGCGCGGATAGGCGCTGATCTGCGGGAACACTCGAGATTCCGGCAATAGCCGCGATCCCCTGACTTGCCGCTTTGCGCCACCGAATACGGTCGAAACAACATCTTCCAAGACCTGTGTCGCCTATCCGCTAACGCTATTAGTGAGCCGGTCGAAAGTAGCGCTTTTGTAATTCGGCATGTGTTCGGTCGAAGTTGCCCATATTGTGAGCGTGTTTGGGGTCTCTTGTCCCGAATCTGGTCGGGTCTGTTCCGATCTTGTAGGCTGGGGGTATGAGTTCTGCTCCGTTCGACCGGATTCCGGTGGTTGATCTCGGGCCGTTATCGGAGGCACCGCGGTCTTCGGAGGCGCGCCGGGAGTTGGTGGCGCGACTGTGTCGGATCTGCCATGAGGTCGGCTTCTTCCTGGTCGTGAACCACGGCGTAAGTGACGGGCTCTGCGATGACGTGTTCGAGATGATGCACCGCTTCTTCGCGCTGCCCCACGAAACCAAGGCGCTGATCGACAAGACCAAGTCACGCCATTTCCGGGGATGGGAGCCGGTGGGGGCCGAGCACACCAACAACCGCCCCGACATCCGCGAGCAGATCGACTGGTGGAGCGAGTGGCACGCCCATCCCCAAGATGCCGAACCCAACTATCTGCGTCTGCTGGGGCCCAACCAGTGGCTGCCCGAGGAAGTCCTGGCCGGGCAGCGGGAGCTTGCCCTTCAGTGGTTCGAAGAATTGGGTGATCTGGCGGACCGACTGCTGAGCGACCTGTCGTTGGGTCTGGGGCTGCCTGAGGACCACATGAAGCATTACTTCGGGGACCGCCCGATGTCGCTGTCGAAGTTCATCCACTATCCACCCACCCCTGACGGGGGTGCCGGCGTCAACGCACACCACGACACCGGTTTCTTGACCGTGCTCGCACCAGGTCCGACCGCGGGCCTGCAGGTTCAGAACCAGGCCGGCGAGTGGATCGACGTGCCGTTCTTGGAGGGGTCGTTCGTCATTAACCTCGGAGAGATGCTGCAGGCCATGACCGGCAACTATCTGGTGGCAACCGCGCACCGGGTGATCACTTCCTGCGAACGCTATTCAGCGGGCTACTTCCATGGCCCGTCGCTGGATGCCTCGCTGGCCCCGCTGCCTCTCGACGACCGCTTCGCGGTTGCGGTGGCGGCAAGCCCCCACCACAACAGCGCCGGCTTCATGGCCCTCAAGGAGGAGACCGACGCCGGTGTCGGCGACATCGCCAGCAACTACCGCCCCCGCACCTACGGCGAGCAGCTCTGGAACTATTTCTCCCGCAGCTACCCCGAGAACATGGCCCTCCACTACGGCTGAGGCACCGCAGTCTCTCCCGAGTCTCTCACGCTGCCTCAACTGGGAATCAACTCGGGCGCTCCGCTATCGGTAAAGTCGCCACCGGACCGGCGGAAGAACACCTCTAAAGAGAGTGGCATAGCGCAGCTTTAGATTGGCACTCGATGACATGCTGTGGTACATTCGATACATGAATGGGATACACACAGTCGTAGTGGGAGATCGGGGACGAATTGTAGTTCCGGCGGAGGTCCGCGAGAACGAGCAACTGTCAGAGGGGACACCTCTCGTGATGCTCTCCACTTCGGGGGGGCTGGTGCTGATGACCCGGGATCAACTGCTCCAACGGGTGCGGGGGGAGTTGAAGGGCCTCGATCTCGTCGGTGAGCTTCTGGCCGACCGCAGGCGTGCATCAAAACGGGCGGACCAGGCGTGAGCATCGTCCTCGATGCCTCNGCCATCCTAGCGTTCCTCCAGGGAGAGGACGGTGCCGCAGANGTGGCCGCGGCTTTGGAAGCCGGTTCAATTTGCGGTGCCGCGAACTGGTCCGAGGTAGCCCAGAAGGTGCTTGGCGCCTCCCGTGACTGGGATCTGGCGCGTGCGCTGCTGCAAAGCTACGACCTCGTTATCGAACCCGTCAGCGCGGCCGATGCCGAGTGGGCCGCCCGCCGCTGGACACGAAACGAGGGCCTGTCTCTGGCAGACCGACTGTGCCTAGCGCTCGCCGACCGCGCCAACACCGATGTGCTGACTGCCGACCGGCACTGGGGATCGTCCGGCTCAATCAAACAGATCCGCTGACGGACAGATCCGCTGCGACAAGGGATCCGCACCTCCGGCAAAACCATCAGCGGTAGCTTGGTAAAACAACTGNTAGCTATCTGGTGTAACCGTCAGTGGCGGTGAACGCTCGCGGCTCTCGCCAAGGGAAGAGCATTTTTNGTTGTTGCGGTTGTGGCGAATGATGGCTAATCGTTGATGTTGGCTGATTTTGTTGTTTTGGGAGTCTTGGACCGCTTAAAGTAACTCGCCGAGGTCATTTTCGCCGTTGTTGTTGGTGTCGNACTCGNCTATACCTGCGGGTAGTGCTGCTTTAGCATCACGGACATCTTCGTTGTCGTCGTTCGNGCCAGTGGGTGCCTGCGCTGTTGTTGTTGGTTTAGCATCGGGTTCGGGTACGCCTGATGACACAGGCCCAGATGACACAGGGCCAAGGTATCGTAGTTGGCGTGAGAAAGCGCCATTGATTTGAAGCATTAATCGTGTGAAGCCCTCCTAGTCAGAGCGGGCTTTAAGCGTTCTCGCAAACCGCAAAGGAAGGAGTTGGCAAACAGTGCCCAACGAAAGGAACACAGAGGAAGTTGTGCGTTCCCACTTCAGGCGTTATGCCGATGAGGTGGTAGTGGAGGAACAAAGGTCGGTGAACCGCCGGATCCAAAAGACGCTTGTGTCCGCGTCAAAAGGCGGCACCGGACAGGGTTTCCCAGAATTCTTGATTTCGTTGAGAGATGAACCTGACTTGGTTGTCGTAGTTGAATGCAAAGCCAACAGGGACAAGCACGAGAGTGCCGACAGGGACCGNCCTGTTGAGTTCGCGGTTGACGGAGCGTTACACTACTCGTCGTATCTCTCTAAAGAGTTCNATGTTCTTGCCATCGCGGTCGCTGGAGAGACAGCAGCAGATGCCAGGATTTCTCATTTTCTTAATTTGAAAGGCTCTAGCCGGCAAACCCCCATATTTGACGCTGCGTTGCTATCGCCGTCAGAATACATCCGTGGTTATTACAACGACCCCGCGAAGTTTAGACAGGATTACGACTCGCTGAAGGGANTCCTTCGCGTCCTCAACGAACGACTACACGTTGACAANGTAGCCGAAAGCAATAGAGCTCTGTTGATAAGTGCCNTACTCATCGCTTTGGAGGATACGTCCTTCAAAAGATCCTTCGCCACGGAACGCGATTCGATTGAATTGGCAAAAAGCATTCAGCGGCGGGTTCTTGCGGAACTCAAGACCGANCTAGACGAAGCAAGACTCAGTTTGNTTGAACAGAAGTTCTCATTTATTGAGCACGAGACAGCGCTCATCGGNAAAGACGACGAANTGAGAGAACTGGTGCAACAGATCGATAGCGAGATCAATTCGTTCATCAAGAACCACGAGTATCGGGACGTTCTAGGAGAGATGTACGTCGAGTTTCTGAAATACGCCAACAAAGACAAAGGCTTGGGTATCGTTCTTACGCCACCGCACATCACCGAATTGTTCGCAGAGATAGCCCAAGTGAACAAGTCGTCGGTCGTCTACGACAACTGTGCTGGCACCTGCGGATTCCTGATTAGCGCCATGAAGAAGATGATAGCGGATGCCAAGGGATCTGAAGAGTTAGAAAAACGCATCAAGAGTGGTCAACTATTCGGAGTTGAACTACAGTCCGACATTTTCCCGTTGGCTGTTTCCAACATGTTTATCCATCAAGACGGCAGATCCAATATAGAGCAAGCAAGCTGCTTCGACCCGAAGGTAGTTGCGAGGATGAGGTTGAAGCGGCCAACGGTGGGAATGCTGAACCCCCCTTACAAGTCAAACAAAAAGCACGACAAAGACGAATGGGAGTTCGTGCTCAACAACCTTCAGGTTCTAGGTGACGGAGGCACCTGTGTCGCCATCTTNCCCATGCAATCCGCTCTGTCCACAAACGAAAAGAATGTCCAGTTNAAAACGGAACTGATGCGACAACACACACTAGAGGCAGTCTTCTCAATGCCCAATCAACTGTTCTTCAATTCCAAAGCCAGCGCTGTTACCTGCATTATGGTGATAACGGCCCACCATTCGCATCCAGAGGGTAAGAAAACCTGGCTTGCGCTCGCTAAAGATGATGGCTATTCAGTGCAAATGCATAAAGGCAGAACAGATTCGCTCAACGAGTGGCCTTCTATTCGAGATCAGTGGATAAGCAGATTCCAAAACAGAACCGAAGTCCCNCATTTCAGCGAAGCAAGGGTCTTGACCCCGGCTGACGAATGGTGNGCAGAAGCATACGTGACAAGAGACCCTGCGAAGCTAACGCAACGTGANTTTGAAAGCTCCTTACGCCTGTTCACCGGTGCGATGTTCTCGCAAGGCAAACTCGCNGCTGTCGGTTTGCATCCNACAANCGAAACTGAACTTAATCTCACCGAGACAGAATGGAAGCATTTCAGAANTGGCGACACCATGACTGTCACTCTCGGAGCGTACGCCGACAAGAAAGAGTTAGCGACGGGCAACCTTCCCTACATNACGCGCACAGCATCCAACAATGGGGTAGACGGATTTGGTATGCATAACCGTCGTTATGCAGGCAACTGCATCACGGTAGGCGCAGAAGGAATAGTGNCCTTTTACCAGCCGGGTGAGTTCTTGAAAGGNAACAAAGTCAACATTGTTAGACATGCACGAATGAANGCATACATCGGATTGTTTCTAGTGACCGTAATGAATTTCGCACATGTCGGTATCTACAACTATGGNTACGCNCTAGTGAAACGGCGATTGGAAAGATCGATGATTCCGCTGCCGGTGACAGAAACTGGCGCACCGAACTGGGCGTTCATGGAGTCCTACATTGGTCAACTCCGCTACAGCAGCAACCTGAACGCAATCAGCGACACGTGACGGCATTGTTGAGTTCTTCGGACCACCCAACCACACCTAGCCCAGGCATCTAGTCCTGCTAACCCCGGAAACGCTAAGATCCGACGAGCACACGGTAATCCACTTGGTAGGTTGCGTGTAACCGCTAGGTATGGTAGTACTGAACTTAGAGCATGTCGTGCCCGCGTTCGCATCGGCTACTGCTTAGAAAACCCGAAGAAATCAGGACCCCGTGAGTTCATTTCAGGCTAATAATCATTTTAGCGCCAGTCGTGTTCTTAGCGTCAGCCGTGTTCTCAAGGTTGTATGCCTCATGCTCGTAACGCTTCTTGCGCTCCTGGGTATTCAGCATTTCTTCACTTCTGCGAATGCTCAAGTCGCAGTGACAGACGCGCAAGGTAAAAGTTTGAATCAAGGCGACATCAGTTTGACGAGGTTAACCAATAGTGCTTCTCCTGACAAAGCTCGTTTTTTGGAAGAAATGGCACGCTTGGGTCGCCTCTATCGAACCGAAGACATCCAAGAATTTCAGATCCCAAGTGTGGATGGCACAACGCGGATACTGTCGCCGCGAGGATACGACCCGATTGGGCTTTATGCGGACGAGGATTCGGGCGCGTTGCTGGGTTGGAAAAAACGAACGCTAGGAGTGCATTTTGCGGAGCAAGAAAATACTGCGACGCATGTGGGTAGCACCGGTATGGGTTACAAAGCTGGTATTGACACAGATGGACTGACCCGAATTAGCGGTCACTGTGCGACAATCTGGTTTACCCCCAAATATCGAAGCGATGCTGATCATCGGCTCGGCACTTGTTATGAAAAATGGCGCGTGCCGGGAACTAATAGATGGGCATATAACAGGTGGGCTTGGTTCAAGAGAGCTACTCCTCGGGTTCGATATGCTGAGGTGATCGATTTCACGATTCGTTCAAGGCCGTGGCGAGGTTTTGAGAACAGAATCACGGGAATGACCGACCATTCTCGGGCGGTATCTAGTGGTGATTGCTCAACAACAGCAAACGTAAACCTTCGGGTGGGTGGGGTAGGTCTTAGCATTCCAGTTCACCAGTGTAGCCACACCGAAATACGGGAAGATTTCAACCGATATCGAGGTGGTATTGATTGGAACGGTCGGACAACCAAACAGTTGAACCTAGATTTTGGGATGGCTCTTGAGACCAACGGCTCGGCGCCGATAATGGCAGATTATGCGTGGATCGAGGTTTGCGTTAGTCATATCTCATGGACTTGCCGCGCGAACCCGAGTCAGACACTCGCAAGCAAGGATCCGGGCTGGTAGGAGAATGGAGAACACGACAAGCTATGTGTCTGACTGGAGTTAAACTAGCGGTTCTGCTTGCCATTGGACTTGCTACATCAAACTGTAGTTCACCACTAGTGACGGTCAACAACGAAGACTCCGGGGGTGGTGCTGCACAGCAACATGCGGAGTGCGAACAATATCCGATCTATGAGCAGTGCGCGGTAATAGAAACTTCGAGTGGCTCCAATCGCTACACTCTCTTGAAAGCTGACCCGTCTACCGAACTTACAACCTTGGTGGACTTTGGTGGCCCCGGAATTGCAGCCTTATCTGGGTCTTATCGGCTTACCGCAGTACACAATCGACTTCAGAGTTTGGGATCGTCGAGAAACCTCCTAGTAGTTGAAGAACCATGGGTTACTTTTGAACTCGGCGACGTATGTAAAGATGCTCTAGCGACGCTTCACCAGAGTATTGCGTCAAGCAACGACCAAGAATTGGCCAAAAGCACAAATGCATGTTTGGGCCATCAAGAAGTTGGAGGTACCAGCCGATTTGGGTTCGACTCTGAAAGCTATGTTGAAGTGATTGACGCCATCGAACGAGCGGAACAAGTTGTCATCGATCAGTTTATTGGTTTCTCTTTCGGGTCTGTGCGAGCAACCTATTTGGCAGAAAAATTGCAAGGTGCATCAGTTGTGCTCGTTGATCCCTTTCCTGTTGGGAGCGATACTGCCGAGATCCTTTCTCACCGAGCTGAAAAACTGAAATCTTGGCTAAGCGACACTCCGGCGGTTACCGAAANGCTCTCCGATGTTCGTGTTGCTTCTGCTCTGGTAGCCGCGAGTTATGGAGGAACTGACGTGTTCACGGACTTTGTTGCACGACTGGATTCTGGATCAATTTCAGAAAACGAAATAGACGACATGTATCGTTCAACATGGAACCTTTATGGCGATTCGGTCGTCTCGCTGGCATACTTGGCGTACATAGAAGAATTCTGTCAAGTTGGTAACGTCACGGAAGACAAGTCACCTAATATCCCACCAACTGAAGCGAATTCTCCAATCGATGATGTTCTCCAACTGTATCACTCGCCGTGTGTGGCCGATCGCGTGACGACCAACCCAGTGTCGCCCACCATTGAACCAGATTGCATTGTGGTGAACACGCAAGACGCGAACTCCGACACAGCCATGATCACAAAGTCTTTTGGAACACCGGTAACCACGTATGCGGATACATCGGTGCCGCACGCCTGGTTTGGCTCTCTTTCAAGATGTGGCGCTTCAATAGGAACGCCAACCCGCTATGTGCTCAGATAGAACAGCCAGTCCAACTCATAATCGGCACCAAGAAGAGCGCTAGTGGTGGAACTGGAGGTGTGGTGGAGCTGGAGGGAATCGAACCCTCGTCCGTTGGGTGGTTGCCCCTCATGCTACGACCATTCCCGTGTTTGCAGCTTATGGCTGCTGCGCCCCCGGGTGAGCTAGGCCACTAAAGGCCTGCCATCAGTGCTTTCACTGAGGTCAGAGGTCTTTCCCGTCTGTCAGCGGTCTTTGCCTGCTGTCCACTACCGCTTCTGGTGCCAGGCTGCGGTAATTCGGCCCCGCGTGCCATTGCTGGTCGCGATAATTCTCTACCTACTGATTTGTCCTGAAACTATCAGGCGGCGAGAACGAGATCGTCAGATTTGGCGTCTCTTTGGTTGCCCCGTTTTGGGAGTCTGAGCAACTCCGGTCGCATTCGGCGCATCCTGGCTCCAACGTCGAAACCGATCAGCCCCTAGTACAAAGTGTTATTTGTCAAACTACATACTCCGAACCAACAAAACAACTCTNCCGCAAGACAAGTACACAAAAAGACTTCCCAATTGTGCCCCACGCAACCAAAGATGCGTTAATGTTTGCGAATGAGCGAACCCACACCTGTAGAGGATTGGACAACCGATTACGACATCAGCGATCCGCAATANATCACNGACCCCGTGCCCATATGGCGGGAAATGCGCACACGTTGCNCCATCGCACATACTGAACGACTTAACGGATCATGGAACCCTACCCGTTTCGACGACATCCGCGCCCTAGCGAAAATGGTACCAGAGTTGTCCTCACGGGCACCTCTAGTGATGCCACCACCTCCAGATTTCGAGGAACCAAGCCGCTATGAACAACAAATCGCCGCCGCCCCGATAACTGCCGATCCACCCATCCACACTTGGACTAGGCATCTAATCCTGCCAACCTTCGCCCCCAAAGCCGTAACCAAATACGCGGCCTTCACCGAAGACCTAGCACACACCCTAATCGACAGTTTCATCAACAAAGGCACCTGCGATGCAGCCGTAGAATACGCACAACAAATACCGCCAAGAGTCATCGCCCACCTGCTCGGAGTGGACCCCGAAATGGCAGACACATTCGTTGGTTGGGTCAACGACATCTTAGGTGAAGGGCTCCTAGACCCGGTAAAAAGAATGGCCGCTCGTGACGCGCTACTGGAGTTCCTAGCCGCGGAAGTCAAGAAAAGAACTGTCCACCCCAAAGACGATCTACTCACCACACTGCTCCACAGCAAACCCAAAGATGCCAACGCCGAAATAACCCCCGCAGTTGTCATCGGCATCGCCAACCTCATAGTGGTCGCTGGCATTGACACAACTTGGAGCTCAATCGGCTCAGCGCTCTGGCACCTCGGAACCAACCCCGATGACCTAGCACGCTTACGTGCAGAGCCAGACCTACTCCCGACCGCAGTTGAAGAGTTCCTGCGCTACTACGCCCCTGTGACCATGGCCCGCATTGCTGAAACCGACGTTGCATACGGTGGAGTCGTAATCAAAAAGGGCGACAAAGTCTTGATGAACTTTCCAGCCGCATGCCATGACCCCGAACATTTTGAGAGCCCAGATGAGTTCATCATCGATCGTCAACGCAACCGCCATGTGGCATTCGGTTCGGGCATCCACCGCTGTGCGGGCTCCAACCTAGCACGACTAGAAATGAACGTGGCTTTGCGAGTTTGGTTGGAACGTATCGGCGAGTTCAAGGTGATTGATCTCGAGACAATAAAATGGGCCGGCGGGCAAGTACGCGGCCCAAGAATACTGAAAGTTTTGTTTTCCCGAGGTTGCGCCCGCTCCAAGCAACTGCTAGAAAACGACCACCGCTAGAAAGCGGTTCAACCACTTCAGCACCAGACAACATCGCCAGCGGAGGAATGCTTTGCTCCAGACCTTCACCGTCAACTGGACAGCAATGGCCGAAGGTACCGCGCATGACTACGAAAATCTTGATGCGCTCTACCGAGATCACACCGCCAATTTGCTCGTACCGCACCTACTCGCCACGTTCAAGATGCTTGAAGGCCCAACGCTGGCTACCAAATTGACCGAGAACGCCACAGCCGACAATCCGCCACGCGCGCTCTGCGCAACGGTGAATCGGACGAATTTGTGGTGGCTGCGCTGCTGCATGACATTGGTGACGTGTTGGCCCCAGAAAACCACAGCGAAGTAGCCGCAGCGATCCTCGCGCCGTACGTCAGCGACGAAACAACCTGGGTGATCCGCCACCACGGNCTGTTTCAAGGCTATTACTACTTCCATTACCTAGGCGGCGACCGAGATGCACGAGANCGNTATCGCGAATCGCCTCATTACGACCGCTGTGCAGACTTTTGCGCCGCATACGACCAAAACTGCTTCGACCCAGACTATGACGACCTTCCCCTNGATGAATTTGTGCCCCTTGTTAACCAAGTGTTTGCCGAACCCAAAAGGCACTGGAACTAATCTCTTGAACCACGCCCCCACAAAGGCGTTGAAACGAAAGCGAGCGGTAATGGCAGCAACCGTGGAATCTGACCAATGGTTCAAAGCAACCCTTCCGAGAGCGAGGCTCAATGAACTGAGCCAGCGAAGCGACCGTGAAGCCCTGCGGCGTGTCGCTGCCTATTTTGTGCTC
>JGIcombinedJ30088_10005386_pt1 | contig 11035 bp, 10 predicted proteins | sample PinacodermPK_FD_30088 | JGI IMG/M metagenome (IMG submission 30088) | reverse complement strand
CCGCCGGGCTGAGCGAGCAGGCGAGCGACCTGAGCGAGCGCCGCCGGGAAGCCGCCGCCCGCCTGCGCGGTCTGGTCGAGGCCAACCTGCACGAACTCGGCATGCCGAAGGCGCGCTTTGCCGTGCAGTTGCAGCCGCGGCAGGAGCGCGGCGAGCCGGCGATCGGCCCCGCCGGCGCCGAGGCGGTGACCTTCCTGGTCTCTGCGAACGCCGGCGAGCCGCCGCGCCCGCTCCGTTCCATCGCCTCCGGCGGCGAGGTGTCCCGGATCATGTTGGCGTTGAAGTCGATATTCGCCGCCAGCGACCCGGTCGGCACCTTGGTGTTCGACGAAGTCGACGCCGGTATCGGCGGCGCCGTGGCGATCGCGGTGGGTGACAAGCTCGCCGGCATCGCCCGTCGGCGGCAGATCCTGTGCATTACCCATCTCGCCACCGTGGCCGCCCGAGCACACACCCACCTGCAGGTGTCCAAGGACGAGCACGACGGGCGCACGCTTACGGCCGTGAAGCAGGTCAGCGGACGCGCGCGGGTGGTGGAAGTGGCGCGCATGCTATCCGGCGACGATGCCCGCGAGGTGTCGTTGCGCCACGCCGAGGATCTGCTGACCCGTCAACCGGCGGGGAGTTGACCGGGCCCGTGCGCGGCCGGTTGCACGGCCGGGTGTGCGGGGTCAGGGCGAAGAGTCGTCGCTGTCGAGATCGCCTTCCTGGCCGCCGTCGCCCGTTTCGTCCGCGTCTTCGTCCACCAGCATGAACGGCCGGATACGATTGGAGTCCGTCTCCGGGAACTGCTCGATCAGGGCCACGGTCTGAAACGGAATCATCAGGTGCTCGGCACGCCCGAAGGTACGCCGTACGTCCTCGGCGGTAGGATTGATAATGATCTGTTGATCACTCTTGAACACGATGTCCTTGATGGACACGAAGTAGGGATGCGTGAGGTCAAGGCTCTTCGCGGTGAGCTGTACTTCCTTGCCTTTCCACTTGAAATGTACGCGATACAACCGTAAACCCGCTCTAGCAGCCTGCACCCGGAACATTAGCCGCATGGGCCCGGCCCGCCAATACTATACAAACTTGTAGTGGTAGGGGCGTCCTCCGGCGGCGAAATCCTCACTAGCCCGGATTCTCGTTGTTGACAGCAGATATGAGCGCGGTAATTAATCTACAGAGGTGGGAAAAAGTGGGAGATATTGGACTGTTGTGGAGGAATGGCCCATTATATCCCCTGAATCTCTGGAGTGCAGGTATCGACGTGGGAGGGTGTCAGTTGACCGTCCGTGAGGAGCGACCGTGATTTCCGGTGAATACCGCAACGCCCTTGACGAAAAGGGGCGCTTGATGGTGCCGGCCAAGGTGCGCGCCGAGGTCGTCGGCAACGTGATGATCCTGACCCGCGGCGTGGACCGCTGCCTGTGGCTGTTCCCGTCCGAGGAGTGGCGGCAGTTGTCGGAGAACCTGATCGCGGCGACGTCGCCGTTCTCGGAGCGGGCGCGCCTCATCCAGCGGCGCATTCTGGCGCCGGCGCAGGAGGTGGAGATCGACCGCAGCGGGCGTATCGCCATTCCGTCGACGTTGCGTGGGTTCGCGGCGCTGAAGAAGGACTGCACCATCCTCGGCATGGTCAAGTATCTCGAAATCTGGGACGAACCTACCTACACTACCTACCTGGAGGAGAACGAGGAGAGGTTCAAGGAGGCCGCCGAGGAGATCGGCGGTACGATAACGTTCTGATGGGTGTGCACGAACCAGCAATGGTTCATGAACCGGTAATGGTACAGGAGTGCCTGACCTGGCTGGCTGCGCCCGAACGCGGCGGCCTGATGATCGACGGCACCGTCGGCGACGGCGGCCATGCCCAGCAATTCCTGGACCGGTACCCTTCGTTGTCGCTGCTGGCGGTAGATGTCGATGCACACATGCTGGAGCGTGCGCGCCGCACCCTGGGCCGCTTCGGCCGCCGTGTCGAGTTCGAGCACGGCTGGTTTGCGGACGTGCTGGCGCGGCGCAGCGACGCGGCGCAACTGGTCCTGCTCGATCTCGGACTGGCGAGCTATCACTTCGACTGCAGCACCCGCGGCTTCTCGTTTCGCCGCTCGGAACCGCTGGACATGCGCCTCGACGAGCGGTTGCCCCGTACTGCTGCCGATATTCTCAATGAGGAGCCGGAATCAGCCTTGGCGGATCTCTTCTACCAGTTCGGGGAGGAGCGCCACGCCCGCCGGATCGCGCGCGCCGTGGCCCGCCGGCGGGCGGAGGGTCCCTTGCGCACCACCGGCGAGTTCGAGCAGGTGGTGTGGCGCGCGTATCCGCCGCAGCAGCGCCACCGCGGTGCCATCCATCCGGCGACGCGGTCGTTCCAGGCGTTGCGCATCGCCGTCAACGACGAGTTGCAGCGCCTGGAAACCGGCCTGGCGGCCGCGTTGCGCTGTCTCACCGCCGGCGGTTGCATCGGGGTGATCGCGTTCCACTCGCTGGAGGACCGTATCGTCAAGCAGCACCTGCGGCGCGCCGCCGCGGCGCCGGACGGCGCCGGCTCGGCATGGGAACTGCTCACCAAGCGTCCGTTGCGCCCGACGCCGGCCGAGGTGCACGCCAATCCGCGCGCGCGCAGTGCACGCCTGCGGGTTGCCCGGAGGGCGTCCGATGGCTGACGGAGCACGCACGCGGGCGCTGTCCCCGCGCGGACGAATACTATTGTTTCTCAGCGCCGCCCTGCTCGGCGCGGCGCTGATGCTCAGCGCATGGCAAGGCTACCGCTACGAGCGCCTGCTGCACACGGTGAGCGCACTGGAGCTGGAACAGCGCCGCTGGCACGAGCGCAACAAGCAGGCGATGTCGGATCTGGCGGGCCTGGGCTCGCCGCGGCGCATCGACGCGGCCGCCGCGGAGCAGGGGCTGGAACGCATGGCGCCGTCGAGCCGTCTGCTTGTGCGCTTCGCGCTTCCTGAGCCGCCACCGGGCGCGGGAGAGCAACCGTGACGGTAACCATTGAGGCGCTGGCCGCGCTGACCGGAGCGCGCCTGGTCGCCGCCGGACCGGATCGGCCGCACGCGCCGCAGGCATCGTTGCGGCGGGTGGTGGTCGATTCCCGTGCCGCCTGTGCCGATTCCCTGTTCGTCGCGCTGGCCGGCAGCCGCGCCGACGGCCACGATTTTCTGGCCGACGCATTCGCCGCCGGCGCCGCCGCGGCGCTGGTCGCGGACCGGCAGTGGCAGGCGCGCGGCGCCGCGTTGCAGGCGGTTGCGCGCCGTTACCGCGCCACCCTGGCGGTGGTGGACGATCCGCTGCAGGCACTGCATCGGCTCGCCGAGGCGCACCGGTCGCAGAGCGAGGCGGAGCGCGTGGCGGTGACCGGATCGAGCGGCAAAACCACCACGCGGCGCATCCTCGCTTCCATTCTGAAGCAGTGCGCGCCGACCTACGAGGCAGAACGCAACTACAACTCGGTAATCGGGTTGCCGCTGGCGCTGCTGGGCATCGAGCCGCGGCACCGCATGGCGGTGCTGGAACTCGGCATCGACTACCGCGGCGAGATGGACGTGCTCGGCCGGCTGGCGGCGCCGCATCATGCGCTGATCACGGCGATCGGCACCGCCCACCTGGCCGCATTCGAATCGCGCGCCACCATCGCCGCCGAAAAGGCGCGTGTACTGGCCCATCTGCCGCGCGGCGGGCACGCATTCGTGCCGGAGTCGGAGGAACTGCTCATCCGTTCCCGGCTGCCGCTGCCGCCGGAAGTTGCGCTGGTGCGCTTTGGTCCAACTACTACGAAAGGTTACGAGGGAAGTGAATCTCTGGGGTTTGATGGTTCTACCATCCACTGGGAGGGGCTCCAGATTCACTTCCCTCTGTTTGGCAATCACAACGTCGCCAACGTGCTGGCCGCGATCACGGTGGCGACTACCCTTGGAGTATCCGCGGCGGCAATCAAGCGCGGCATCGAGGCCATGGAGGCGGTGGCGGGCCGCTCGCAGGTAATTCGCGGGCGGCTGACCATTGTCAACGACGCCTACAACGCCAATCCGGAGTCGATGGCGGCCGCGCTCACCTTTCTCGCCGACCTGCCCGATCGCGGGCGCGTTCTGGTGGTGCTCGGCAGCATGCTGGAGCTCGGTTCGGCGACGCAGGCCGCTCACGCCGCGCTCGCCGAGGTGATCGCGGCGGCCGATCCGGACGCCGTGTTCCTGTTCGGCGCGGAGACCGCGGCGACCGCACACGCTCTGCAGGCGTCCGGCTTCGGCCGGCCGGTACTGTGGACGACGTTCTACGCGGAACTGGAGGCCGCGGTGATCGAGTCGGTGCGCGCGGGCGACACCGTGCTGCTGAAGGGCTCGCGCGGCGTCGCACTCGACCGGCTGGTGGCGCCGCTGCAGGCAGCGTGACGGTATCGTATGGCACCGGGAGAGGAACGCGGGCGTTCGCAACCGCGAAAGCTGACGCAGCCGGCGGTGAAGGTGACCCACATGCCGCGCGTGCTGCGCCGCCTGATGCTCGCCCAGCGCCCGTCCGGCCGCCGCCGCACGGTGCGCACCGGCTGGGTGCGGCTGCGCGACACGCTGCAGCCGACCCTGGCCATGCCCAGCGACACCGTGCTGATGGCCGTCCTGATCGTGCTCACCGGCAGCGGTCTGGCGGTGCTGCTGTCGGCGTCGTACTTCTACGGCGACCGGCTGTTCGACGATCCGCTGCGCTTCTTTCGCCGCCAGGTGCTGTGGGTAGCGCTCGGCACGCTGATCGCCGCAATCGCGGCCGCCGTGCCGCTGCGCCTGGTGCGCCGCGCGGTGCTGCCGCTGGTGGCCGTGAGCCTGCCGCTGGTGGTGCTCACGTCGGTGCCGGGCATTGGCCTGTGGGCGATGGGCGCGCAGCGCTGGATCGTGATCGGCGGGCTGTCGTTCCAGCCGTCCGAGCTGGCCAAGCTGGCGCTGGTGGTGTACCTCGCCCACATCCTCGATCGCAAGGGCAACCTGGCCGAGCTCACCTACGGCCGCACCATGCGGGTCATCGTTCCGCCGATGCTGGTGGTCGGCCTGTTCGCGGCGCTGGTGTACCTGCAGAACGACTTCTCCACGCCGATCTTCCTGGTGTTCCTGGCCATGGCGATGCTATGGCTGGCAGGCGTGAGGATGGGTCTGTTCGCCGCCCTCACCCTGGCCGGTACGCCGCTGGCCCTGTTGCTGCTGCTGACCAAGGAACATCGCGTGCTGCGCCTGATCGCGTTCCTGGAACCGACCGCGGACCCGGCCGGCAGCGGCTACCAGGTGCTGGCCGCGCGCGACGCACTGGCCCGCGGCGGCGTCTGGGGTACCGGGATCGGGCGCGGCCAGATGAAGCTGGGGCCGTTGCCGGAGGCGCACTCCGACTTCATCTTCGCGGTGGCCGGCGAGGAACTGGGGCTGGTCGGCGTAATTCTGATTCTCGGCTTGTTCGCGGTGCTGGCCTGGCGCGGCTACCTGATCGTGCGCCACCATCGCGACCGCTTCGCCCGCTATCTGGCGTTCGGCCTCACCACCAGCATCGTCGCGCAGGCGTTCCTGAATCTGGCCGTGGTGTCGAGCCTGGTGCCGGCCACCGGGCTGCCGCTGCCGTTCTTTTCGTCCGGCGGATCGGCGCTGCTCACCACGTTTGCCATGTGCGGCCTCCTGGTCGGCCTGTCGCGCCGCCCCTCCGGAGTCGCCACCGAGCATCTGTCCGCGCCGCGGCGCGACCGCAAGGGCGGAGTTGAGAAGCTGTGAGTACCGTTGTGGGAGGGGCAATTCTGCCGGGGAGCGGCGACCTGGCGCCGCGTACCGCGGAGAGCCCGCGGCGCGCCCGGCTGCGGCGGGTACTGCGTCTGGTCATCGCCACCCTGCTGCTGATGCTGGCCCTGGAGGCGGTGTTTTTCCTGCTGCTGGCGCCGCGTCTGCACCTCACCACGGTGAACGTGGCCACCGACCTGGCACTGAGCGATGCGGAGGTGCTGGCGATGGCGGGGCTTACCGGTAACGAGCAGTTCTTCTCCATCGACGCGGCCGCCATTGAGGCACGCCTGGAGCAGCACCTGCTGGTGCAGGATGCCGCCGTGTCGATGCGATTTCCGGACACGCTGCGTCTCGACCTCACCGCGCGCACGGCAGCCGCGGTCATGCTGGCAGTGGAGCCGGACGGTTCCACCCGCGCCGCACAGGTGGACCGGGACGGCCTGGTGTTTCTGGCCGGCGTAGCGCCCTGGGGCCGCCCGGAGGCCGCCGACGTGCCGGTGCTGAGCGGACTGGCGCCGGAACTGCTGCAGCCGGGCGCCCACCTGCCGGAGCCGGTGCGCGCCGTGCTCGCCGACCTGTCCGCGCTGGCGGCGTCGGACCCGGTGCTCGCCACCCTGATCTCGGAGATCCGGCTGGTGCCGATCGGCGCGCCGCCGACGGCCGACCCGCTCGGCGCCGATGCGCTGGCCTCCGGTTTCGACCTGATCGTGTTTCCGATCGGCTTCAGTACGGTGCTTCGCTTCGCCACCGAGCTTACCGAGGCCCATCTGGCGGAAGCACTGGTACTGCTCGACCTGATACGCACCAATTCCGCACAGCGCGGCATGGCAGACGTGGGCGAGCTCGATTTTCGCGGCGCGATGCCGGTAGCGGTCGCTGGCGCGGCCGCCGGTGGGAGGTAAGGGCAGATGGCAACGGACGATCTGATCGTCGGTCTGGACATCGGCACCACCAAGGTGTGCGTCATCATCGGCCAGATCGGCGAGCAGGGCGGTCTCGAGATCACCGGCGTCGGTATTACCCCGTCGCGCGGGTTGCGGCGCGGCGTGGTGATCAACATCGACGCCACCGTCAAGTCGATCGCGGCGGCGGTGGAAGAGGCTGAAATGATGTCCGGGCGCGAGGTCCAGGACGTCTACGCCGGCATCGCCGGCGGCCACATCGAGAGTGTCAATTCGCGCGGCGTGGTGGCGGTCACCGGCAAGAAACGGGAAATCGGCCAGGACGACATCGACCGCGTCAAGGAAGCTGCCGGCGCCATCGTCATCCCGATGGACCGCGAAGTGCTGCATGTCATCACCCAGGAGTACGTCGTCGACGGACAGGCCGGTATCCGCAGTCCGCTGGGCATGACCGGCGTGCGCCTTGAGGCCGAGGTACACATCGTGACCGGCGCGGTGTCGTCGGCGCAAAATATCATCCGCTGCGTCAATCGTTCCGGATTCAAGGTCAGCGACATCGTTCTGGAGCCGCTCGCCTCCGCCCGCTCCGTGCTCACCGACGATGAGAAGGAGCTTGGCGTGCTGTTGGTCGATCTCGGCGGCGGCACCACCGACGTGCTGGTGCACATCGAGGGATCGCCCTATCACACCGAAGTGCTGGCGGTCGGCGGCGACCACGTAACCAGCGACCTGTCGATTATGCTGCGCACTCCCAACGAGGCCGCCGAGCAGGTCAAGCGCGACGCCGGTTGCTGCTACCTGCCGATGCTCGACGAGCCGGATGCCGAAACCAGCATTCCCGGGGTCGGCGGCCGCCCGCCGCGCATTATCACCCGGCGCGAACTGTGCGAGATCATTCAACCGCGCATGTCGGAGATGCTCGGCAGCGTCAAGGCGCAGATCGAACGCGCCGGCTATCTGTCCCGCCTCGCCGGCGGGGTGGTGATTACCGGTGGCGGGTCGCTGCTGCCGGGCACCGAGGAGCTGGCATCCGAGATATTCGGACTGCCGGCGCGCATTGGCTATCCGGCGCGCCTGGGAGGGCTGGTGGAGGAGTACCACAGCCCCATTTTCGCCACCGGCGTGGGCCTGGTGCAGTACGGCGCCGCCCACCTGGGGGTCGAGCAACTCAACATGGATACCAGCGAAGCGGGGTTCACCAGTGTGTGGGCCCGCATGAGGAAATGGTTCGGGGAGTTCTTCTGACGGAGACTCGCCGGTACAAAGATGAACAAGCGTACGGGAGGGGAACCATGACGTTTGAATTGCACAACGAGCACACTCCGGGGATTACCGACATCAAGGTGATCGGCGTCGGCGGCGGCGGCAACAACGCCACCAACAGGATGATCGAGTCGGGCCTCCGGAATGTGCACTTCGTTGCCGTGAATACCGACCTGCAGGCGCTCGATCTGTGCCACGCCGAAACCAAGGTGCCGATTGGCAGCAAGCTGACCGCCGGGCTGGGCGCCGGCGGCATACCGGACGTGGGCGAGAAGGCGGCGCTGGAGGATCAGGGCGCGCTCGAGAACGTGCTGAAGGGATCGGACATGGTGTTTATCACCGCTGGACTGGGCGGCGGCACCGGCACCGGAGCGGCCCCGGTTATCGCCCGCACCGCGCGCGAGCACGACATTCTCACCGTCGCCGTGGTGACCAAGCCGTTCGACTTCGAAGGCCGCCGCAAGCGGGATCTGGCGGAAGAGGGCATCGAGAGTCTGCGCAAGGAAGTGGACACCCTGATCGTGATTCCGAACCAGCATCTGTTGAAGATCGTGGAGCGCCGGACGCCCCTGCGGGAAGCGTTCATGCTCGCCGACGACGTGCTGCGGCAGGGCGTGCAGGGCATCTCCGACCTGATCACGGTGCCGGGCGTAATCAACATCGATTTCGCCGACGTGCGCACCATCATGCAGGGACAGGGTGACGCGCTGATGGGCATCGGCGTCGGGGCCGGCGACAACCGAGCCGTGGACGCGGCGACCAACGCCATCAACAACCCGCTGCTCGAAGACGCGCGCATCGAGGGCGCCCACGGGATCCTGGTCAACGTGACCGGCGACGATGCCATGTCTCTGACCGAGTACGAGGAGGTGCTGCAGATCATCACCGCCAGCGCCTCGGACGATGCCATGATCATCTGCGGGACCAGTATCGGCACGATCGAGGACGAAATCCGCGTCACGGTAATCGCCACCGGGTTCCAGCGCGAGGGCGTCGCGCCGGCCGCGGCCAATGGATCCGAAGCGTCGAGTCCCGAGATCATCTCTTACCAGGAGTGGGTCGAGCTCAACAAGGGGCTTGGCAAGCGCAACGACGCCCTCAGTCAGCACGAGCCGGTGACCAGCTCGCGCCCCACCTCGCTTGACGATCTGAGCGTGCCGACCGTGTTGCGCAACCGCCGCGGCGAGGCGGCGTCGTCCTGACCCGGAGTACGCAACCGAACCGGTCCGGGCGGTAGCGGGCGGTGCCGGCGCAGCAGGGTGTCGACGCCGCCGGCCCGCTGGCCCGCGAGTTCGCGGACTACCTGCGGTCGGTCGAGGGGCTCGCCGAACTGACGGTCGACGCCTACGCGGCCGAGGCGCGCCGCTACCTCGACTACCGGGCGGAGTGCGCCGCCGCCGCCGCCGCCCCCTCCGCGGAAGCGCCCGATCCGGACGGCGCGGGCGGGGTGATTTCCTACCTGGTGGCGCGCCAGGGCGACGGCGTCGGCAGCGGCACGCTGGCCAAGGCGATCAGCGCGTTGCGCGCCTGGTATCGATTCCTGGAGGCGGAACGCTCCGACGCCGGCGCCCCCGGTGCCGGGAAGGCGGACAACCCGGCTGCGAGCGTGGCCCCGCCGCGCGCCGGACGGCGCATTCCCCGCGTGCTGTCGGTGGCACAGGTGGAGCGGTTCCTGGCCGCCATCGACACCGGCAGCCCGGCCGGCGTCCGCGACCGCGCATTGTTCGAACTGGTCTACTCCGCCGGGCTGCGGGTCAGCGAGGTGGTGGCGCTCGACCGGTCGCGTCTCTACCTGGCGCAGGCGTGCGTGCGCGTGCTCGGCAAGGGGTCGCGGGAACGGATCGTGCCGCTCGGTGAACCGGCCGTGGCGTGGATCGGCCGCTACCTGACCGAAGCGCGGCCGCACCTGCTGCGCCGCGGCGCCGGGCCCGGCACCGCCGGCGACGCCGTGTTCCTCAATCAGCGCGGCGGGCGCCTGTCCCGCAAAGGCATCTGGAAGCGCTTTCAGGAGGTTTGCACTGCCGCCGGGCTCAACGCCAAGGTGCACACGTTGCGACACTCGTTCGCCACCCACCTGCTTGCCGGCGGCGCCGACCTGCGCTCCGTGCAGGAACTGCTCGGGCACGCCGATCTCACCACCACCCAGATCTACACTCACGTCGAGCGCGACGATCTTCACTCCCAGCACCGCCGCTATCATCCGCGCGGTTGAAGCGCGGCGGGTGCCGATACCGTTATATGAGACGTGAATTGGGCAGAGTCAGAACCTGGAGCGCGCCGGCTGCTTGCGCTGGCGCTGGCGAGAATGTCTTTCCTGCGGCCGGCGGAGCGCTGCGCGGTCCTGCACCGCTGCCGGCTGGCCGAGTTTGCCGACCTGTCGCTGGAACGGCTGGCGGCACTGCTGGGGCGCCGGCTGGGGCTGCGCCGCCGGCTGCTGCCGCCAGCGGCCTGGCTGGAGCGGGCGCGTGCCGATGCCGGGCGCTTGACGATGGGGGTGTGGCGGTGCACTTTTCTCTGGGAGCCGGGCTACCCGCGGATCCTGCGGGAGATTTACGATCCACCGGTGGTACTCTTTCATCGCGGTGGCAGTCTGCCGCAACCGTCGGCGCCGTTGGTGTCGGTGGTGGGAACCCGGCAGCCCACCGGCCACGGCCGATGGACGGCGTTTGCACTCGGGTTCGACTTGGCGCGAGCCGGGGTGACTTCGGTTTCGGGCCTGGCGCGCGGGATCGACCTGGAAGTGCACCGGGGGAGTCTGGCCGGCTGGCAGGGCGAGCGGTGCCCGACGGTCGCGGTGCTCGGTTGCGGCATCGACCGCATCTATCCCGCGAGTAGCCGCGAGGTGGCAATGCGGATACTCCGTAGCGGTTGCCTGGTGAGCGAGCTGCCGCCCGGGGTGGCGCCGCATGCGCGCAATTTCCCCCAGCGCAACCGCATTGTGGCGGGCCTCAGCCGGGCCGTGGTGGTAGTTGAGGCGCCCGCTAGGTCGGGGGCTCTGATCACCGCCCGTAGCGCGGCCGAGCAGGGCCGCGACGTGCTGGTGGCGGCTGGAGGCTTGGCCGGGGCGCGCGCCGCCGGGTGCGCGGCGCTGGCCGAGGAGGGGGCGACGACCGCGATGGATGCCGGCGA
>JGIcombinedJ30088_10005384_pt1 | contig 11036 bp, 9 predicted proteins | sample PinacodermPK_FD_30088 | JGI IMG/M metagenome (IMG submission 30088) | reverse complement strand
CGACTGTCACACCCCATTCGAACGGCTCCCGATCCAGGAGTTGATCTCCGCTACCCGCACCCTTGCGCACTTCGTGGCGTCGTGGTGCGGCGTGGAGCAAGCAAGGAAAGGGCTGCCGGAGGAGGAACAATGAAGACAAGAACAAGGACATCAAGGCGGCGGATGTTCATCGCCACGCTGGCTGTGCTCAGCCTGCTGGCCGCGGCCTGCGGCGGCGGCGACGTCGCCGAGGAGACCACGACCACCAGGGCAGCGGCCACCACCCAGGCCCCCGCCACCACCGCGACGCCGGTTGTGCCTGTGGCGCCTGTGACTCAGGGGCCGGGGGGTGAGGCGGCTACGCCGTCTGGTGAGATTGGTTTGTCGGCTGGTGAGGTTGCGGAGGTGCAGGCGGGTGGTTACACGGCTGCGTTGTTGTGGCATACCGCTGGTGCGTTCACTGATGCGGTGAGTCAGGGCGCTCGGGACGCGTTCGCCGAGTTGGGTGTCGAGGTTATTGCTGAGACGAACGCGCAGTTCGACGCGGCGCAGCAGGCGAACGATGTTGAGACGGTGATGGCTCAGAATCCTGACATCATTATCAGCTTGGTTCTTGATCCGGTTTCGGGTGCGGAGGCGTTCCGTCCGGCTGTCGAGGCGGGTGTGCAGTTGGTGTTCTTGAGCAATGTGCCTGAGGGTTATGTGCATGGGACCGACTATGTCGGGGTGGTCACCGATGACTTGGCGGCGATGGGTATCGCTGCGGCTGATCTGTTGGCTGACGCGTTGGGTGGTCAGGGGAAGGTGGGTTTCATTTTCCATGATGCTGCCTATTACGTGACGAATCAGCGGGACCAGGCGTTCAAGGCTTGGATCGAGGCGGCCTATCCGGGGATCGAGATCGTCGATTCGCAGGGTTTGGCGGATCCGGCGGCGGCTGAGGAGATCGCGGCGTCGTTGCTGACTCGCAATCCTGACCTCAACGGCATCTACGCGCCGTGGTCGGCTGGTCCCGCCGATGGGGTTCTGGCGGCTCTGCGCGCGGCGGGTGCTTCCGACGTCGCGGTGGTGACTCTCGACTTGGACACGAACGTGTCGTTGGATCTGGTGGAGGGTGGCAACATTGTGGGGATCGCTGCTGATGAGGCTTATGCCTTGGGACGCACGATGGCTCTGGAGGGCGCCTACGGTCTGGTCGGCAAGCCCGCACCTCCCTTCGTGGTGGTTCCTGCCATCAAGGTCACTGCCGACAACATCGTCGACGCCTACCGCCAATCTTTGGCAGCCGACCCACCAACCGAAGTCATGCAAGCCCTCGGCGGATAAGCTCTAGCCCCCCGAGTGTCCGAAGGAACTGCCGGAAGTGAAGGCGGCCCGTAAACGGCTCCGAGCCGTCAGCAACCCGATACGGATACGGTTGCGGGCACGCCAAGGCGACGACGGCGGGTTTCGACAGTACGTCGTGTACCTGGCCTTCGTCTCGATCCTCGCCGTCTTCGCCCTGCTCCTGTGGGACGACGGGTTCCTGAGCAGTTCCAACCTGTTGAACATCGGGAGGCAGGCGGCGCCCATCGCGGTGATGGCGGTGGGGATGGCTTTCGCCCTGGCTTCGGCGGAGATCGACCTGTCCGTCGGGTCCACCGTGGCGCTCTCGTCGCTGGTGGCCGCGGTGGTGGTGGGTGATCACGGGTTCCTGGTCGGCGCCTTCGCCGCAGTGGCCACCGGAGTAGTGGTCGGCCTGTTCAACGGTCTCATCACCGTCAAAGTCCGGATTCCCTCCTTTCTGGTCACCCTGGGAACGCTGGGAATCATCAGCGGGATCGCTCGGAACGTGAACAACCTCCAGTCGATGCCGATCCGGGACGACACCTTCTCGGCCCTGTTCGGCGCCGGTTCGTTGGGTGCGGTCTCGTCACTGGTCGTCTGGACGATCATCGTGTTCGCGCTGGGCCACTTCGCGCTACACCACCTGCGCTGGGGCCGGCATGTCCTCGCCACGGGAGCGAACCGGGAGTCGGCGAAGGCATCCGGTCTCAACACGGACCGGATCCGTGTCAGCGCGCTGGTGGTAAGTGCCACCGCCGCCGCCTTCGCCGGGGTGCTGCTGGCGGGGCGGCTTGCCATCGGTCGCCACGACCTCGGCGAGAACGACCTGCTGACCGTGATCGCGGCGGTCGTGATAGGGGGCACCAGTCTGTTCGGAGGCCGCGCGTCGATAGCGGGGGCGGTGACCGGGGCGGTCATCATGGCGATGCTCAACAACGGGCTGATCTTGATGGGACTGGAGGTGGCGGACCAACTGATCGCCCGCGGTGTGATCATCATCCTTGCGGTGGCGCTCAGCATGCGAGCACCTCAAGAAAGTTGAGCGACGATGTTCCTGAAGGCACTGCTGACCCGCAACCGGCCCTTTGTAGAGGCGGCCATCCGGCTCCACCAGGAGGGGAGCATTCCGGCCAACAGCTACGTCCTGGATCTCGACGCGATCGAAGCCAACACCCGCCACTTCTCGAGAGAGGCGCATCGCCGGGGTCTCACCGTGTACGCGATGAGCAAGCAACTGGGCCGTGCCGGGGGTGCGCTGGATGCGATCACCCGCGGCGGTGCCGACGGTTACGTGGCGGTCGACATGGCCTGTGCCCGGCCGATCGTGGCCGGCGGACACCGGCTGGGCAACCTCGGGCATCTCGTCCAGATAGCGCGGGCGGAGACCCGGGAAGCCGCCGGCCTGTCCCCCGACTACTGGACCATCTTCTCCCGCGCCAAGGCGTCGGAGGCCTCCCGGGCGGTGGCGAGGCTCGGACGCACCCAGGAGGTGCTGCTCCGGATTTGGAACGAAGGCGACGTTTTCTACCCCGGTCATGAAGGGGGGTTCCACATCAATGAGCTACCTTCCGCCATCGCGTTCGTGAACGGTCTGGAGGGGTTGCGCTTCGCCGGCCTCACCACCTTTCCCGCCCTCCTCTATAACAAGGACACCAGGACGGTGGCTGCTACTCCCAACGTCGAGACCCTCGCCCGGGGAGTGGAGGTGGCTTTCGGCATGCTCGGAGGCGGCGTACGTATCGAGGTCAACGCTCCCGGCACGACGTCCACGGCGGTCCTCGATCTGCTGGCGGGCATCGGGGCCACCCAGGTGGAGCCGGGGCATGGCCTCACCGGTTCGACGCCGCTGCACGCGGTGGAGGAACTTCCCGAACAGCCCGCCGCCCTCTACCTGTCCGAGATCGCCCACATACACCAGGGTGTTCCGCTGTGCTTCGGCGGGGGTTTCTACGTAGACCCGGTATTCGACGCCTACGACACGCGGGCGCTGGTGGCGGTTGCCCCCGAGGACGTGTCCACCGAGCCGGTGCCGCTCGACATGCCCGACCCCGCCGGCATCGACTACTACGCGAGGCTGCATCCACCGGCATCCCGAACAATCGAGGAGGGGGACACGGTGATCTGCGGCTTCCGTGTTCAGGCCTTCGTGACCAGGGCCTGCGTGGTGGGAGTCACAGGCGCCCGCACGGCCGCTCCGGCGGTGGCCGGCGCCTGGAACACACTGGGCGACCCGGTACCGGAGAGGCAACGGTGACACCTCCTGCCCTCGAGGTCCGGAACCTGTCGAAGGCGTTCCGGGCCGTGCAGGCCCTGGACGGCGTCTCACTCGATCTTCACAGGGGGCGGGTCACGGCGCTGCTGGGCGACAACGGGGCCGGCAAGTCGACGCTCGTGAAGTGCCTGGCCGGGATCTACCAGCCGGACTCGGGGACAATAAGCATCGACGGGGCCGAGCATCGGATCTCCTCACCGGATGTGGCCCGCTCGCTGGGCGTCGAGTCCGTCCACCAGGACCTGTCGCTCATCGACACGCTGAACGTGGCCGAGAACCTTTTCCTTAACCGGGAGTACACGCGGGGCGGGTGGTTCGGGTCACAGTTGGGGCTGTTGAACAAGAGGCGTATGCACGAGGAGTGCGGGGAGACGCTGGCTCGTCTCGGCATCGCCATCCCGTCGTTGCGTAGGCCGGTCGGCCTGCTTTCAGGTGGTCAGCGCCAGGCCATCGCCATCGGGAGGGCGGTGGCCTGGGGCCAGCAGATCGTTCTCCTGGACGAGCCAGCCGCGGCGCTGGGCGTAGAGCAGGCCCGCCGGGTCCTGGACCTGATCCGGACACTGCGGGAATCGAATGTGGCGGTGCTGCTGATCACCCACAACATGGACCGGGTCACGGCGGTGTGCGACACGGCAGTCGTGCTGCGCCGAGGCCGAAAGACGGCGGAGGCCGACGTCAGCCAGGTGACCCAGGACGACCTGGTTGCGTTCATCACGGGCGCGAGGACCACCGAGTCCCCGGCCCAAGAGTCGCAGGGAGGTCCAAGCCTGTGAGGACCGGTAGAGGTCCGTCCGCCTGGTCCCGCAGCCTTGCATCCGCAGGAAACCCACGGTTGCCGGACGGGCGCGTTCCCGGGGTCGAGTAGTCCGGCTACGGAGGACCGTGGGCAAATGGAGGTTGTCATCGCCTCGAATACCGACGAGATGGCCGCCCGCGCGGCCGGTATCGTAGAGTCCTTCCTTGGTTCCGCTGTCTCGCCGGTGCTGGGACTGGCGACCGGCGCGTCGGTGCAGCCCCTCTACCGGGAGCTGGTCCGCCGTCACCGAGAGGGTTCCTTCTCGTTTGCCGCGACCCGAGCCTTCCTGCTGGACGAGTACGTGGGGCTCCACCCCCACCATCCGCAGCTGTACCGCAACGTCGTCCGCGCCGAGTTGACCGGACAGGTCGACCTCCGGCCCACCCGCTTGTGCTCGCCCGACGTTCACGCGGCCGACCTGGAGGAGGAGTGCGCCCGTTACGATCGCCGCGTCCGCCGCGCTCGGATCGGGCTCCAGATCCTCGGGATCGGGCGCAACGGCCATCTCGCCTTCAACGAGCCCGGCTCGGCTTTTGATTCCCGTACCAGAGTCGTGCGCCTCACCGCGACGACCAGGGCTGACAACGCCTGTTTCTTCGACAGCCCGGATGAGGTGCCGCGCCGCGCGGTGACGCAGGGTCTCGACACGATCATGGAGACCGGCCATCTGATGGTGATAGCGTCGGGCGCTGCCAAGGCAGCTGCGGTGCTGAGCGCCTTGCGCGGTCCGGTAACCGAAACTTTGCCGGCCTCGATTCTCCAGATGCACCCCCGAGTCACCCTCATCCTCGATCGCCAAGCAGCGAAGGCAGTTGTGGACAGTGCCGGTCCCGGATGAAATCGCAACCCTGGAGGGGTTGTGGGCCTGAGGCTGCGGGCCGGTCCGGTGATCGGCTGGTTGAGTCGAGAGCGCGGTACGAACCGTGACCATGAGCGTCTCGGTGATACAACCTTGCAATTCTGGCGTGACAGTCCATAATTACATGGATGATTCCTCGTCGCTTGCATGCCCAACTGCAGGACCTGCTGGCGGAATACCCGGCCGTTGCTCTGATCGGACCGCGGCAGGTCGGTAAGACGACCCTCGCCTTGGAGGTTGCCGATGCCTTGGACTCGGTTTACCTCGACCTCGAGTCGCCCGCGGATCGCGCCAGGCTCTCGGATCCCGAGTTGTACCTGGCGGATCATGACGACCGGCTGGTCATCCTGGATGAAGTCCATCGGATGCCGGGCCTGTTCCAGAGCCTGCGCGGCCTCATCGACCGCGGGAGGCGGAGGGAAAAACGGGCAGGACGGTTCCTTCTGCTGGGATCTGCTTCGATGGACCTGTTACGACAGTCCGGCGAGACCCTGGCCGGACGCATCGCTTACCTCGACCTCGGTCCGTTCGACGTGGCGGAGGTGGGTGCAAGCAACCACGATGAGCTTTGGGTACGAGGCGGTTTCCCGGACAGTTTCCTGGCCGCTGACGACAGCAGAAGCCTTAGGTGGCGGGAGAACTTCATACGGACGTATCTCGAGCGGGACGTTCCCCAATTCGGCCCGCGCATCCCCGCCGAAACCCTCAGGCGCTTCTGGGTGATGCTGGCCCACACGCAGGGAGGAACGCTCAACGCGGCCGCCATCGCCCGTGGCCTCGGCGTGGACGGCAAGACGGTCTCCCGGTACCTGGACCTCATGGTGGACCTTCTCCTGGTCCGTCGCCTCACTCCATGGCGCCGAAACGTAGGAAAGCGTCTGGTCAAGTCGCCGAAGGTGTACGTCCGCGACAGCGGCATCGTGCACGCCCTGCTCGGTCTGGCCACCAAGGAGGACGTCTTAGGCCACCCCGTAGTGGGCATGAGTTGGGAGGGGTTCGTGATCGAGACCCTGCTGTCGTTCGCCCCGAACCGCGCAGAGGCGAGCTTCTACCGCTCGTCGGGCGGGGCGGAGATCGATCTGATCCTGACGCTGCCCGGCCGTGCGCCCTGGGCGATCGAGGTCAAGCGCAGTCTCGACCCGCGGCCGCGCAGGGGCTTCCACAGCGGTTGCAAAGACGTGGGTCCGGAAGCCAAGTTCGTCGTCTACCCCGGCGAAGACCGCTTCAGGATCGCCGAGGACATCGAAGCCGTCACGGTTCTTGACCTGGCGAAGGAGGTAGCGGGTTCAAGTAAGCGGCCCTAGCACCTACTTGCCCGGGTGTTTCCCACTGCCCACTGCCCACTGCCCACTGAGCTAGGTGACCACTTTCATGACGGTGCTGCGGCCGGGGGCGGTGTGGACCTTTCGATATCCCAGCATGACCGGCCGGGCGGCTCCCACGCCGGTGTCCACCCGGAGGACGGGCGGGTCCAGGAGGCGCACCTTCTCCTCGCCGGCCAGGATCATCACGTTCTCCTCGCCTACCCGGCTGATCACCTCGGGACTGAGCTGCTGGTTACCCCTGCCGAGTAGGAAGCCCTGGCCGCCGATCACCCCCAGGTAGATGGTGGATGGAACGCCCGGTGCCAGTAAGGCGACCAACTCGGCGGCGGTGACGTTGGTAGCGACAATCCGGCGGTTTCGCACCACGTCCACTCCGGCCAGGGTTCCTTCCAACTGTAGGTGATCGAGGATCCGGGCCACCGTGGTACCGGGCCCGAGCACGTAGAGGTGATCGGGCGCCATCCCGTCCGCAAGTTTTCTGCATAGCCGGTCCAGGCTGGCATCGTCACCCAGCGCGGTGGTGGCCTTGCCCGGCTGGAGAAGGTCGCGGACGAACGGGACCGATGCCACCGAGAAGCCTGCGACGTGGCCCGGGTTGTCCCCGGCGTCCAACACCTCTCGCCGGGTTAGGGGAACCTGGTCGGGTGTCGCCAGGTAGCGGGCCGCCATGGCGCCGGCCGCTTCCGGCGTGTTCCCGAATACGGCGGAATGCATCTTGACACCGGTGGGTATGCCCACCACCGGAACCTCGGCGCCTACCACGGCCACGATGTCGCGGGCGGTCCCGTCCCCTCCGGCGAAGGCGATCAGCCCGACATCGCCCTCTGCCATCCGGGCGGCTACCGCACGGGTATCGGCCGAGGTCGTCGGGTTCGACCGCACCGGCACCACTTCCGGTAGTAGACCGGCCTCACGTGCGGTTTTCTCGCCCATGGAGCCGGCGCCGGCGAGCACCGAGAGTCCGGGGACACCTTCAACCAGCGATCGGATGGCTCGTCCTGCTCGACGATGGGCGATGGGGACCGCTCCCAGGGCGGCGGCTTGCCGGTAGGTATCTCCATCCGTGCCGTGGAGGCCCACCGATCCCCCCATTCCCGCGATCGGGTTAACGATCAAGCCCAGCCGGGCCGGGTTCGCTCGGTCCATGAGCCGGGAAGCTAGCCGCAGACCGCCGATAGGCGCGTCCCACACTCCCATCGGTAGAGTTAAGGGTGAGCAAGATGAGCGCGAGACCGAAGGTGTGATGGAGTGAAAAGAGCCCACCCCTACATGGCCAATTCCACGGAGGAGGCCAAAAAGCACATGCTCAACGCGATCGGCGCCGCCACCGTCGACGACCTGTTCGAGCAGATACCAGACGAACACATAACCACGAGGCGGTTCGGGCTGCCCGAGCCCCTTGCCTCGGAGGTGGAACTGAAGCGACATCTGACCGGGGTACTCGGGAAGAACGAGCACTGCGAGGACAACCTGAGCTTTCTGGGAGGCGGCACCTGGCAGCACCACGTGCCGGCCATATGCGACGAGATCTGGACCCGTAGCGAGTTCCTGACCTCGGTATGGGGTACAGGTTCATCCGACCTGGGTCGTAACCAGGCCTGGTTCGAGTTCGCCAGCCAGCTGGGGGAGCTGGTGGGAATGGAATTCGTGGGCCTGCCCGTCTACAGCTGGGGCGCCGCAGTGGGCCATTCGATGCGGATGGCGACCCGGATGACGGGGCGCGGCCGGATCCTGGTTCCCGCCCTGATGGACCCACAGCGTCTGGACGTGGCCCGGACCTACGCCGGGTTTCCGGAGCAGGAGGGCCACATCGAGATCGCCTATGTTGGTTACGACCCGGCCACCGGACGCCTCGACCTGGTCGACCTCGGGAGCCGCCTTGACGATGGAGTCGCCGCGGTCTACTTCGAGAACCCCGGCTACTTGGGCGTGATCGAGGACCAGGCCGCCGAGATTGCTCGGATGGCCAGGGCCGCAGGGGCCGAAACCATCGTCGGTGTGGATCCGACCTCGCTCGGCGTGATCGTCCCGCCCTCCGACTACGGCGCCGACATCGCGGTGGGGACCACCCAGCCGCTCGGTATCCACATGAACGGCGGCGGCGGGGTTGGGGGCTTCATCGCCACCCGTGACGAGGAACGCTACGCCCGGGAGTACCCCACTCTCCAGGTCAGCCTCACCGACACCACCCACGAGGGGGAGCGGGCCTTCGGACTCGCCCTCTTCCAGCAGAGTTCCTACGGCTCGCGGGAGGACGGGAAGGACTGGACCGGGAACTCGGTCTATCTGTGGGCGATCGCCAATGCTGCCTACATGTCGGTACTGGGACCGACCGGCTTCGAGGAGCTGGGCGGAGCGATCCTGCGGAGAAGCCACTACGCCGCCCGGCGGCTAGCGGCCGTGCCGGGGGTGTCGTTGTCATGGCCGGCAGGTTTCTTCAAGGAGTTCGTGGTCGGTTTCGACGGCACGGGCATCCCGGTGGCCGAGATCAACCGGCGACTCAGGGACCGCGGCATCTTCGGCGGCCGCGATCTGAGCACCGACTTCCCCGATCTGGGCCAGAGCGCCCTCTACTGCGTGACCGAGGTACATAGCCGGGCCGACATTGACCGCCTGACCGCCGCGCTGGAGGAGGTGACCCGATGACTACCAACGGATTGAGGAAGTACCACGCCGCGGTTTGGGATGAGCCGCTGGTGATGGAGATGGGCGCCCCAGGTCGCAGGGGGCAGCTCTTCCCCGTGGACGAACCCGACCTCGGCTCGGTGGTGGGCGACACCTCCGACCTGATCCCGGAATCCCTGCGCCGGGGCCGCCCGGCCGATCTGCCCGAGCTCTCGGAGCCCGAAGTGCTGCGCCACTACCTGCATCTCAGCCAGGAGGTGCTGGGGATGATGGGCATCAGCCTGTTCGGCACCTGCACCATGAAGTACAACCCGCGGGTCACCGAGGCGCTCACCCGGCAGCCGTTCGTGGCCGGGACCCATCCCGACCAGGACGTCGAGACCCTCCAGGGCACGCTCGAGGTCATCCACGGGCTCGACCGGATGCTTCGGGACCTGACCGGGATGGACCAGTTCGTGTTCCAGCCGGGAGGAGGCGCTGACGCCGCCTTCCTCCACGCCACGGTGACCAGGGCCTACCACGAGGCCCGCGGGGACCTGGCCCAGCGGCGGGAGATCATTACCACTGCACAGGCCCATCCGTGCAATCCCGCTACCGCCGCCGCGGCCGGATTCGACGTGATCACCCTTCCCCTCGAAGAGAAGGGCTACGCGTCGGTGGAGGCGCTCCGTGCGGCGGCATCGGAGCGGACAGCGGCTCTGATGGTCAACAACCCGGACGACATCGGCATCTACAACCCCCACATCAAGGAGTGGGTGGACATCGTCCACTCCGTGGGCGGGCTCTGCTTCTACGACACCGCCAACTTCAACGGCGTGATGGGACGGATCAGGGCCCGGGAGCTGGGCTTCGACGCCTGCATGATGATGCTCCACAAGACCTTCGGCGCTCCCAAGGCGGGCGGCGGACCGGCGGTGGGCGCCTACGGGTGCTCGGAAGACCTGGCCCCGTACCTGACTGCGCCGGTGGTGATCAGGGGAGACGACGGAGCGTTCGCGATCAAGGTTCCCGAGCACGCCGGCAGCACCCAGGTGCGGGAGTATCTGGGCAACATCCCGGTCATCATCAAGGCCTATTCGTGGCTCCGAGCACTGGGCGCGGCGGGGGTCAAGGAAGCGGCCGACCTGTCGCTGCTAGCCAACAACTACATGGAGACCCGCCTGCTGCGGATTCCAGGAGTGTCCAAGGGCCTTCCCCATCTGGACGAGTACCGGATGGAGATGACCCGCTACAGCCTGGGCGAGCTCACGGAGGAGACCGGGGTCACCACCGTCGATGTAGCCAACCGCATGGTCGACTACGGCGTGGATGCCTTCTGGATGAGCCACGAGCCCTGGTTCATCCCGGAGCCGTTCACACCCGAAGCGGGGGAGATGTGGTCGGTCGAGGACCTGGATTATTGGATCGATGTCATAGCGGCCATCTGCGAGGAGGCCCGAACCGATCCAGAACTGGTCAAGACCGCCCCCCACAATCAGCCCATCCACCGGGTGGTCGGGAGCGGGTTGGACGATCCCGCCAGGTGGGCCACCACCTGGCGAGCGTACCGCCGCAAGAACGGGCTCGAAGGCTGATTCGAAGGTGCGCGTCGGCGTACCGGGGGTCGCGCCTCCCACAGAATCGGTCGGTCTGACCTTCGAGGGCCGTCCCGTGGAGGGGTTGGCGGGCGACACGCTGGCGTCGGCTCTGGTCGCTGCCGGTGAGATGGGTCTGCGCGAAGCGGTGGACGGAGGCCGTCGGGGGGTCTTCTGCGGGATGGGCGCCTGCCACGAGTGCGCGGTGGTGGTCGATCATCAGCCGGGAACTCTGGCCTGCATGACCGGCGTGGAGGACGGCCAGGAGGTGAAGCGGCAG
>JGIcombinedJ30088_10005381_pt1 | contig 11037 bp, 14 predicted proteins | sample PinacodermPK_FD_30088 | JGI IMG/M metagenome (IMG submission 30088) | reverse complement strand
TGCTCTTCCGATCTGTCCCTGATGGAAACGCGTCATCGCGCGCAGGGTCCCATATACCCTCAAACAAATCCGACATGAATTGAGCATGCGCGCGCGGCCGCGCCGCGTCAACCCATCGCGCGCGGCTTGCGTCTACAACACCACATCGGGTAGATAGGAGAATGGGAGGGGGCGGGGAAAACGTGGTGGGTAGGTAAGACACATCGAAAATTCGGGCCGCGTCTACACCGCTTGTGCGCCGGTTTTGCGCCACTTCTCAACAGGGTTACCAACAGGGTCGAACGCCTGACGCGGGGCAAAAAAAGGGGCGGCACGCGGCCGCCCCAAGGGTGCGATGTGGTCTAGCTAGCCACGCAAGCCGATGGCCAGCATGAACGCGGTGACGCCACCGGCCACAAGCCAAGCGTGAATGTCTGCATCCTCAAAGAGAAGCCATGCAAACACCGGCAAGGCGAACCACATCAGGCGTTCCGCCAACGGCGCTGGGTGCGGCCTTGCAGGTGCGCCAAGGAGACGCCGAGCACGCGCGCGAACCCGGACAGGCGCGCATCGGGCGGCATGTCGATTTCATTGCGCAAGATCTGGTTGACCGTGCTAGGCGTGATCCCGGCGGCTTGCGCCATCGCCTGCACTAGGTCTTCCCGCCGGCGTCCAGTCCGCGCCATCGCACGCTCAAGCCGGCGGACAAGCTCAACGCTTCGCTGTTCCATAGTTCAGTTCCTCATCAGGGTTGAAGGGTTCATGCCGCTTGCAGCAAGCGGAATACTGGCACGCGACCGCGCACCATGCGTCGGAAGCTCCGATGTGCAGTATGTGGCGCATGGCCCGGACAAAGCCGAGGCCAGGACATTCCGCGCCGCCTTGCGCATGCCGGCACGGATGGTTGCCATAGTTCTTGGTCGTGGCCATCAGTCGGGCACGCCCAAGTAGGTAGCAAGCGCGCGGCGCGCCATCCACGACCGGCTTGTGATGATGCCGGTGCCGGCTTCCCGCACCTTGGCCGCGTGATCCAGCATGCGCAGATGCGCCTGGGGCACGATTGCCGACAGCATGAAGTGTTGCGACAGGCGCGGCGTCGGGGTGCGATCCTCGGCAAGCACGGCCGCTGTCCGCTTCATGTGCCGGCTGATGGCCCAACGCACAATGTCCGAACGCGTCACGTGCCGGCCGGTCTCCAGCATGCGCCGGGCGGCGGCTTCCGTGATCGCCGCGTTCAGCTCATAGCTGATTTTCAGGTTGAGCTTGGCCTTGGCCATCCTACCGTTCCCCCCTGTTGGCTTCTAAGGTGTCTTCCACCTTGGCGTAAGTGTCTTTCCTCCTAGCGGTCCGGTTGTAGTCTGCAACCGTGTGGTAGCGCACGTCTTCGCCGTCGAGGATACGGCGCAAACCATACTCGGCAAGCTCGGTAATCGGTTGCCACGGATACAGCACGCGAAGCCGTTCGATCAGGTTCTTTGGAAGGGTGATCGCCACGCGCTTGTTTGTCGGCAGAACGGCCATCGCTAGCAGTCCTCGATGATGATGGTCTTGACGGAGTCGACCGGCAAGTAAACGTGGCCAACTCCGTAGACGACCAGAAGCCAGTTGTCGCGGGTTCGCGTGAGTGAAGTGACGGTGTAAATCTTGTCGCCGCATCCGGGGTCATTGAACTTGACCATGATGCAAAAACTTGCGGTGCCTCTAGGCATGGTGACTTCTCCAAGTGCAGACCACGCCGGCCGGCGAGGCCTCGCCCGTCAGTGTAACACTTGCGATCGTAAGTGTCACACTGTCATGCGATCGCGGCCGGGTGTCACACCTATCTCGAGGGAGTGACACTGCGCTTTACGCATGGGCAAAGAAAACCCCCCGCCGCGACCAGCACGGCGGGGGGCCGGAGAAGCCCCATGGGGGGCGTTGGTCACTCGGCGCGGTTGATGACCGGGGGCCGGTGATGGTGATGGATCAGCTTGTCAATGCCATGCGTGATCTCATCGCGCAAGGCGTTGGCGTGATCCAGCAGGTGCAGCGAATTGATCGCCGACAGAAGCCGCTGGCCCAGATGCATGTGGGTCAACGCCTCGCGGAGCGCGGCCAGCGCGCTATCGGTCAGCTTGTCCACGCCATCGGGCGCAATCAGCTTGCACAGCTCGGAAGCGGCGGTGTTCAGGTGGCAAAGTGCTTCCACCACTTCATGCGCCACATCGCCGACAGGGCCATCCGCCGCCGCCGTCGCCGGGGCGGTGATGGTGCCAAGGGAAGCGGCAAGGGTCGCCGCCATCAGAAGCTTTTGCATCAGCTCCTCCATGTTGCGGGGAAGCGGCCCCGCGCCGTTGGTTATTCGATCCTGTAGTCACGATCGATCACGGCCGGATATTGGAACCAACAGGCCCAATTCGTGATCTGTGGCGTGTTCTTGATGCACTGTAGATAGCTCACGCCCAAAGGGGTTGCGCTCACAAGGGTGCCGCCGTCGCCGATAAGCGCGCCGGGGGCGGTCTCGGCGGCGGCGGGCGCGATCGCGGCGCAAGCGGCGATCGCGGCGGCGGTGATGAAGTTGCGGATCAATCAATCCTCCTGGGACAAGATGCCGGAAGCTGCGGCCGCTTCCGGGATGGCCATGCCACCGCCCACAAGCGACTGGAACGCGCGCGCGCGGCCCTGCACATCGCTCGCGTGCAGTTGCGTGAAGTCAAGCGTGACGGGCGCGGCGAGCTTCACGCTGGCCTCGGTCTCCAGCACGCGCGAAAGCGGGGCGATGGTCAGGTGCAGGAACTGACGCAACGCTTCCCGCGTCGCCTGGGCCTGTCCACCGGCGGCGAACATCATNGGCGGCACACCGGCGGCGGCAAGCAGGGCGTTGTGGCCNAGCTCGCGGAGCTTCACCACGCTGTCGGGCGGTTCGGCTCCCATGCGCTGGGATTTCCAGTCGGCAACCGGGGGGCCACCGCTNCCGCCCCATTCNCGCTGCATCGACGGCACCAACGCGGACCGGCCGCGCAAGCCGCCGATCGTCTCGGTAAGCACCGCCACCGGATCGGTCCCGTCTTCGCCTTCAGGCAATTGATCAAGCGGGGCCGGTATCAACCTTCCTACCGGTCCCGACAGCTCATCGGACAGCGCCTTCTCCGCGTTGGCCAGTGCTTGGCCGCTGGTGCCGGCCAGGGCCAGAGGGGACCGCCCACGGTGGGGTTCGGAAGACGACATGCCGAACCGGGGATGCAGCACGCCAGCGGCCGGCACGCGCCGTTCGATGGTGTCAGACGGGCCGGGGATGGTCAGGCGGTAAAGCCATCCGGCCGGGCCACGGCCGGTGATGTCCCAGGAGCTGGCGCGGTGGAGCTGCACGCCGCCATCGCTCACATCGATCAACCACACGCTTTCACCGGCGGTGATGAACGCCGCGCCGATCTCGGCCAGAACGGAAGGGTTGAGACCGGTGCGGGCCACGCCGGGTTCCACCGTCGCGGCCGCGAAGCTTCGCGCCACCGCGCCGGCCGCTGTCGCCGCCGCCGCAGTCTGGCCAACGTTTGCATCATCGCCGCCGCCCCACAGGGCAACGATGCGGTCCACGATCGCCTGGGTGTAGTCGCTGGCTTGCCGGGTTTCGCGCCGGCCAAAGAAAGGAAGTCGCATGGCTCTATCCCAATGCCTGAATGGTTAGACGGTGGGCCGCGGCCTTGTCGTTGTTGCTGGCTTGGCCCTGCCCGGCAAACGTCAACAGGAACGGCACGAATGCCAACGGCTTGGGGCGAACGAAGAAAGACCGGAAGCTGTCGTCCCGGCGGGAGAACATCTCAAAGCCCACCGTGACGGCCCCTTCCGTCAATCCGAACTCGCCGTAGATCAGGTTGATGCCGGACCGGTTCGCGTCCCTCGGTCCCCACCATGCGGACCATGACTTCGTGCCGTTGTCGGCGGCGTTGTCGGTTTCCAAGGTGAACAGCAGGGGATGGCCGGCTTCGATCGCATTCAAGATCGCTTCCTTCTCGGCGTCGGGGATGTTGCCGGACCACGATGGCCCGGTGCCGCCGCCGGCCGACGCCGCCGCCGCGTGGCGCGCGTTCATCAGGGTCGTGAACCCGACGCCGCCCACGGCCGGCCTGGGGGCCGCAACCACGTGCAGGATGCCGCGCTGGGTGCGCGTCACCACATCGCGCGCGCCCAGCAGCTCGACTGTCGCCGACAGGTTCGCAAGCCCGGCGTTGCCGGCCGCGCGCGTGATCGTGCCGGCATCCGCCGCCGACACATCGAACTGATACACGTGCCGGCCGGCGACGATTGCCACGGTGCCAACGTTGGTTCCCTGCACGTGCAACCGCACCTTGGCGTCGCCGGCCACGATCGCGGCCGGATCAAGCCGCACGGCAAGGGTGCGCGCGTCGCCATTCTTCACCCATTCGTCGGGGATGAAGACGGGATCGGCAACGGTGGCCAGCGCATCGATGCGCTTGCCAAGCGCGGTGTCGGCGGCGTTGGTGGCGGCGGTCTCATCGTCCCGCGTGATCCCGGCAAGCTTGGCCGCATCAGCGGCCGGCAACGCGCCGCCGCCGGCCGGGAGCACGAACAGGGGTTCGGGAGCGTCAGACTTGGGCGGGAACCAGATGATCTGTCCGGCCGGGAAGTCAACGGCCAGGTCGCCGACGTTGCCTTTCAGCTCGGCCATCGCTTGCAGGATCAACGCGCCGGTGGCGTTCTTCTGCGCGGCGATGGTGCGGCCGTAGCTGTCCACGGTGGCCACCGCCACGGCTTGCAGGTCCAAGCCGGCTGCGGCGGCGTCGGCCTGCGCCGCCGCTGCAACCAGTGATGGCGTGGTCTGCAATTCCCCGCCGTTGAACTCCAAGCCGCCGTTGTTGGCCAGCTTCAACAGGGCGGGAAGGCCACGGAAGGCATAGTCCCGATCGTTCTCGCCGGTGGCCGCAAGCACGTGCCCCACGCCTGACGCGTCGCCGGGTGTGTTCGGGACAAGGTTCAGGACCTGCCAAAAGAGATTGCCGGCACGCGACAACAGCCCCTGGGTCTCGGCTTGCGCATACGCCGGGAGCTTGTCACCGGGAGACCATGCCACGGTCACCGGCCAGCGTTCCGCCGCCTCCCATGCGCCGCCGCCGGGCTTGGCAAGCCTGAACTCGCGGATATGGACGATTGACGCGTTCCGGCGGTTTGCCAGCTTGTAGGTGATGGCCAGGTCACCGGCCACGGCGCGGGTTTCCGCCGTGCGGCCGTAGAACAGGGCGTTCAGCGCGGCCGCGATCCCGGCCTCATCCAATGCCTTTTCGTCCAAGGTGCCGAGCACGCGGCCTTGCAGGCCAGCATCACCGCCGCCGCCGGATGGCGGGTTCGGTTGCCTCGCCCATGCCGGCACGATGCGTTCCACAAGCCGCGTGACGCTGGCCACCGCCCATGTGAAGTATCCGCCGGTCTCGGCGTCCACGATCCCGGCGTCGGCACCGGCGGCGATGCCTTTGACGGCCGGCGCGCTGTCCACAAGCTTCGATCTGTTGAGGATGATGTCCTGCTTGTTGCGGCCGGTTTCGTCCAACGCAAGCGACGCCGCCGCGCGCGCCGTGGCATCCACGTTGCCGCTTGAAAGCTGGCCGATAGCGGCTTTGTTGTCGTCGGCCTGTTCCTGCGCGCCATCCGCGATCGCGCGCGCCGCCGCCGCCGCGTCGCGTGCGACCTGATCCACGCCGGGGCCACCGGTGCCGGTGCCGCTCGCCGGGGTCGGGGATGTGGTGCCGATCACGCGGGCGCGGCGAACCACGTAGCGGGACAGCATCATCTCCGCGCCGCTGTTCGACCACACCTGACTGAATGACCGGCCACCGGGCGCGCTCGGCTTGTCAAACAGATAGGCGGCGATCGACAGCACGGCCGCGTCCTGCAAGTCCTCGGGGGCCTCGCGGGTGCGCTCGCTCACAAGCTGCGCGGCCGTGGCGATGTGACGGCCAAGAATGGACTGATGGCCCGGTGCTACCGGATCATCAGCGGCCGCGATCAAGCGCAGCTCAAGCGCAACGTCGGCTACAGAGACCGCCATCTTCTCACCTTTCGCAAGAGACCGCCGCGCGTCGCCATCCAGTCGGCGGTGTCGATGGAACGGCCCTCAACCAGCACCGCGCCGGAATACGCCGGCCGGTGAACCACACCGATCCCGGTCATGCGCGCGCGCAANACGGTGCGATGGGTGCCTTGCCAATCCTCNTCGATGGCGCGGAACTCAACCGAGAAGCCGCGCAGCACGCGGGACCGCACGAGCTGGGCCGCGTCGCGGCCGGCCGTGGTGTCNGGCAATTCAATCCGCGCGCGCATGGCGTCAGGGCCATCGGTCAACGTGAGACCGCCGCCGGTGCGGGCGAGAAGCTGGCGATCGTCGTGCAGCACGTTGGCGATCACGTCGCCGGCCTCAAGCCCACCGGCGCGGAACTCCTCGGAGAAGGGGCCGATCTCGGCACGCTGGCCATAGGGCAACGCGATCCCCTCCAAGACGGGAAGCTCCGCGCCGCCATCGGCGACGCGGAACTCGAAGCACCGTCTCTCGACGGGCGTGGAACCCGGCATGCTCTATGCCGCGTTCCTGATGCTGCGGCGGTAGAACGCATCCGGCCGAATGACCTTGAAGTTCCACAGCATCAGCATCGTGATACGGACCTCGCCCTGCTGGGCCAGGCTGTAGGGATCGCGGATCATCTGCACCGCAGACCACACCGGGGCGACGGCCGTGGTGCCGGGGAACGCCGCGCGCGCGAAGATCGCATCCTGCACCTTCCCGGCCGCGATGCGGTTCGTGACGCGGATCCCGCCGGACCGCCGCTGCATCACCGCGTAAACGGTGTCGTCGGTGTTGTTGGCCCGGTAAAGGGTTTCCGCGTGCTGGTAGGTCTCCGCACCCCACACCGAACGGATGTCGCCGAGACCGAACGAGTAGAGACCGTTGACGCCGCCCGTAAACGCCTGCACGAAGACCTCATAGCCAGCGGCGGCGGCGGCGGCGTTGGGGCCGGCCGGGATGCCGTTGGCACCGATCATGCCGGGCACGTTCGGGGCGTTGCCGTCGCCGTTAATCACCTGATCGTCCATCTTGTCAGACAGCACCATGCGCAGGTCACGGCGCAAGGCGTCCTCAAGACCGCGCAGCAATTGCAGGTCCTCAACGCGGAACTCGTAGGAGCCGGTGAGACGGACCGGGCCAAGGGTCTCGCCCTTGAACTGGCCGGCGACGGCTTCCTGCTTGCCGGACGGGGCCTGCATGCTCGCCGTGGTGCCGCCGGTCATGATCGGCCAGGTGCGCACACCCATCGGCACGGACGGCATGCCGACGCCGAGACCGGCCGCAACCGACCGCGTGAAGATGCGGGGAAGGATGTCGGCCTGACTGCCGAGACCGGTCGCGCTGTCGGCCACCGGCGTCACGGCGCGCTGTTCGGTGTCGCGCGTCTCGGCGCGATCCTCACGGCCGGCAAAGAACTCGATCGGCACGAAGCCGGCGGCGGACGCGTCGCCCAACACCTCGGCGCGGTATTCGGCTTCCGGGCCTGCCGTCTCGTTACCGCTCACGGCTTCATGCATGAAGGCGGTGACCGAACACTTGGCGCGCAGCTCGGCAAGCTTCGCGTTGGGGGCGTTGGGATCGCCGGCTTCCGCCGCGCGGTCCTCCTCCTCTTCCTTCAGCACGGCCGCGCGGTAGCGGACTTCCAGCGCGCGGATTTCACGCGTGAGACCGTCGGCCTTGCCAACGTCTTCCGCGGCGGGTTCGCTGCCAGCGGCGGCGGACGCGTTCAGCGTCTCGGTCACCGTGGCCAGCTCGCCACGCTTCTCGCTCATCTCAAGCATGAGCGTTTGGGATGTTCTCAAGATTTTACTCCTGGGGATGTGAGGCCGGCGAGGCCTCGGCGGGTAGTGTCACACTGTGGATCCACAGTGCGACACTCAAAGAACCCGGATGGTGTATCGGAACGTAGACGTCCCATCCGGGCCAAACAATGCATCGAACAGGTTCAGCCGGGACAAGCCGCCCTCGATGCGCCGCGCCGCTTGATCGCGGGCGTTGATGTAGGAGCCGATGTCNACCGTGGACGCGAACGCATCGATCGCGCGCACGTCCACGCTTTCAGGCCAGCGCAGACTNTCCCACCANCCGGCCGTGCGGCCGCGCGCGTTGGTGGGCGCGGAATAGAACGTCGCGGACAGCACCGAGGCGGTGACCTCGCGGCCCTTCACGGTCATGCGAAGGTGGATTTGCCGCCGAAGCTTGCCGCTGCCGCGCCGCCTGGGGGCGCGCCGCTTGGCCTCGCGGACCATGTTCCGGCCCTCTGAACGCAGGATGTGCGCCACCTGACGGCGGGCTTCCCGCCAGGTGGCGCGGCCGGCGGGATCGGCGGGTTCGGGCGGGAGGATCGCCCGATAGACCGCACGGTTCCAGGCCACTAGACCGGCCCGGTTCGCGCCGGCGTCGGGATGTCGTAGACGCCGTTGGCGACGCATTCCCAAAACCCGGTGCGGGCGATAGGTTCGGAACTCGTGATCCCCAGGGCGACGTGATCCAGTTCCATCACTTCGCCCACGGCGAGTTGCTGGCGGGTAACGAAGGTGACTTGCCGATCCAGCAACGCGCCGCCCTCATCATCGGTGGCGGACGACACATCGTTCACGATCTGAACGAAGACGTTGCGCGTAAAGCCGAGACTGGCCAGCGCGGTTGCGGTGGGGTCGAACGATGCGAAGCCAAGATCGCCATAGGCGGCGATCCCGGCGAGGGGCAAGCCGCCGATGGTGGCGGGGTCAAGCTCTACGCGCGCGTAGAACGTGCTGACAAACAGGTTCCGCCGGTAGCCCTCAAGCCGGCTTCCATCGGCGGCAAGGATGGGTTGCGTGGTGCCGGCGAACCGGCTGTCGGCCGCGAACGGCCCGAACTGCTTGACGCGGATGCCACGGTAGACCGGTTGCGCGGGATCGATGGAAGCCGGCACCTGAATGTCGAAGATNGTCCCGGCTTCCCAATAGGCGCGCGTCAGATGCTCCGCCTGACTGTCGCGGTAGANCACGGCGACGATCCAGTTGTCACCGGGGGTCATGTCGTTCCCCACCGCGAAGGCGTTCAGCGAGCGATCGTGAACCCCCTGGGCGTCCACGCTGTCAACGTGGAATTGCGGCGGAAGCCCGATGGTGGAGACGGTGACCAGCTTATCCAGCCGGTAATCGGTGCGGGTAAGGGGAACGGGCAACTACTCAACTCCAAGGGCAAGGCTGCGCAGCTCGGCGCGCTTGGTGACCAGCTCCCGGCGGTTCGATTGCGCCGTGAGCTTGATGTGACAGCCTCGGCACACGGTGCGCAAGTTGGCCAGGTCGAACCAGTCGCCACGCTTGGCGATCGGGCGGCGATGGTCACACTCAAGCCGACCGCGCCGGCCACAGACCGTGCATTTCCACCCGTCACGCTCGAAGACGCGCAAGCGGACGGCGCGCCACTCGGCGGACCGGTAGACGCGTTTTCCGACGCGGCCGGCCATCATCCGGCCACCGCAATCAGCGGCCGGCGCGCCTTGCGCTCGGTCTCCGGCGGGATGCCGAACTCGGTCGCCAGCAACGCCGCCGCAACCATGTCGTCACGCAACCGCTTGCGCCGGCCACCTTCTGTGTCGCGGGCCAGCTTTTCGTTGCCGGCCGGATCACAGCACGTGACGGCCTCGGCAAGCTGCCACGTCAGGAGACGGGCCGGGGGCACCGGGCGCAACCGCGCCGAGACGGTGGCCTTCCGCCATGCCTGAATAGCCTGTCCACCGTCTTTGAACCCTTGGCCGCGCGGGATCAGCTCGACGCGTCGCCACGGCAAATGATCGTCCTGCAACGCGTCCCGCAGCTCGGCGATGCGCCACCGGTCGCANACGATGCGATCGGGCATGCCCCACCGCCGCGCGGCCTCGCCGAACAGCTCGGCAACCTGCGGGATGCGCTTCTGNGACATCAGCAGCTCGCCCTCACGCATGGCCAGCTTGTAAAGATCGCCGCTGCCATCCTGGGCCGCGCGTTCCTCCAAGCTGGGTTCGCGGCCAAACATGGCAAGGCTCTCAAGCCGGCCGGTCTCCCACACGCAAGCCAGCGCGGAAAGCGCATGCGCCGATCCCAGGTCCACACCCCATGTGGTCTTCCCATCGGCGGCGGCTTCCTTGCCATACAGACAGCGCGTCCACACCTGGGGCGTCACGACAAGATCACGATCGGCCACATCGGAGACGCCACCGTTCAGGCGCAAGGCCCGGAAGCTGGCCATCAGTGCGGGGTCCAGCGCGGCCTCTTTCGCCTCATCCGCGATCGTGGCGCGCAGCTCGGGCATGGCGTCAAGAGACGGGTTCGCCATCGCCCACTGCGCGGGATCGTCAAACGCCTCGAGATTGTCGGCGGCGTGGACCTGAATGAACGCCGCCTCGGACTGCATGCGCTGCATGCGTGAGAACCAGTGATCGGCGCGCGCCGCGCGGGTTCCCAACGCGACAAAGCGGGAGCCGGTGATCTTGCCGCGTGACGTGCGGAGCGCGGCGACCATGGCTTCTGCGCCGGATGTGGGCCACTGGGCCGGTTCATCGGCCAGGATCAGGGCCGGCGCGATCCCATGCGCGCGCTTGGGGTCCGACGACATCACGCGGACGCGGGCACCGGTGGGCCGATGCTCGATCTGCCGCCTGTTCTGGCTGTTCAGGATGCGGAAATACAGCGGCGACATCAGGCCCTGACCATAGGCCAGGGCGGTATCGAACAAGAGCGCGGCCTGCTCGAAGCTTGCGGCCACAATCACCGTCTCCGCCCGATCCTGACGCAAGGGGCCGGCAACGGTGGCCAGGGCGATCCCGGCCAGAAGTGACGTCTTGCCGTTGCCCCGTGCCACCGACAGGGCCGCATCCCGGATCCCGGGGGCGAACGCGCCGGTAATGAAGGCGCGTTGCCAGGGCAGAACCTCAAACGGTTCCCCGGACAGCGGCCCCTGGGTGACGGTCAGACTTGCGAGAAACCGGATCACGGCTTCCGGGATCGCCGCCGGATCGATTGTAGTGCCGGGGGCAG
>JGIcombinedJ30088_10005380_pt1 | contig 11039 bp, 10 predicted proteins | sample PinacodermPK_FD_30088 | JGI IMG/M metagenome (IMG submission 30088) | reverse complement strand
ACAGATGCAACCCTCTGGTAACGGTGGCCGGTTCGGGTTCGGCTCGTCAAGCCGAGAACGCAAGCGAAACAGAGATACAGGACACTAGGCGGAGTGTTGTGACGGGGAGACGGCGGAGTCCGGTTCGATAGCGACGACGAGGGTCCGGTCACCTGGTCTCGGAAGTACGGTGCCGGTTGAGTCGCCGAAGACCAACCACTTGGGCACCAGCTAGCCCCCGATGCTCTCATAGGTGCTCTTGCGGAGGCGCGAACCCGCAAGATCCGTTTGATCGTGGTGGGCCTGCGTTCTACAGACCAACCACGGGAGCCGGGATACGAAACCACTGCACGTAGCGTGTACACACCCCATTTCCCTGCCACGCCTGCCGGCCGGCTACGTCCCGGGTTGACTCCGGGAACGCGCCGGGGCTTCCGGGTATTGGGGCACCGACCAGCGCCGCCGGTCTTGGGAATGGCTACAGTGTTCCCATGAGTTGGACATTCGACAACGGGACCATCCTGACGAGAGCCGCTCTGGTCGGAGAGTACGACAACAACGCCTTCGTCGTCGCGTGTGCGCAGACCGGCCGGGGAGTCATCATCGATGCGGCCGCCGAGCCGGATAGAGTGCTCGAGTTGGCCGATGGGGTGAACGTGCAGGCGCTGCTGACGACCCACGGGCACTACGACCACCTGCGGGCTGTAGCACAGGTGGTCGAGGCACTCGACGTTCCGTTCCTGCTGCACCCGGACGACCACGAACTCGCTGCCCGGACGACCTCGGTCAGCCCGACATCGCTTGCGGAGGGGCAGGTCATTCCGCTGGGGGAGACGAGCCTTCTGACTATGCACACTCCGGGCCATACCCCGGGTTCGGTCAGTTTCCTCAGTCCCGGAGTGCTGTTCTCCGGTGACACCCTGTTTCCCGGTGGGCCCGGGGCCACCCAGTACGAGGGCGGTGACTTCGACACGATCATCAAGACGATCAAGGACCGTCTGTTCACGCTTGACGACGAGACGGAGGTGTACCCGGGGCATGGGCCCACCTCTACCACGATCGGCAAGGAGAAGCCGGAACTCCCGGAGTGGATCGCCCGAGGCTGGTAGCGGACTGACCGTGCCGCAGGCGTCGCCGGCGGGCACCGGAGCGTGATTCCATCCGAGACGCGTCATCCGGGCTTCGGGCGGGTCCGCGGTACCGGTTGCCCAGAAAAGGTACCTGGCCGAGCGGGAGCGGGTCGGCCACGAAAACGGCTTCTATGTGGAGATCTCTTCGGACGTCGGCATCGCAGCAGAGCGCGACATCGCCGTGAACGCCTCGGGTATGACGGTTGCGATCAGTACTTCAACCGGGCTCAAGAACCCAGACCCACCAGGAGCAGGCTTCGCCGGGCTTACCGTGCTGGAGCCGACGGTCGACCGGCTGGATGCCTGGGTATCGGCCTCCCGGGGCGGAGGCTAGGGACGTCGCGGCCCGTTCGCTTCGTGCGAAGGTTGGGATCGGGACACCTCAGCACGACCACCCGGTCCGAAGGTTCTCAGCCATCGAGCGAGTCCCTCCTGCCGGGTACTCGGTATACTCCTACACTGTTGAGAAATCCGGACGGAGACGTGCGACCAGCCGGTGGCAGGCGGGCGAGTTCCAGCGCCGGATCATCAGAATCGATCAATGCTCTCCGGCTAAGGCCGGGAGGTGTCCCCCAACCACACTGGTGGGGAGAAACGGAGCAGCCATGTCGAAGCCGACATCCAATGGTGGGCCGGCCGTTCGCAGGAAGGTGACCGCACCGTCTGTGCGGGCCCGCAAGGGCGGCGAGAAGATCACGATGGTGACCGCCTACGACTATCCCGGCGGTAGGATCGCCGACCGGGCCGGGGTGGACATGATCCTGGTGGGGGACTCGGTCGCCAATGTGGTACTCGGGTACGAGACCACCAACGAGGTGACCCTCGAGGACATGATCCACCACACTGCCGCAGTGTCCCGTTCCAAGCCGAAAGCGTTACTCATCGGTGACATGCCCTGGATGAGTTTCCACGTCAGCCCGGAGGAAACCCTCCACAACGCGGCCCGGCTGGTGCGCGAAGGAGGCGCCGAGGCGGTCAAACTCGAAGGAGGCGCCGAACGGGTGGGGATGATCCGCAAGATCCTCTCGGCCGAGATTCCCGTGATGGGCCACATCGGGTTGACCCCCCAATCGGTCCACGCGATGGGTGGATACAAGGTGATGGGTCGGGGCCTCGACGGCGCCCGCCAGTTGATAGACGACGCCAAGGCGCTCGATGAGGCCGGTGTGTTCGCCCTGGTTCTGGAGGGGGTTCCGGTGGTCCTCGCGCAGGTGATCACCCGGGAAGTGAGCGTTCCCACCATCGGCATCGGAGCCGGCGCCTACACAGACGGCCAAGTTCTGGTCATGCACGACCTGATCGGTATGAACTTCGGTCACTACCCGAAGTTCGTGAGGCGCTACGAGGATCTGGCCGAACGAGCGACCGGGGCGATCACGGACTGGATCTCCGATGTGCGGGGCGGGACCTTCCCGGGTGATCATGAGGCCTACCACATGGTCCAGGCAGCCGCCGACCAACTCGTTACAGAGTTCGCGGAACGGTCCAACAAGGTCGGTGGTCCCGAGCTCCGGGCGGTTCGCTGATCGGCTGTCTGGGCACTTCCGATCCGGGGTTGTCCGGTTAGACGACCCGGGAGGCGTACCAGGGGTCTATGACCCCGGTGATGATCTCCTGCTTCTCATCGCGGGGCAGGAACGCGGCTTCCATTGCGTTGACCGTCAACCTCCGCAAGTCGTCCCACGACCAGGCGAAGGCAGTCCGGCAGAGTTCGAATTCCCTGGTGGGTGATGTCCCGCTCATGAGGCGGTTGTCCGTGTTTACGGTGACAGCGAAGCCCTCCTCGAGGAGCCGACCGATCGGGTGAGCGGAGATGCCCTCGGCTGCACCGATGTGGACGTTGGAAGTGGGGCACATCTCCAGCGTGATCGGCCGGTCGCGTACGTAGGAGGCAAGGGGGCCGAGAGCGCCTAGCGCTCCGATGTCGTCGACGATCCGTAGCCCGTGGCCGATCCGGTGGGTGCCACACAGGTGAACGGCTTCACGGATCGAGGGGAGACCGTACGCCTCGCCCGCGTGGATCGTGTAGGGGAACCGCTGCCGGCGGAGAAGGTTGAAGGCGGCTATGTGCTGGGCGGGTGGGTAGCCGGCTTCCGGCCCGGCGATATCGAAGCCCACCACTCCCCGATCCCGGTGCCGTAGGGCTGCTTCGGCGACCTCCATACTGCTCGTCCCGGTCCTCATCGCGGTGGCGATCGTGCCGACACGTATACCGTGCCCCTTGCTGCCGTCGTGGAAACCGGCTATCACCGCTCGCAGGATCGCGTCGAGGTCCAGTCCCCCGGCCGTATGAAGCTCGGGAGCGAAACGTACCTCCGCGTAGACGACGCCCTCGCCGGCCAGGTCTTCCGCACACTCGGCCGCCACCCGGTACAAGGCCTCGGTCGTCTGCATGACGCCCGCTGTGTAGCGGAACATATCGAGGTACAGCTCCAGGCTGCGCCGCCGCGCACCGTCGCGTATCAGGGAAGCCAGAGCCTCGGGGTCATGGGTGGGAAGGTCCCGGAAGCCGTCCCGCTCGGCTAGATCCACGATGGTGGAGGGTCGCAGTCCACCGTCGAGGTGGTCGTGCAGGAGCACCTTGGGCGCCCGCCGAAGGTCCGACAAGGTCGGGCTGCCCGCTGTTCCACCTTGCAGAACCATCGCGTGAAGGCTACCGGCGGTCTAACAGAACGGGGGAAACCTCAGTCAACGCCGTCCTGGTGACCCCGGAGGTGTCATCGGGTGGTCTCCGCGTACTGGTCGCGGTATCGGTTTGATCGGTACGCGACGGAGGGTCGGAGTGCCCATCCGGGTAGAGAAGTCGTCTGCGGCTTCTGAAGTCGAGGGCCGGATGGGACTCGAGATGCGCATGCGGTGCGAGCGCTGCGACGGACCGTTGACGGTCGGGGGAGCGGCGTTCATCTGCTCCTACGAGTGCACATTCTTCTCCGGCGTGTACTGCGGTGATCGACCGGGTGTGTCCGAATTGTAGGGCCGAGTTGGTACCAAGTCCCCGTCGTGGTTCCATCACCGGGTCATGACCCCTTGGCCTGCTATCGGGTGCTCGGGGTCATCACCAGAGAGCCAGAGTTGCCGATACCGACCACCTACTGACACCTGTCCGCGAACCCATCGAGCCAAGGGCTTGGCTCGCTAGGAGGGTGCTGAACAATGACGATTGCTCGGGCCTGCCACCCGCCGACCCAGGTATTATGCGAGCGGATGACAGGCCGCTGGTGGATTGCTCAGCACCCTCCTAGAAGGGGGGCGGAGGTACGTGGGAAGCGAAGTGCTCGGCGATCTGGCGGCGGGTGGCGATCCAGACGCGGCTGCGGGATCGTATGTGTTGGAAGAAGCGGTGGAGCACCCCGATCCGTCCCGGCCGGCCGATGACCCGCAGGTGCAGCCCGAGTGACATCATCCTGGGACGGTCGGCACCCTCCGCGTAGAGACACTCGAAGGTGTCGATGGCGTATTCGAGCCACTGGTTAGGGGTGTAGGACGGCTCCGCCCACATCTTCATGTCGTTGGTGTCGAGCGCGTAGGGCATGATCACCAGTGGTCGTCCGTCGACCACTTCCCAGAAGGGCTCGTCCCTCGAGTAGTCGTCCATGTGATAGAGGAAACCCTCTTCGGCAAGGATCCGCCGGGTGTTGTCGCTCACCAGATACCGGGAGAGATGCCCGACCGGGCGGTTCCCGGTCGTGCGGGTGATCGACCTCACGGCTCTACGTATGAAGCCCCGCTCCTCCGCTTCGTCCATGCGGAACTGGTGCGACCAGCGGTATCCATGGCTGGCGGTCTCGTCACCGCGTGATGTGATCAGCGCGGCCACCTCCGGTGCTCTCTCCAGAGCCAGGGCAGCAGCCGTCCACGTGGCCGCTATCCGGTGCTCGTCAAGGGCCTGCCCCACCCTGCGGAGTCCCTCTTCGAGCCCGTACCGGTAGTTCGACTCGTTGGCCCGGTTGCGGATGGGCCTCTTCAGGACGATGCCCATCTCGTCCACCGGCTCCGGCCCGCGGTCCCCGTCCAGCACCGACATCTCGGCGCCCTCCTCCAAGTTGACGACCACCGACAGAGCCAGCGAGGCGTCGAGCGGCCAGCGGTAGGGAGCAGAAACACTCATCGTGCGAGAAGCATATAGCCTGGGGGCGTGAAGGAGAATCTGTACGTATCCAAAGCCGGCGACATCGCCGAGATGGTGATCAACCGGCCGCGCAAGAAGAACTCGATCACCGATGCCATGTGGGGACGCCTACCCGAACTCGTGGCCGCGGTGGATGCAGATCCCGAGGTGAAGGTGCTGGTGATCAGGGGTTCCACTAGCGACGCCTTCTCCGCAGGGGCGGATCTCAACGAGTACAGGGCCCAGGTCGGTGACCCGGAGTGGAGCCGTGAGAGCCGCCATCAGGTCACGGAAGCCTTGGTGGCCCTGCGGGAGATGGCCAAGCCTTCGATAAGCGCCATCAGGGGAGCGTGTTTCGGAGGTGGGGTTGCGATAGCCCTGGCGTCCGACTTCCGGCTCGCCGACACCACGTCCTACTTCTCCGTTTCTCCATCTCGGATGGGAATGGTCTACCTGTTCCCCGCCACGGTGGAGTTGGTACGGACCGTGGGAACATCGGCCGCCAAACGCCTCCTCTACACGGGAGAAGTGTTCGACGCCCAGGAAGCAGACCGGATCGGACTGCTGGACCGGCTCGCGCCGCCTGAAGGGCTGGACGAGGAAGTGGACGACCTGTGCCGGAAGCTCAGTGCCGTATCCCAGTTCTCGGTACGGGCAACCAAGCGGATCGTCCACCTCATAGAGGACGGGCTCACCGAGGAGAACGAAGAGACGACCCGCCTGGCCATCGATGCCCTGGCGGGGGAGGACCATCTGGAAGGGGTCGCAGCCTTCCTGGAGAAACGCCCCGCACGGTTCCGTTTCCGGTGAATGGCGGGGAGATCGAGGGTTGTCGCGGCGTAGGTGGGCGACGAGTTTGCTTGTCGGTTCCAAGCGTTTCCAGGTGAAGGAAGTTCTGGATGCCGGAACCAGGGGTACGGGAACTCCGGGAACCTGAGCCGTTACATCAGAAGTGTCGGTAGGAAGTGGACGAGGCGGTCGTTACAGCTGAGCGCCTAACCGCGCTCCCTCCTAACCAGGGCGCGTCCACGCTATGCACAGTCGTTATAGCGGTCCCGCGATCAGACCAGGCGCTTCTCTGTTTCTCCGGCAGCCTGCAGCAAGTACCGATCAGCCTGGGCACGGCCTACCAGTTGCAGTCCCACCGGACCATCGTCAACCGACAGGACCGGGATCGAGACAGCACATGCGCCCGCAGCGTTGACGAATGCGGTGAGGTCACCCAGCCAGGCCGGCTCGGGTTCGGTCACCGGCAGGGGCGGGTGCGGAGTGGTCGGAAGGGCGAGCAGGTGATGATCCGTCACAACCAGTCCGGCTATGCGTTCGCGTACTTCGTCCAGGATCTGGTAGGAGCGAGCCAGCTTCCAAGCCGGAGCCCTATCCGCGTACTCCAGCATGGACCGAAACCGGGCCGAGAGTCCTTCCGGATTCTCCTGTAGAGCTTGGCGGTGGAACAGGTAGGACTCTGCTTCCACCGCTAGTAGTCCCGCCCGTCGCACCCGGGCCGGATCGAATCCCAGGTGCACCTTCTCCGAGTCCCACCCGAGTTCCGACACCCGCTCGCGGAATCCTTCCTGTACTTCGGCAGGAGTCCGCTCCACCAGATCCTCCGGGATGAGCAGGAGGGGCGGAGAAAAGTCGGGCGTCGAGGAGTCCAGGAATCCTGCGGCCTGTGCCGCTATCCGGAGGTCGTCGGCGTTGGTAGCGAGGAGGCCCACCGTGTCCAGCCGCTTGGAGAGAGGAATGAGCCCTCCGGTCGGGATCGTTCCGGCGGAAGGCGTCCACCCGGCGACGCCACACCAGGCGGCCGGGATCCGCACCGATCCCATGGTGTCGGTGCCGAGTGCGAGCGGAGACATACCCGCCGCGACAGCTGCCCCCGAACCGCCGCTGGACCCACCCGCATGGCGATCAGGCAGGCGAGGATTGCGACACGTCCCGAACCAGGGATTGGCGGTGACGGCACCCATGGCCGCTTCGGGGAGGTTCGTGGTGCCTACGATCACAGCGCCCTTCGCTCGGAGGGTTGCCACAGCGGCGGCATCCTCGCTTGCCGTGATGCCGGCCCGGGTCGCCATTCCCCCGGACCACGTGTATCCATCGACAGCCAGGTTGCCCTTCACCGCGACCGGGATCCCATCGAGGGGACCCAGGGCTCTTCCCTTACTCCGTCGGCGGTCGGACTCGCCCGCCTGGGCCCGAGCGCCCGCCCGGTCCACCTCGAGGAAGCACCGCAGATGGCCGTCGTGTTCGTCGACCGCCGAGAGGCAGGCTTCGACCAGGTCGGAGGCGGTGACTTCTCCTCTCTGCAAGCCGAGAGCTTGGCGGGCGATCACGGCCGATCCGTCCGTGCAACCACATCGCGGCGCGCGACGCGCAGCAAGTTGCCGTGGGTGTGGACCATCAGCGCTCGTCGATCAGGCGAATGGGTTTCTGCCTCCGCTCCATCCCGGTTATGTCAGCGGTCGAGCCGGGGGGTTGGAGTTCCACCTGCACCACGATCCCGAGCAGGTTGCGGAGGCCGGCTTCAAGGCGGGAGCGGTCGCCGCCGGAACTCTCGATCACCACCACCAGTTCTTCCCGGCCCGAGGCGGTTCGGGTGGCACGGCAGTAGTAGGCGCCCGTGCAACCGGGCCGGGCTGAGACCCAACCGGCCAGGGAGTCAGGATAGATGTTGATTCCCCGGATCTTCACCATGCTGTCCGAGCGTCCCATGAACCCCCGGATCCGGCGGAACACCAGGCCCGATCGCCCCATGCCGGGTAGCCACTCGGTCACATCGTGGGTGTTGAACCGGATGACCGGCGCCAGGTCCTCCTTGTAGAGGCAGGTGACCACCATGTCCCCCCGCGGAGCCGGGCCACCGGTCTCGGGATCCAGAACCTCCAGGAAGTGGGCGTCCTCCCACACGTACATCCCGTCCCGGTCGGGTCCCTCGCCCGCCACCGTGCCGGTGTCCGCCACCCCGTACCAGTCGTAGGCCGGGATCCCTCCCCAGGCTGTCTCCACATCGAGGCGTCCTGAGGGCCCCATGTGGCCGATGATCATCCGCACCGGAATATCCGAACCGGGCTGGAACCCCTCCTCGACGGCCACCTGGGCTAGGCGGCGGAGATAGTCGACGAACCCGACCAGCACCGTGGCGCCGAAACGGTTCATGATCCTGACCTGGCGGACGGAAGGAGTCTCCACTCCCGTACCGGCCGAGAGGAAGGTGGCGGCCGTGAAATGGGTGACTGCTTCCCTGATGTAGTGCCCGCCGTTGACCATCCCGTGGGCGTAGACGGAATGGACCACGTCCCCGGAGCGCATCCCTAGCCACGTGTACATCCTGCCCACCAGCAGGTTTGCCACTTCACGTCCCCAGGGTCCGAACACCAGCGGCTGGGGGGCTCCCGTGGTGCCGCTGGTGGTGTGCAGGATCATGGGAGGCACTGCGTCTTTCCCGTAGGACTCCATCCCGGTGGCATCCCCCAGAGGGGGGTGGGATTCCACCGAGGCCATGATGTCGGACTTGTCGTAGACAGGGAGGCGGTGAAGGTCGTCCAGTCCATAGATGTCGCCCGGTTCGATCCCCTCCCGGCCCCACAAGCGGCGGTAGAAGGGTGTGGCCCATCCCCTTCGCATCACCCTGCGGAACCGACTGTCCTGGATGGCCCGCAACTCGTCGGTGCTCATGCCCCTGTACCTGCCCGGGAATTCCGCACCGGTCGGGTACTCGCGCAGGAGGCGGGGGACATCGAGAGCTTCGAAGTAGGTAGGACGGGTCAAAGCAGCTCGGTCAACTCGCGCACATCCTCGAGGTCCTCGAGCCGGGCGACCAGGTCGATCACTCGCTCGGTTCTCTCGCTGTCCCATCCTCTTGCCCCGTATACGGCGCAGGACCTGAACTTGTCCTCGTACTCGCTTCGGCTGAGAGGAGAGGCCGGGGAACCGGGTAGTTCGGTGACCGTAAGAGCATGGACCGCCCCGTCCTCGAGCTTGATGATGACGGTCTGCGGACTGAAGGCGTTGGGATCCGGGGTGTCGTTCAACGCGATCCGCACCTTGGTCGCGTGCCTTGGGATGGCCGGGTCGGCGAGCCGTTCCGGCCGGACCGTGGAGAGGTCTACGAACCCGTCGATGAGCGCACTGGCGATCTGGTACGGAATGCAGAGCCGAAGGTAGTTCGGTGTCGCGTCGGGAATCAGGGGTCTGGCGCAGAGATGGTTGATCATCGAGGGAACCTCCACGACCACGCTTTCCACCTGATCGGCCCGGAACCTGTGGCGACGCAGCAAGCGGATAGTCCCATCGATGGCCGAATGGGTTGCGCGCCCGCTGGGGAAAGGCTTATGGGAGACCTGGGTTATCCGCCACGGACGGGTCCACTCGTCGAGGAGCTGCTCGGTGTTCCCGGATTCCTCGATAAGACCGTAGAACCCGAAGTCGCCCTCGATCACCTCCCGGGGTCCGGCGTGTCCGGCTGCGGCCAGGTCGACGGATGTCACGGCGTTGCGGGCGTTGAATGCCATCTGCAGCGGGAGAAGGGCCGAACCCTCCGAGTGGGGCTGCATGGTTCCCGAGAGCTGCCCGTAGGAGATACCCAGGGCATGGGCAATCATGGATGCGTCCATGCCCCGAAGCCACGCCACCGCCGCCACCGCTCCCCACAGACCGTTGGTAGCGGGCCGGAAGAACCGCAATGCGGTGGTGGTGGCCGTTCCGAGTCCGGCTGCCAGTTCCACGCCCAGCGCCACCCCGGTGATCAGCTGCTCTCCGGAGGTCACCTCGCCGCGCCGGGACCGAGCCTGAACGTCGGCTATCGCGCAGGGGAGGACCACGGTCAGCGGGTGGATGACCGCCGGTTCGTGTACGCAGTCGAACTCCAGGCAGTGGGCCTGGTGGCTGTTGGCCATAGCGGCGGCCCATGGCGGAAGGGACAGGTCCCGTCCCCACACCGACGCCTCACCCGGACCACCCCATCCGCGAACCGTCTCCACCAAGCTCCTGCTCTCGGCTGTTCGGGCACCCGCCAGGCCCACTCCGATGGTGTCAAGGATGAACTTCTTGGTGGACTCCGTTGCGGTAGCAGAGAGGCCGCCAGGCCGGGTACGGCAGATCCGATTGGCGAGAACCTCCGAGATGGTCAGGTGTGAGTTGTCTTCCATCCGCTGCATCATACGAGGGAGCCGGCATAGGACGGTGCTGAACAAAGACGATTGCTCGGGCCTACCGCTCGGCGACCCAGGCATTTTGCCGCCGATTGGCAGGCCGCCGGTGGATTGCTCAGTACCCGCCGATCGCAGGNTTCGTGGGATAGATCCGAGCCACCTCGTCCGGGATTTGGGTGGGAGTCCTGAGGGCCTCCGGTTTGCAAATGGGAAACGTTTCCGGTATCCAATGTGTTTCCGGCTTGCCGAACCTCTCGGCGAGCAACGATCTGACCCAAGGACATTGATGCGGGTTGCAGTCGACATTGGAGGTACGTTCACGGACGCGGTGGCGATCGACGACGCCGGCCGCACCCGCGCCGCGAAGGTGCTGACCACGCCGCAGCGGCTCTCCGACGGGGTGCTGGGGGTGCTCGACCAACTCGACATCGACTGGCGGCGCCTCGATTCCATAACCAACGGCACCACGGCCGGCCTGAACGCTTTCCTGGAGCGCCGGGGCGCCAAGGTAGCTCTGGTCACCACCCGCGGGTTCCGCGATGTCTACGAACTGGGCCGGGCCAACCGGCCGGACATGTACAACGTCCGCTACCGGCCCCCGACTCCGCTGGTTCCCCGCCGGTCCGTCTACGAGGTGGACGAGCGGATCGCGGCGGACGGGACCGTCCT
>JGIcombinedJ30088_10005379_pt1 | contig 11042 bp, 10 predicted proteins | sample PinacodermPK_FD_30088 | JGI IMG/M metagenome (IMG submission 30088) | reverse complement strand
GCTTGTCTGTCGATAGGATGTTCAGGCTTGGGCCTGTTGGGAGGGCTCAGCCGAGGCGCTTCTGGCCAGAAGCGCCTCGTGGCGGTGGTCGGGATCCGCCGCACCGGCCCGGCGACCTCCGAACGGCCATCCTGGGCTCGGCCCTTCGGCCGGCATCCCCACCCCCGTCGCGGGGCCTTCCGGGCGGCCCGCGGGGGCGCTCCACCACCGCACTGGCGGCGGCGTCCAAGACGGGATGGACAATCTGGACAGCGGACTGTCGATGGTTGGAAGGCACCGACCCCCGCCCGAGAGCTGTTAAGTTGCGCGAAAGGATGAGACTGGCCACCCGTCCGTCGGAATCCCGACACCGTACTAGGACCCAAAACAAGCGAGTAGGGTCCGGGCGGCGAGTCTCGGTCGTGCGAGTTGGCATAAGACGGACCTGCGGCTTGCACGGGGGCTGTTTGGCGGCCTTGCCAGCGGATGAACGGAGGGGTTTGAGCACGCAGTCCAAGGTCGTTCCCGAGTGATTTTGGCCACGGGAGACACCGGTGCCCGTGGGCGCGCGGGGTGACGGGCCTGGGAGGCGGTGGAGGAGGAGCGGCGTCAGCCGAAGCCGGTCCGTTCGATCGAGCAGGGCAAGAAAGGTCATCATCTCGACGATCCGGAATCGGCGGTGCGACCACTCAGACAACGTCGAGGTGGCGTCCCGTCTCACGGACTTGCTCGGGCGTCGCGTCGCAGACTCGGTGTTCGGGGGTCCGGGTCTCCGAAAGCCCCTCGGCGGCGGTCAGCAAGCAGAAGGCGAGCTGACGGGCTTGGGATGCCCTCAGGAAAACAGTCCTATCACTATCACTCTTGGAGCCTCCGTCCTTGCAGATGCACAATACTACCAATTGGTCCTCTTCAAGGATCGGGCCGACACAGATTTCCTCCTCAGCGTACTTGGTTCGGATACGAACGTACATCAGTGACCTCTCCCGTTCTGGGGTCGCTTCAAGCGAGCGGCGTTGGCGTCCCGTCTCACGGACTTGTTCGGGCGGCGCGTCGCAGACTCGGTGTTCGGGGTTACGGATACGGATCTCCGAAAGCCTCTCGGCGGCGGTCAGCAAGCAGCGGGCGAGCTGACGGGCTTGGGATTCCCTCAGTAACACACTCCTCTCACCAATAGAGCCTTCGCCCTTTGAGATGAACAGAAACACCAATTGGTCCTCCTCAAGGATCGGGCCGAGACCAATCTCCTCATCGGGGGACTCGGTTCGGATTCTAACGTACAGCATCGGTGAGAGCTCTCCCCATTCCCCGGTTGGGTCGTTTGGCGGATGGCAGGCGTCCCGCGAGTCGGGGGTATTGCCCTCGGGCCATTCCGGCGCCCTCCCATGGTGGATCGTCACAAGCGTCACCCCTCAAACGCTATCCGCCGGACCGGCGGGCCAACAAGTCCGCTGCCTCCGCGGCCGCGTCGACACCGCTGACGAGGGCGCCGTTCACCGAGGGCGTGCGCATGTAGTCTCCCGCGAAAAACAGGTTCCCGACGTCGCGACCGATGTGGCGACGCATGTCGGCGATGGCGTTGAACATGCCGGGTCGTCCAATGCAGACGGCCTCCCGCCAGCGGTACACCCGCGCAAAGATCCACTCGTCGTCGCCGGGAAGGGCTGAACCGGGAGGAGGGACTCGGCGTGCTTCGCGAAGCAATTCCCGCGTGATCTCGTCGTCGGCCAGTGACAACATCTCCTGCCCGCGGCCGACGATCATGTCCAGCGTGCTCTTGCCGGGCGGCACGCAGGAGGGCTGTTCGATCGACCGGTCCAGCAGCAGCGGCGTATCGTCCTCCGGGTAAAGCGCGCCGTGCCAGCCGGGTGGAAGCGGCGGTCGGTCGAGCCCGATGACCGCTCGGCAACCGATCGAGTAGGTCACCTTTCCGAGCGCGTGGCGGATCGCGGCCGGCAGCCCGGGGATCAGTCCGGTCACTTTCGTGGCGGGCACCGCGCAGATGACCGCGTCCGCCTTGATGGGACCGTCGTCGGTCACGACGCGGGCCACGGATCCGTTCCGGATCACCACGCGACGGACGGCGGTCGAGACACGGACGGCGTCGCCGCACGCGGTGGCCAGCGCCCGCGCGAGGGCGGCGGCCCCGTTCTCTGGAACAAGGAACTCCTTCGCATACACCATCATCTCCGCCAGGTGTGTTCGAATGTACGCCGCCTGCCCGAAGGGCTCGACGTGGCCCATCGTCATCTCCATGAAGCCCTTCAGGCTCACCTTTAGACGTTCGGGCACACCGATCCGGTCCAGATAGGCTCCGAAGGTCTCGTCGCCGTCCAACACCGCGAGCCGGGACAGTTGCTCCTCGAGGCGGCTTCTCTCCAGGCCCTTGCTGGAGGCACCGAGCTGTGCGGCCTGGTAGAGCATGTCCCGGAACAGAATGTAGACGGAGGGAATGTTGATGTTCCTAAGGAAGTTGGCGGCCGAACGGCCCGGCGTCGTCGTGGTCCACCGACCGTTCCGATACCAGCCGAACTTCGGCTTCGAGGGGACGAGCGGCACGCCCAGTTCCTCGCAGATCCGGAACGTCACATCGTTGGAGTGGCAGAAGACGCGCGCGCCCGTGTCCACGAGAAAGCCGCCAACCCTGTCGCCAGCCAGACGTCCGCCTGCCTGGTCGCGGATTTCCAGGAGTATGGGCTTGATGCCTCTCTTTCCCAGGGCGTAGGCGGCGCTAAGACCCGCCGCTCCGCCACCGACTATCACGACGCTTCCGGCTTCCATGACGCTGCCTCCGTCAAGCGGCTGCCTGGTTGATGCGGGGCTTCACGTTCACCCGACCTTCGGGCGGGCTGCCGCGTTCTCGCTCGTCCACCCTGGTTTACCGACCAACTGTCCCGCGGCTTCCCGAACACTTTCTGCAGCAATGTCCCGGACCAGCATGTACGCGGTGTCGGACCCCGCGACAAGAATCCAGAGACCGGATCGAGGGAATATTCCTGATGAGGTCACCGGGCCAATAGCCCGGCGACGGCCCCCCAGAGACGGCCCAAGAGGCGGGTTTCTCCTCTGTTTTTCATTTCCTGCTCCTCCTTGTGGACGTTCTCTTCAATTGCAACTGTGTCGGCATCGTTCTCCGGAAAGCGCTTGGTTTGGAGGTTAAGCTGACCGTCAGCGTGGCCCTGTTCCGCGGCGGCGCGAAACCAGCGGACGGCTTCCTCGTCGTTCTCCGGAATGCCCTGTCCGGTGGCGTACATGACGCCGAGGTTGAACTGACCGTCAGCGTGGCCCTGTTCCGCAGCGGCGCGAAACCAGCGGACGGCTTCCTCGTCGTTCTCCGGAACGCCCTTCCCCTCGGCGTACATGTACCCGAGGGAGAACTGACCGTCAGGGTTGCCCTGTTCCGCGGCGGCGCGAAACCAGCGGACGGCTTCGGCGTCGTTCTCCGGAACGCCCTCCCCGTCGTGGTACATGACGCCGAGATTGAACTGACCGTCAGCGTGGCCCTGTTCCGCGGCGGCGCGAAACAGGCGGACGGCTTCGGCGTCGTTCTCCGGGACGCCCTTCCCCTCGGCGTACATGTACCCGAGGAAGAACTGACCTTCAGGGTTGCCCTGTTCCGCGGCGGCGCGCAGCCAGCGGACGGCTTCCTCGTCGTTCTCCGGAACGCCCTTCCCGGTGGCGTAAATGCCTCCGAGGCCGGCCTGAGCAGGAGCGTGGCCCTGTTCCGCGGCGGCGCGAAACCAGCGGACGGCTTCGTCGTGGTTCTCCGGAACGCCCTCCCCCTCGTGGTACATGGCGCCGAGGTTGGCCTGAGCGTCGGCGTTGCCCTGCTCCGCGGCGGCGCGCAGCCAGCGGACGGCTTCCTCGTGGTTCTCCGGAACGCCTATCCCGTCGTGGTACATGACGCCGAGGAGGTTCTGAGCAGGAGCGTGGCCCTGTTCCGCGGCGGCGCGAAACCAGCGGACGGCTTCCTCGTCGTTCTCCGGAACGCCCTTCCCGGTGGCGTACATCTCTCCGAGGCGGTTCTGAGCGGGAGGGCTGCCCCATTCCGCGGCGAGGCGCAGCCCGCGGACGGCTTCCTCGTCGTTCTCCGGAACGCCCTTCCCGGTGGCGTAAATGCCTCCGAGGTTGGCCTGAGCAAGAGCGTGGCCCTGCTCCGCGGCGGCGCGCAGCCAGCGGACGGCTTCCTCGTCGTTCTCCGGAACGCCCTTCCCGGTGTTCTCCAGAACGCCGGTGTACATGTACCCGAGCATGACCTGACTGAAAGCGTCTCCCTGTTCCGCAGCGGCGCGATACCATCGGATAAAACGCTTCGAGTTCTCCGCTGTTTTCATTTCCTGTTTCCTCTCGATGATGGATGGAGGCTCCTCGATTGGACGGCGAGGCCGTTTCGTCCTCTTGGCTTGGGGGGCTCCGGCTTACCGCCGGCGGACCACACAATCACCGCGCGTGAACGCGCAAACCTGGAGTCCACACTCTCCTCCATAGCGCTCCAATAGAGCATGGGTTGCTAACCCGCCGGACACGTCACCGCTCTCGCAGCGAACTTGCGCGTAATAGAGCGGCGGCCAGCCCTCGCGGTCCTTAGCATTGACCGCCGCACCTCGCTCAAGCAGAAGTGCGGCAACCCCTCGGGAAGCTGAGCTGGCACTCACATGGAGCGGTGTCTCGCCCCGGCTCATCGGCGCGGCTACATCCGCGTTTGCCGACAAGAGCCTGGCCGCCACCGGCTCGGCATCGGTCATTGCGGCGATATGCAGCGGTCGGGCTCCTCGTAGTTTCTGGACATCCGGATTCCCCGTGGATCGAAGTTCACCCGCCAGAGGAGGAAGGTCGACTCCGAAGTAAGGCAGGATCGCGTCGGCTTCGTATGGGGTTCCCCTGACCTCCGCGTTAGGGTTCGCGCCCTCATCAAGTAGTGCGGATGCCAGTTGATCGAGGTTCAAGGCGGCCGCGTAGTGCAGGTCCGTCCAGCCACTTGGGTCCGCAGCGGCCGCAGATAACGGGCGGCCAAGGACTATGGCGAGTTTGCGGGCATCGGGCGAGAACCTGCCGCTGTAGGGCAGGTAATTCAACGGCGTATCGTCAAGGGAACCCGGCTGCGCGGCAACTCTCCCCGCAACTCCACGGTGGGGGTCCGCGGCGCGTTCAAATGTCCCCTGGAGTCTCCGGGCAGCGGTAACGACGGAATTCCATGCCGCGCGCTCGCCACCTGCATAGCGGTCATGGTATGCCAACGGCTCCAAGGCGCGGATATGGGTTTCTGTTGCGAACACAGATTCGGCTTCGCCTATCAAGCGATTGTACTCTCCTATCACGACGTTGACCTTGTCATGCTGGAACGACGCCACCGGACAGCAGGCTTCCTCTGCCCACGCGGCGTAGCCGGCCAGATCGCGCGCGGACATTTCGAACGCATCAGCCGACCTGAAGGATGTCAGGTAGGCTTGGAGCGACTGGGCTGCTCTCCTGACGTTCTGGAGTGTTTCGGCTGCTATGAATTCGGATCCGTAATTGGGCAGTGTCTTCAGTGCCTGGATATGGCCGTCTGTCGTGAGCACCAGCTTGGCTTCGAGAAGGAGATGGTTGTAGGCGCGCACGGCAGCTATTGCGTCTGCGCGGTGATTGCCAGCTATGTAACAACAGCGGTTGAGTCCCGCTATCGCTTGCGCAGCAACGTCGCCAGCAGACGCCATAAAGACATCCTGCGCTATGAAACCCCTTATTCGCGATCTGGAGGAAGGGCCCGAGATCCATACGGCATCGATCTGCAAGTCAAGAGAGACGGCGTCCATCGACAGCGACAACTCCCCAGTCACCGAATCCCTGTCTTCCCATAACTCCCGCGCGCTTGCTCTGCTGGCTGGGACGACAAGCCGCTCGTCAATATCTAGCAGGTCCGAATCGATAGCGATGGAGCCGACGAAGACCTCGCGCTCCGCATCGTACTCGTCCAGACTGACAGCCTTGTCGGGCACGGGCTCAGGCCGGGCCAACAGAGAGCGTACATCGCGGATTAGTGGTTCCACATACTCGCCAAGCAGAGCATCGCTTTCCCTGTGAATCCCCCTCTCGCTCTCGGCTCTGTTCAGCGAAGCTCGGTTCATCTCGCGAGCTTCCCGCTCACGGTACTCCTCCTCGGTCTCGAACATGTCCCGCGGGGCAACGGAGGCGACGGCCGACCTGTAAGCCTCGCCGGCTCGTCCCAGCTCTGTTGCGCGCCCCGCCTCTATCTCGTCGCGGCATGTCCTGATCTGATCCCGCAAGCGCTGTATTTCCCGCGCCGGGTCATTTTCCGGCGCGCTCTCGCGCCGGATGCACTCAGACGGCGCTGATCGGGGCGGCGGCTCTTGAAGAGGATGGGGACTTATGGACGCCGCGCTCAACTCTTGAGCCCGCGCCACTTGCTCGCTGGTCATCCGAGGTGACAGCCGATCCTTGGCATCCTCGGCTTCTTCAATGCCCTGCGCGGCGGCCAGATTGTACCATGCGTAGGCAGCAACATAGTTCTCCGGAACGCCGATCCCGTTGGCGTACATGTACCCGAGGTTGAACTGACCTCGCGCGTTTCCCTGTTCCGCGGAGGCCCGAATCAGGCGGACGGCTTCGGCGTCGTTCTCCGGGACACCCTTCCCCCCGGCGTACATCACCCCGAGGCTGGCCTGAGCGTCGGCGTTGCCCTGTTCCGCGGCGGCGCGATACCAGCGGACGGCTTCGGCGTCGTTCTCCGGAACGCCCATCCCGATGGCGTACATGTACCCGAGGAGGTCCTGACCGGCAGCGTTGCCCTGTTCCGCGGCGGCGCGAAACCAGCGGACGGCTTCGGCTTGGTTCTCCGCAACGCCCTCCCCGAGGTGGTACATGCGCCCCAACAGAACCTGGGTGTCCACGTCGCCCCGTTTGGCGGCGGAGATCAGCGTCGCCAGGCTATCCGCGGACAACTCGTCTTCGGCAGACGTGTTTGTCCGCTGCGCGGATCCCAAGCCGGGCGTCAGAGTGGCTATCCCGAAGGTTACCACGATCAGGACTGTCCGCAGGATCTCTCCGATAGACCGCTTCGAGTTCTTCTCTGGTTTCATTTCCTGGTCCTCCTTGTCGACGTTTCTCTTCAGTTCAGTCATGATCGGAAGAAGTCGCGCAAACGGCCCGCGAGCACGAGGTCTTGCAAATCACCCTTCCCGGCCGCCCTTCGGTACCCCCGGACATACCACCATATTTTCTCGACATCCCGGCGGAACGATTTCACCGCTTCCCGGTCGTGCTTCGGCATCCCCTCGCCAAGCTCGTACGCGAGCAGGCCTAGAGCGGTTTGATCCTTAAGTCTTTTCGCCAGTTGTTGGTTTTCAAAACCGCGAACATTCTTGGCCGCCCGACGATACCATTTCACGGCTTCCCGGGCGTCCTTCGGCACCCCCTCGCCAACGGCGTACATGAGTCCCAGCATGATCTGACCCTCGGGGAGACCTTGCTTGGCCGCCCGGCGATACCATTTCACCGCTTCCCTGTCGTCCTTCGGCACCCCCTCGCCACGGGCGTACATGAGTCCCAGATGGAATTGACCCAAGTCGTGACCCCGCACGGCCGCCCGGCGATACCATTTCGCCGCTTCCCTGTCGTCACGATCAGGCCGAATATGCGGCCTGCTGTAAATCCGTCCCAGAGCGACTTGACCCTCGGCGTGACCTTGCTTGGCCGCCCGGCGGCACCATTTCTTGGCTTCCTCGTCATTCTCCTTCCCATAGGTCTGTCCCAGAGCGACTTGACCCTCGGGGAGACCTTGCTTGGCCGCCCGGCGGAACCATTTCGTCGCTTGCACGGCGTCATTCACCGCCGCTGAGCGATTGGCGTAAATCCGTCCCAGAGCGACTTGACCCGGGGCGTGACCTTGCTTGGCCGCCCGGCGGAACCATATCCGCGCTCGCGGGAAATCCAGCATCCCCTTGCGACGGACGTACACGAATCCCAGCATGTATTGATGGTGGGCGTCACCTTGCTTGGCCGCCCGCCGCAACCATTTCGCCGCTCGCCGACCGCACTCTTGCACCCCTGCGCCATCGGCGTACATCTGTCCCAGAAAGGCTTGACTCTCGGCGTGACCTTGCTTGGCCGCCCGGCGCAACCATTTCACCGCTTCCCGGTTATCCTTCGGCACCCCCATGCCAGCGGCGTACATTCCTGCCAGATTGAATTGACTCTCGGCGTGACCTTGCTTGGCCGCCCGGCGGAACCATTTCACGGCTTCCCGATCGTCCTTCGGCACCCAGTCGAAGCCAAATCTGTATTGCTTTCCCAGGATGAATTGACTCTCGGCGTGACCTAGCTTGGCCGCCCGGCGGAACCATTCCGCCGCTTTCGCGGGGTCCTGAACGTACTTGAGTCCCCGTTGGTATTGAGGAAGGGCGGACCCTTGTACCACCGCTTCCAAGTCGTGCTTCCCGCCGCGTCGCAACCAGCGTCGAAGCACGCTCACCGGCGCCACTCCGCGCCGTCCGGGATACCCCGGTTGAACAGCACCTCGAGGTTTGGGTCCAGCGTGAGGCCCGGATCCGGCGCGAACGCTTGGGCGAGGGCGTCCCCACGCCGGTCGCCCTGCCGGAGGGCGCGGATCTGTCCGCTCACGGGGTCGCGGAGAATGGTCATGGGAAGGTCGCTGTCTTCGTCTATCGTGGATGAGCCGCGCCCTGGCCGCTCAGCGTAAGGCTTGCGAGACCCTCTTCCCACTGCGGCACCGGGAGCGCGAAGACGAAGACCGAACTGCCATCGCCATCGGCCAGCTCGGGCATCCCGAACGTAAGGGAGAACAACTCGTCGCCGGCGGTCGTCCGGCCCGTGAGCCGGTGGTCGCCCTCGGCCAGCGGCAACTTGGGCGGCGCGTCCATCACGAAGGCGGGGTCAAGGTATGGCGTTCCTTGAGCGTCCGTGCCGCCCCACAGGAGCAGGATTTGGTCCTGTGGGGCGACGTTGGCTGCTTCGACCGCACACCGATGTCCGACCTCGCGCAACGTGCGCCCCGCGAAGAGACGCCAGCCACACCGTGACATTCGCTTCCCCTCTTGTCGGTCCGGCCCTATCTGGGCCGAGTTCATGCTCAACTGCCCCCGCTGGACGAAGGACTGATCCGGCGGATACGGTATACAACCCTTTAATATAGCGACTTGCTTCCGATGCGTGGGCGATGAATCGGCCCGTGCCGGCGATTGTTTGGCGATGATTGCGGTGTTCGTGTAAGAGCACGAGCCAGCGACCTCGGCCTGGCCATCTGCAAGGGACTCGTCGAGGCCACGGCGGAAGCATCCGGGCCGAGCTCGAACGGGACACGGAGTACATTCTGCGCCTTCAGGGCGGCGCGGACAGGCACGTCGCCGTCTCCGTCCCCGAGATCCCTGAGGCCGGCGCACGGATCCCGTCGAGCGCCGGCGGCCACTGCATGGCCAACCGCGGGTAGTTTGCCCACCGCCGGAGTGCGGAGAGACAAGACCTGCCTTCAGGGTAGTCTGGAGGGCCGTTAGCTTTGGCGAGCATCGCCACCGGCCGACGAGGGAACCATGGTCTACCCGACTGGATGGAACGAACTTCCCGACATCGCTTGGCTAGTGATCGCCATCGGGGCGGCCGCGCTGCTGGCTGCGATGATGTCCAGGAAAACGCGTCGCTTCATGGTCTTGGCGATTCTGGTGCTTGGGGGCATCTACGTTGCCAGGTCGCCCGGCGCCAAGGCTTGGTTGTCGGACCGTGTGGACTTGGTCGGAGCGCGCTTGAAGGGCCGTGCGGCACCCGGGAACCCCGATCCCACGACCGCCGCGATCGAGCGGCACATACACCGGGAGATCAACCGCCAGCGCTCGGATCACGGCCTCGCACCGCTGCGTTACGATGACGCCACCGCGGCCGTTGCGCGCGCCCACAGCAGGGACATGGGCCATCGGGAGTACTTTGCACATGAATCTCCCGATGGTCGCCGGGCGAGTGATCGGATGGCCGGGCTCGTGGAGCGTTGCAATGGGCACGCGACCGGCGAGAACATCTTCTGGGCCACGTTCGGGGTGGGCGAGGAGCGTGGTGTGGTGCAACGCGCCGTCGAAGGCTGGATGGAGAGTCCGGGACATCGGGAGAACATTCTCAGACGGAAGTTCCAGATCACGGGCGTCGGCGTAGCGACCGTGAACGAGCGGATGTACGTAACGCAGAACTTCTGGCGGTGCGGCGCGTCCTGACGGGCGCCGCCGAGGTCACAGTTCTCGCCCGGTGCCCATGCCGGCGCCGAACGCGTAGCCCGTGAGTGGAGGCACTCGCCATGACACGTTCGTTCCGTTGAGCCGCGCCGCGCCTGTCGATCGACGGCACGGCCGGCGTGGCTTGGCGGACATCGCGTTCGGGGTGGCCTACGAAGCGAAGCGCTGAGGAGAGCGGGCCGCCTGCCGAGACCTTGAGGGGGTGTTTTTCCGCACCGTTGGCGATGGCGACCGATGGCTCCGACACGTTCTGACACGTTCTGAAACGGCCTGACACATTAGGGCGTTTCCCAAGGGTTGACTTGCTGGCGAGCGGTTCTTCAGCGTTCCAGGCATGGAGATGCTGGAGCAAACAGTTGAACTCGGCGGCAACCGCGGGCAGTGTCCCTCCGTCCGGATTGAAACCCATCGCGGATGAATCCGTAAAGGGTTGCCCTTCGGGTCACCGAAGGGTGAAGGGCAACGCGATCAAACGAGGCGAAACACCGGAGGAGACGCAAGTAGTCAGGTTGATCCACACCACGGCGGAACCGGTGCCCGTGCCCATCGACAGGCGCGCTGGCGGGATCAGTCGCCGCTCCGGCTTCGGGGGTACATGGATGGCCCGGCATCGCGGGCCACGATCCCACCGTTGGCCGCGCTGCGGGAGGCCCGTCTGAACGAGTTCTCCAGAGCGTCTGCGGTGGTGCGCCGCCACTGTATTGGCGGCAGCCGACGACGGGTCTCGGACACGTCGCCGCAGGGCTTGTCGGACGCCACTAAGGTGGGTCAGTATCCATGTCAAGCGGATGCCGTTTTTTCTGGCAGATACCGGTCTCGCGGCTTCTCCAGCGC